>OLVX01001987.1_pt1 | contig 15829 bp, 10 predicted proteins | sample 1673271 | NCBI WGS metagenome assembly OLVX01 (sample SAMEA3178939, study PRJEB25190) | human gut metagenome | biome: human gut; feature: human-associated habitat; material: faeces | place: Austria | collected 2013
TGATCGTGGAACGCTGTTAGCTATAGGAAATAGTTATTTCCTGTTATAGGGAAAATATAGCACATTTTGGTGGATTTGTAAACCCACATCGTTATTGTTCACTCCGTTCTCAGTAACGCAGCCAAACTATAACAATTCTATAAAATAATAATTTTATATCTTGACAATTTCAATCCAATATTGTATAGTATCAATATCAGTAATGATTATCGTTATTGAACAGATTATAACTGCAACTATCCTGAACAGTAAATCATTTGCGAGTAAACAGGGAAGGGAGGAATACCATGGCGACACTGAAATACAGCCGTCAGAGGGAATCGATTAAAGAGTTTCTAAGAACCAGAACAGATCATCCTACTGCCGATGTGGTATATGAGAATATGAAGCTCATCTATCCGAATATCAGCCTCGGTACGGTATATCGCAACTTATCTCTGCTGGCTGATCTGGGAGAGATTAAGAAGCTTTCCTCTTTCGCCGGAGCGGATCACTTTGACGGGCGGACCGAGAGGCACTGCCACTTCATGTGTATCAGATGTGAGCGGATCATCGACCTTGAGAGCGAGGGAATTCACCACATTATGGATCTTGCAGGTGAGAACTTCAAAGGAAAGATTACTGATTACAGTGCCAGATTCTTCGGCCTGTGTGAGGACTGCCTGAAAGAGACAGAAGGCAACTCTGATAGTTCAAAGTAGTTTTTGCTTACATCATTAGTGGCCAAATTGGGAATAACAACTAATGATAAAAAGTTGCAAAAAAGCTAAAATTAAACTTGACTTTTTCAATCAAGTATGGTAATCTTAAATCACAGAAAACAGTAATAATTACTATTATTAAAAAATTACTTTTTCTACCGCACAGACGGAAAGCAGTAAGAACTAAACGATGCTGAGATAATCAATTTATTTTCTGGCATCCCTAATAAATTCATTAAAAAGAAAAGGAGATTTTAATTATGACAAAATGGGTATGTAGTGTATGTGGTTATGTTTATGAAGGTGAGAAAGCTCCGGAAGCCTGTCCTGTATGTAAGGCACCGGCTGATAAATTCGTAAAGCAGGATGGCGAAATGTCATGGGCTGCTGAACACGTTGTAGGTGTTGCTCAGGGATCCAGCGAAGACATCATGGCTGATTTAAGAGCAAACTTCCAGGGTGAATGCTCTGAAGTTGGTATGTATCTTGCAATGGCAAGAGTTGCTCACAGAGAAGGATATCCGGAAATCGGTTTATACTATGAAAAAGCAGCTTATGAAGAAGCAGAACATGCTGCTAAATTCGCTGAATTATTAGGTGAAGTTGTAACAGACAGCACAAAGAAAAACCTGGAAATGCGTGTAGAAGCAGAAAACGGTGCTACCGCAGGTAAAACAGATCTGGCAAAACGTGCAAAAGCTCTGAACCTGGATGCAATCCATGACACAGTTCATGAAATGGCAAGAGACGAAGCAAGACACGGAAAAGCATTCGAAGGATTACTCAAACGCTACTTTGGCTAAGCTACAAGCCGAGCAGGGATAAATAGAAGAGCCCCTGGAAGAACGAATTTATTCATTCTTCCAGGGGCTCTTCTATTTATCCCTATTAGGCGACAGCCTGCAGCGAGAAGTAGCGCAGCGCATTCGAGCTGGCTCGACCTCCTATTTCTGGTTCGCCGGCTCCACAGCCACCGTCTTCCCTTTAATTTTCACGTTCTTCATCGCGTTCAGTACCTCACGGGCATATTCCCTCGGCACCTCAACAAATGTATACTTATCATACATATCAATCGTTCCGATCAGCTTTCCATCCATTCCGCTTTCCCCGGCGATCGCACCAAGAATATCTCCCGGACGTACTCTCTGCTTCTTACCAATATTGATGAACAGACGTACCATTCCGTCCTCACCTGCACCGGTATCTCCAAATTCCCAGTCATTTTCCTCTGTATTTTTATTATCCTCTGTCATTCCACAGCAGATCTTCAAAAATGCTGCTGCCATATCCATCGCTGTAAATTCAGAATTATTGACACGTTCTTCGATCGCATTGATCATCATATCCAAATCTTCCTGCTCGATCACACGCTCCACATCATCCAGAATATTTTCCATCTTAGTATTCGCAACGTCATTCAGTGACGGAACTTTCTGTGCATAGATCTTCGTCTTGCAGTATCTCTGGATCTCTTTAAGTTTGTAAACTTCTTTTCCTGATACGAAAGAAAATGCTCTTCCTTCGCGTCCTGCGCGTCCGGTACGACCGATACGGTGTACATAATATTCATCATCCTGCGGGAGATCATAATTAAATACTGCTTCCACTTCATCTACATCAATTCCACGGGCCGCCACATCCGTCGCTACCAGTATCTCTGTCTTACCGGTCCGAAATCCCTGCATCACGCGGTCTCTCTGTTCCTGCTTCATATCCCCGTGAAGTCCTGCCGCAAAATATCCGCGTCCGAGAAGTGCATTTACCAGAAGATCTACCTGCTTCTTCGTATTACAGAATACAACCGAAAGCCTTGGTGAATAAATATCAAGAAGTCTGGAAAGAACTTCCTCTTTCTTTTTCGGCTTTACATCATAATAATATTGCTCAATATTCGGAACAGTCAGTTCCTTTTTTGTAACTTTGATCACTTTTGCGTTATTCTGGAATTTCTTCGTAATCTCCATGATCGGCTTCGGCATGGTTGCCGAAAAAAGCACAGTCTGGCGCTCCTCAGGAACACCACTTAATACAAATTCGATATCCTCACGGAATCCCATGTTCAGCATTTCATCTGCTTCATCAAGCACAACCGTGTGTACAAAATCCAGTTTCATTGTCTTTCTGCGCATGTGGTCCATCACACGCCCCGGAGTTCCGATGATGATCTGTGTTCCACTCTTTAAGGAACGGATCTGCTTTACGATATCCTGTCCTCCGTAAATCGGCAGAACCTTGATTCCATGCATATATCTGGACAGGTTGCGGATCTCGTCTGCCACCTGGATTGCAAGCTCTCTGGTCGGGCAGAGAACGATCGCCTGCAGCTTTTTCAGCTTCGGGTCTACCTTTTCCAGAATCGGGATTCCGAATGCTGCGGTCTTACCGGTTCCGGTCTGTGCCTGCCCGATCAGATCGATCCCGCTAATCATCGCCGGAATCGCCTTCGCCTGAATCGGTGAAGCCTCCTCAAATCCCATGTATCTTACTGCTTTCTGAATCTCTTCCGAAAGCCCCATTTCTTCAAATCTAACTGTTTCCATCCATTATCCTTTCTACTACAATACCAATTACAAATATGACCTTAAACTCCATCATATAAACTCTGCCGGGGCGCATTCTCACGCCTGCGGCGGTCGCTTGCGCCAACTTCCTTATCCGTCGCAATGCACAATAAAAAACTCCTTACTTGGTGACAATACAAGTAAAGAGCATCGTAACATTCGCGTTATATTCTAACAAATAATTTTTAAAAAGTCAATTTTCACTTGCATTTTATGCATAAACGGTATAATATACTCATATACTTAATGTAGTATTGATTACTACATGTAATAGTTTTAATTATTCATCTCTAAGGAGGGATTTGTGATGAAAAAGAAACATATTAAAGATCCAGGAAGTGCAATCACACATTTTATCGGCATGCTGATGGCAATTTTCGCCGCATTTCCACTTTTAATAAAAGCAGCTCACGAACCGAGCCGGATTTACCTGATCTCGCTTGCAATCTATGCAGTCAGCCTGATTCTTTTATACGCCGCAAGCACAACCTACCATACCTTTGATTTTTCCGAACGTGTCAACACGATCCTGAAAAAGATCGACCATATGATGATCTTCGTACTGATCGCCGGAAGCTACACACCAATCTGCCTGCTGGTACTGGAACGCAGAACCGGACTTATCATGCTTGCACTTGTATGGGGTATCGCAATCACCGGAATTATTATCAAAGGGTTCTGGGTATTCTGCCCGAAATGGGTATCCTCCGTCCTCTACATTAGTATGGGATGGATCTGTGTCCTCGCATTCAGTCAGATCCTCAACAATCTGACACGTGCAGAATTCGGATGGCTTCTCGCCGGCGGAATCATTTACACAATCGGCGGTGTGATCTATGCACTGAAGCTTCCGATTTTCAACACTAAGCATAAGAATTTCGGCAGCCACGAAATCTTCCACCTCTTCGTGATGGGCGGAAGTGCCTGCCACTTTGTTGTAATGTATTCTTTATTGTAAACCTTGCATCCTCGAAAAATCCAGAAATCTCGCCCCACTAAATCTGTGGAAGTAATTTTTTATTCTGCACAAAATGCCGACAGGAGAAGCAAATCTGCTTCTCCTGTTTCATGTCCTACTGCCCCGTCTCTTTATAGCTCATCACCAGCCCAAGCTTCGCCCTCCGCGTCATATGCTTAATCGCATACTCCCGCCGCATCGCCTCTTCCTTTGTCTCAAACTGCTCCAGATACACCAGCTCCACCGGTCTCCTGGATCTGGTGTATTTTGCGCCTTTCCCGGCATTATGCGCTTCCAGACGCTTCTCAATATCATTCGTCCACCCGGTATATAATGTTTCATCCTTGCATTTTAAAATATATGTATAATTCATCGCTTCAAAGAGGGACCAAAAAGCCCCTCTTCCTTTCTTCTGCTCTTATTCTTCAGCCAGATAGTCCATCGGATTGACCGGCTGACCATCTTTTAACATCTCGAAATACAGATTGCAGCCTTCCAGACTGTAATACTTGGTCGGAATCTCCAGATATCCGATCACATTGCCCGCTTCCAGATAATCACCGACTTTCACCTGCACTTCCTTGAGTTGTCCATACATGCACTCGTAGCCATTCCCCATATCCAGTGTCACCGTAATTCCCGTCTGCGCAAAGTTATCAATGGATTTTACAAGACCCGGTGCTGCTGCGATCACGTTATCGTTCACCGCACCGGATATGATCATCGCCGGATTATATCTGTACTGATCCAATGTAGAAAAATATACGGTTTTATCCATACTGTAGCTCATCAGCACATTGCCGTCCACCGGCCACAGAAGCTGGCTGTCCTCCCCGAAATTCAGGTTCATTGCCGTTCCTGCAGTCTGCGTGCTGTCCGTCTCCCATGTATCCATCCGGCTTGCTGTACTTCCATCTGCTGCCGTATTTGCAGCCTGGCTGTCCTCTTTTGTCACAGGCTCTTCATCTTCCAGCGCTTTCTTTGCAATACTGCTTGTTTCTTCCGTATTTCTTTTGATTTCTTCCTCTTTCGCCTGCTGTTCTTCCTCGATCTTTGCCTGCTCATCCTTCACATTTGCCCGGTAATTTCTCCATGTATAGGCTCCTGTAAGCACAATAGCAGCGGCAAAGCAGACCGCAAGACCGATCGACGCTCTTTTTCTCCTCTTATTAGAGGACTGCTGCTTTTTATTCATATTTTATCACCTCTGACAATATTTTTGCCAGAAATTGACTAACTTATTCTCCCTTTTCGTTTTTTTCGATCACAATATCCGTGACTTCTTCCAGACTGACATCAGTGAAAAAATATTGCAGAATTTCTTCACAGGATTTTCCTTCCTCTGCCATCTTCTTTGCCGTGTACTGGCTCATCCCAAGACCGTGCCCGATTCCCTTTGCCGTAACCCTTGTCTTCCCGTCATAATCCTGAAGCGTAAAGCATGACGAGGCAAGATGATAGGTTCTCCGGAATTCTTCACCATTTACTGTTTCACTGCCACAACGGACCTCTGTCACATACCCGGCATTGTCTGTTCCTGTCACTTCCATGTCGCTTCCCTGGATCATGGACACTGTCATCTCCTCTTTTGCCTCCACATCTTCGGGACATTCCCTGCTCTGAAGATACGGATACTCTTCCGAACCAAACACTTCATTTCCAGACCTTGTTTTTCCGTTGCTTAACCGGTGATACGGGGTCAGAATCAGCCTTCCGTCATACATCAGAACCTGTCCCCTTGTCTCATCCCACGCAGCTTTCATCTTCTCATAATATTCCCCATAATGATCTGCTCCCCAGTTGCTCTCCATCTGCTGCCTGGTCCAATATTCCTTCGTCAGGACAGTGCTGGTGCCCTCATCCTGGATGCTTTTGTAAATGCTGGTCCGGATCAACACTGCCTGTGCCTTTAACGCTTCCTCCTCCGCATCTCCCTCAATTTCTTTAGCCAGAATCCCGATCCCATATTCATCCAGCGAAATTTTTCTGTTCTTTTCGTCACTTTTTACGGTCACATACGGGCTCGTCCCATTGTCCTGTGCCAAACTGCTTCTGCCATTCAGCAGAATCGTAACCACATACGGAAGTAATATAAGAATGGCAGCAAAATAGCCTGCCTGTCTGAAGTATTTTCGCATAAATAAAACCTCCCATACCACTGTATGAGAGGTTTTGACTGATTATGCTTCTGGTTTAACTGTAACATAATCCAGTTTCCAGATATTATCAACATATTCCTGAATGGTTCTGTCTGAAGTAAATTTACCACAGCTTGCTGTATTCAGAAGTGCCATCTTAGCCCAACGATCCGGATCTTTGTAAGCTTCTTCCACTTTCTTCTGTGCTTCTGCATAAGAGCGGAAGTCTTTCAGGATAAAGTATCTGTCCGGTCTGTCTCCACCCTGTGTATTCAAAAGTGAATTATACAGGTCGCGGAACATCTCATGGTCACCATGTGAATAAGTTCCATCCATCAACTGGTCAACGACTCTCTTAATATCCCAGTCATTGAAGTAGATCTCCTGCGGGTTATATCCGCCATTATTCTCATAGTTGATAACTTCGTCAGAACTAAGGCCGAAAATAAATGCATTTTCAATTCCAACTTCTTCTACGATCTCTACATTGGCTCCATCCATAGTTCCAAGTGTCGGTGCACCGTTCAGCATGAACTTCATGTTACCTGTTCCGGAAGCTTCTTTGGAAGCGGTAGAAATCTGTTCGCTGACATCTGCTGCCGCGAAGATCCATTCTGCGTTGGATACGCGGTAATCTTCGATAAATACGACTTTCAGCTTTCCATTGATGCTCAGGTCATTATTTACCACATCTGCTACAGAGTTGATCAGTTTGATGATCTCTTTTGCACGGACATATCCTGCGGAAGCTTTTGCACCAAAGATAAATGTTCTCGGATAGAAGGACATCTCCGGATGTTCTTTGATCTGGTTGTACAGATACATTACATGCAGAATATTAAGAAGCTGTCTCTTATATTCATGAAGACGCTTAACCTGTACATCATAAATAGATCTCGGATCGATCTCTACTCCATTGTGTTCCAGAATATATTTTGCAAGACGTTCTTTGTTCTTGTATTTGATATCCATAAATTCTGCTCTTGCCTTCGGATCATCTGCAAGCGGTTTTAATTTTGACATCTGGGACAGATCTGTAATCCAGCCGTCTCCGATGTGGTCTGTTACCCAGTCTGCAAGCAGCGGGTTTCCATGAAGAAGGAATCTTCTCTGTGTGATACCATTGGTCTTGTTGTTGAATTTCTCTGGCATCATTTCGTAGAAATCTTTTAATTCCTGATGTTTCAGAATCTCTGTATGAAGTCTTGCAACACCATTTACGGAGTAGCCTGCAATAATAGCCATATGTGCCATTCTTACCTGACCGTCCATCAGGATAGCCATCTTACGGACTTTATCTTCATTGCCCGGATACATACGGCGAACCTGTTCTACAAAACGGCGGTTAATTTCCTGTACAATCTGGTATACACGCGGAAGCAGTCTTGAGAACAGGTCGATCGGCCATTTTTCAAGTGCTTCTGACATGATAGTATGGTTGGTATAAGCAACCGTCTTTGTTGTTACTTCCCATGCTTCATCCCATCCAAGACCTTCCTGGTCAATGAGCAGACGCATCAACTCTGCAACTGCTACAGTCGGGTGAGTATCGTTCATCTGAATCGTAACTTTTTCATACAGTTTGCGCACATCTTTGTGTTTCTTTTTATATTTATCAAGCATAACCTGAAGACTGGCAGATACAAAGAAATACTGCTGTTTCAGACGAAGCTCTTTTCCTGCATAGTGGTTGTCATTTGGATAAAGAACCTCTACGATCGTTTTTGCAAGGTTTTCCTGCTCGATCGCTTTATGGTATTCTCCTCTGTCAAATGCATCCAATTTAAAGTCTGTGATTGCCTGTGCATCCCAGATACGCAGTGTATTGACTACGTGGTTGCCATATCCTACGATCGGCATATCATATGGAATAGCAAGTACGGATTCATAATTTTCCTGGATGAAATCTTCTTTCTTGGTCTGTTCATTATACTGTACACGAATGGTACCACCAAAACGGACTTCCTTTGCATACTCGTCACGACGGATTTCAAACGGATTGCCATCTTTGAGCCAGTTATCCGGTACTTCTACCTGATAGCCATCTTTGATCTTCTGTTTGAACATACCGTAGCGGTAACGGATTCCACAGCCGTAAGCTGCATATCCAAGAGATGCAAGTGAATCCAGGAAGCAAGCTGCAAGACGTCCAAGACCACCATTACCAAGTGCTGCATCCGGTTCCTGATCTTCTACCACATTCAGATCAATGCCCATCTCATCAAGGGCTTCTTTTACTTCTTTATATGCAGTCATGTTGATCAGGTTGTTGCCAAGTGCACGTCCCATAAGAAATTCCATTGACATATAATATACGGTCTTTGGATCTTCTTTTTCGTATGTTTTCTGTGTTGCAAGCCAGTCATCTACGATTGCTTCTTTTACTGCATAAGATACTGCCTGGAAAATCTGCTGCGGAGTTGCTTCTTCAATCTCTTTACGATACAGTGTCCGCACATTTTCTTTCACATCATTTTTAAAAGTTTCTTTTTCAAATCTTTTACTGTACATGCTTATATTCCCTTCTCATTTTGCGCAGCGGCAGGGATTATTCTCCCTGCTTTTCTACACCCATATTTACAGCTTCACCGTTGATCTTCCAGTCTTTCACATAGCCTGCAGGTTCAGCCTTTTCAACTGCTACCGCAAGTGTCTCCTGTCCGATCTGCTCTGCATACTCTGCAAATACTTTTTCTGCTTTTTCGCTTCCGTCGTAAGTTACCTTGATCTTGTCCATAACTTCAAATCCGGCTTCCTTACGCATAGTCTGGATCTTACTGATGATCTCACGTACAAATCCTTCTGTCAGAAGTTCTTCTGTCAGGTTTGTATCCAGTACAACGGTGATACCATAGTCACTCTCAGATACATATCCTTCCATCTGTGCCATGTCGATCAGAAGGTCTTCTTTTGTAAGTTCAATTTCCTGTCCATTTACCTGAAGCTTCAGAACACCTGTCGCATTCAGTTCGTCCATAGCAGCATTTCCGTCCAGATTGCTGAGTTCATTTTTGATTCCACCTAACAGTTTACCATATTTTGGTCCAACTGTCTTTAATTGTGGTTTAAATGTATAAGAAGTAAATGCACGAACATCATCTGTAAGTTCGATTTCTTTTACATTCAGCTCATCTGTCACGATATCCTGATAGAACTCCGGCAGATCGGAAGCACCTTTTACGAACATCTTTCCGATTGGCTGACGGTTCTTGATGTTGGCTGTATTACGGCATGCACGTCCCATTACAACGATCTTCAGAACTTCATCCATGTTCTCTTCCAGAGTCTTATCGATATAAGCTTCATTTGCAACCGGATAATCACAAAGGTGGATACTTTCCGGAGCGCTTTCATCTACGCTTCTTACCAGGTTCTGATAAATTTCTTCGGTCATGAACGGGATCATCGGTGCTGCAACCTTTGATACAGTAACGAGTGCTGTATAAAGAGTCATGTAAGCATTGATCTTATCCTGTTCCATTCCTTTTGCCCAGAAACGTTCGCGGCTTCGTCTTACATACCAGTTACTCATATCATCTACGAAGTCCTGAAGTGCTCTTGCAGCTTCCGGAATCTGGTAATTTGCAAGATGATTATCTACTGTCTTGATCAGTGTATTCAGTTTTGATAAGAGCCATTTATCCATTACAGATAATTTGTCATATTCAAGTGCATATTTTGTTGCATCAAAATCATCAATATTAGCATACAATACGAAGAATGCATAGGTGTTCCAGAGTGTTCCCATGAACTTTCTCTGTCCTTCCATAACCGCTTTTCCATGGAAACGGTTCGGCAGCCACGGTGCACTGTTTACATAGAAATACCAGCGGATCGCATCTGCACCGTATGTCTCCAGAGCATCAAACGGATCAACCGCATTTCCTTTGGATTTACTCATCTTCTGACCATTTTCATCCTGTACATGTCCGAGAACGATTACGTTCTGGTATGGTGCTTTGTTGAAGATCAGGGTTGAAATTGCCAACAGAGAATAGAACCATCCTCTTGTCTGGTCAACGGCTTCAGAAATGAACTGAGCCGGGAACTGCTGTTCAAATACTTCTTTATTTTCAAATGGATAGTGATGCTGTGCAAACGGCATGGATCCGCTGTCGAACCAGCAGTCGATAACTTCCGGTACACGGTGCATCTGTTTTCCACACTTCGGACACTTGATTGTTACATCGTCAATATATGGACGGTGAAGCTCGATATCATCCGGGCAGTTGTCTGACATGGATTTCAGTTCTTCAATGCTTCCGATCGAGTGCTGGCATCCGCATTCGCATTCCCAGATATTCAGTGGAGTTCCCCAGTAACGGTTACGGCTGATACCCCAGTCCTGGACATTTTCAAGCCAGTCACCAAAACGTCCTTTACCAATGCTTTCCGGAATCCAGTTGATAGTATTGTTATTTGCGATCAGGTCATCTTTAACTTCTGTCATCTTGATGAACCATGATTCTCTTGCATAGTAGATCAGTGGAGTATCACATCTCCAGCAGTGCGGATAACTGTGTTCAAACTTCGGAGCATCGAAGAGAAGTCCACGAGCATCCAGATCTTTAAGTACTTCCGGATCAGCCTTCTTTACAAAGAGTCCTGCAAATGGAGTTGTCTCACCCATATCACCTTTTTCGTCAACAAGCTGCACGAATGGAAGGTCATATTTACGTCCTACTTTTGCATCGTCTTCACCAAATGCTGGTGCCAGATGAACAACACCAGTACCATCTGTCAGAGTTACATAATCATCACAGGTAACAAAGAATGCTTTCTTTTTCTGTTTTGCTGCACAGTCATATGCACACTGGTAAAGCGGTTCATATTCTTTGTATTCCAGATCTTTTCCTTTGTAAGTTTCCAGAACTTCGTATGCCGGTTTGTCTTCTTCTGCAAATTTTCCAAGAATGGTGTCAAGCAGAGCGCATGCCATATAATAAGTATATCCGTCTGCACATTTTACTTTTGCGTAATCTTCTTCCGGGTTTACGCAGAGTGCGATATTAGACGGAAGAGTCCAAGGTGTGGTTGTCCATGCAAGGATGTATGCATCTTCGTCTTTCACTTTGAAACGAACGATAGCAGAACGTTCTTTGACGTCCTTATATCCCTGTGCAACTTCCTGTGCTGAAAGTGGTGTTCCACAACGTGGACAATACGGAACGATCTTAAATCCTTTGTAAAGGAGTCCCTTATCCCAGATTTTCTTCAGAGCCCACCATTCAGACTCGATAAAGTTATTATCATAAGTAACATATGGATTTTCCATATCTGCCCAGAAACCTACTGTAGAAGAGAAATCTTCCCACATTCCTTTGTATTTCCAGACACTTTCTTTACATTTATTGATAAATGGTTCTACACCATATTTTTCAATCTGATCTTTTCCGTCAAGGCCGAGCAGCTTTTCTACTTCCAGCTCTACCGGCAGTCCGTGAGTATCCCATCCTGCCTTACGCGGAACCATGTAGCCCTTCATTGTACGGTATCTCGGGATCATATCTTTGATTACACGGGTAAGAACGTGTCCGATATGCGGTTTTCCATTTGCTGTCGGAGGTCCATCGTAGAAAGTATAAGTTTCTCCTTCTTTACGGTTCTCCATACTTTTCTTGAAAATATCTTCTTCATTCCAGAATTTTTCAACTTCTTTTTCTCTGTCTACAAACTTCAGGTCTGTATCCACTTTTTTGTACTTAGCCATGATAAGCTCCTTTCTGAATCAATGACTTTGTATGCATTTTTTGGTATATAGAAAAATGTGCCTTGGCACGTAGTGCCCTTAATTTTGCAGGAAGTTTTTGGAATTTCCTGCAAAATTAAAAAAGACTTTCACCCGTAAAAGGACGAAAGTCTGTACATCGTTAACCACCTGTTACTGCATACCAGCATATGAGTTTCCTGTAACGGGGGAAATAACCGTCAGAACTTACTCGCCAGACTGCTTTCAGTTACTGCAACTCGGAAGTGATGTTCAGATCTACCCTACTTGCACCGGTCTTCCACCATCTCCGGTTCGCTTTACCTTTCAAATAAACCTTACTGTCTTCGTCAATGTCTTTTGATCTTTTTTCACCATTTCTAGGTTATTATAATAAAGAACCCCTTGCTTCGTCAAGGGGTTCTGCGGGATTTCGTGATTCTTTCCTTATATTTGACTGACCAGACGTTAATCTTTGTCAACTTCTCTTCTGCGCTTTCTGTTTGTTTCCACTTTCTTCTTTCTCAAGTGTTTCAGAACAGCCCTCCATACAATAATAAGAATGAGTACTGCTGCAATCACACAGATTACAAGGATTACCTCTCGTGGTATTGTGCTCTGAACCTGCTTTTGTGTTTCACTGTCTGACTTATCGCCGGACACCTGTGCTTCATTTTCTGTGTTATCTTTCTGCAGATATTCATCACTTAATGTCACAGCTGCTTTTCCGACCGGGTTGCCCTGATAAGTATAAGTTACTGTTCCGGTGCTGCTGTTCGTGTCATCCTGCGTAATTTCGTAATCCAGGCTTTGAAAATTTACATTTTCCGGAAGTACAACATATGCATTCGGATCAATTTCTTTAAAATCTGCGGAGTCTTCATAATCCGCAATCGTATATTTTGCGAAATTATTAAATCCATACTCCAGTAAATTGATGGAGTCTGGGTATACATTTTTCCCATGTGTCTTCAAGACAACACTGATCAGCTCCAGATTGTCATCTGCTGCACAGGATACCAGTGTGTTGAGTGCTTCATCCGTATAACCGGTTTTTCCGGCTATTGTCTTTGGATAATAATAGTCGTTTCCCTCGTAAAACATCAGATCACTCTGCTGAAAGGTTCTCGCCTGATTTACCAGATTAGTTGCACCGATCGTATACTGCTGTGTCTGGGCAATCGTCTTGAATTCTTCATGATTTTCAAGCAGTTCCTGTGTAATAAGTGCCATATCACGTGCCGTCGTATAATGGTTCTGCGCATTCAGCCCATTCGGATTTTCAAAATCAGAATTTACTGCTCCCAGCTCTTTTGCGCGTTCATTCATCTTTGCAATAAAGCCATCATATCCTAAACCACCCACATTTTCAGCAATCGCATAAGCAACTTCATTTGCAGATGCCATCAGAAGTGCGTGAAGCGCATCATTTAAAGAAATTTCCTCCCCCGCGATCATTCCGATATAAGCATCCCCCTCTGCTACACAATCCACACTATTCTGTGTAATCGTGATCTTGTCATCAAGATTGCCGTTTTCCAATGCGACAAGTGCCGTTAAAATCTTTGTAATACTGGCAGGATAAGCCTTTCCGTCAATGTTTTTCGCATAAAGGATCGCACCGCTTTTTGCCTCCATGACAATCCCAGCCTCTCCGTAAGTAGCCGGTCCTTCCGGCCAGTTCTCCAGCTCATTGCTGGCAATCTTCATATCATATGCCTGCTGTGTTACTTCATCGATTTTCTGCTGCTGCAGGGCTTTAATTTCTTCTTGATTTTTTCCGGAAGTTTCTTCCTCTGTCAGATTATAATTGCTGACCGTTGTATCAATTGGTTCATTTGCTGACGTATCTTCTGCAAATGCGGTCATTCCAAGACTTCCAACCATCACTGCCGCCAGCGATGCACTTAAAATTTTCTTCCATCTCCTCACGGATCTTCTCCTCCAAATTCTTTAATCTTATCCAATAAATCCCCGATATCTGTTCAGACATGCGTAAATATCCTGTTTACGGATCTGTGCCATTGATACAGAAAGATAACTTCCTTTGCAAAGGGATGCCAGACCCTGCTTCTTAATCTGACTCCAGAGCTTTTCCACGCAAAGATCAACATCCTGTTCCTTCCGTTCCATTTCTTCCAGCAGATTCTTCAGGCAGTACGCTAATGCCGTTGTCTGTTCTACATCCAGGATTTGTTCTACATATTTCAGATCCACATTTTCTCTTCCAATAGAAAATGAATCTTTACCAAACTGTTTTATCTTCACCTGGTCTCTCTTCTTTTCCATTTTTCCGGCCTTTAAGCTTCTGTGATGATCTTTATCAAATAAGACAGCTACATCAACCGGAACCTTTTTCTCTCCGGTCTCACTTTTTTCACCAATCACCGTTTTCACTTTTTCTGTGATATCGTACGTTCGGTAATTATCCATCTGCAGCACATGATCAGCAATGTAAAAATAAGATCCAGAACTTCCGGCCACCAGAATAATAGAAATTCCCTGCTTTTGATACAGGTTACCTGCCTGAAGAGTAAATGGTGTAATCGGTTCCTGTTCGCCGGATACAACAGCCTGCATCAGCTCATCCCTGACCATAAAGTTCGTCGCACAGGTGTCTTCATCGATCAAAAGACATTTTGCACCTGACTGTACCGCTTCTACCACATTTGCAGCCTGCGAAGTCGAACCACTGGCATCCTCTGTGGAAAAATTTACTGTATCTTTCTTATTCGGCAGATCATTGATAAACGGTGAAATATTGATATGGGATACACATCTTCCGTCCTCGGCCCGGATCTTCATCGCAGTATCCGAAGTAATCACGTATTCTCTTCCATCTCCGGCGACGTGATTGTAAATTCCCTGCTCGAGTGCCTTCAGAAGTGTTGATTTTCCATGATATCCTCCACCCACGATCAAAGTAATTCCTTCCGGGATTCCCATTCCTTTTATTTTACCCCGGTGTGGAAGTTCCATCTCTACTTCCATACTTTCCGGTGCTTCAAAAGCAATTGCACCTTTCATAGGCTTCTGTGATACACCGCTTTCTCTTGGCAGTATAGAACCATTTGCCACAAATGCAATAAGTCTCCGCTTTGTCAGTTCTCTTCTTATATAATGTTGATCTTCCGCAAGTTCTATACACTTTTTCACTTCCTGCTGATTCAGGTTCTTATAATATAAAGATCTGTCAGCTATTTCCGGAAGATACTCAAACAAAATCTTCCTCAGTTCAAATGCATTGATCGTCCGTCCATTTGCCGGAAATCCAACTTCAAACCGTACCAGAAGATCTCCATCCTTAATTTCAAATGCAGTCCTGTCCAGAACCTCCTGTCCACAGCGGCTTATCCCAATCAATCCACTTTTCCCGGAACCCTTTGCCTGGAAAATAAATTTGGAAACAGCTTTTCCGAATTGTCTTGTCAGATAATCCTGAAGCGCAATTCTTCTGTGTTCTTCTTTATAATATTCTTCTGGAAATCTCGCCTGGATTTTCTTCACCTGAATACTCAGCTTTGACGGAGAAGCAAATGGATCTCCTTGTACATGATCAATATTGAGCTGGTATCCCTGAAACTGATAGCTTCCTCTCAAATCTTTGTAAGCTGGATAGCTTCTTCGATTGATACTCATCAAATTTTTTTCTAATTCTGCTGCTGATTTCATATCCTGCTCCCTCTTATCAAATTCTATGATGTTGGGGCAAGAGGTCAAAAATCCTCTTGCAAGCAAGCTTGCATCGGCTTTCTGACCTTTTG
>OLVX01001991.1_pt1 | contig 15795 bp, 15 predicted proteins | sample 1673271 | NCBI WGS metagenome assembly OLVX01 (sample SAMEA3178939, study PRJEB25190) | human gut metagenome | biome: human gut; feature: human-associated habitat; material: faeces | place: Austria | collected 2013
CGAGACCTTTCTTGTGTGCCATGTCATTCCCTCCTTACAATTAAGCGATGGACTTGATTTCAACGCGCGTGAGCTGCTGGCGATGGCCGCGCAGCTTCTTGTAGTTCTTGCGCTTCTTGAACTTGAACACCAGCTGCTTGGGGCCCTTGAACTGCTCAACGACCTCGGCGGTGACCTTCTTGGCGGAAGCCTTGGCCGGATCGGCCTCGACGACGTCGCCATCAACGAAGCAGATTACGGGAAGCTCAACGGTGGCGCCGACTTCGGCATCGAGCTTCTCGATGTTCAGCTTGTCCCCGACGGCAACCTTGTACTGCTTGCCGCCCGTTTTCACGATTGCGTACATATTTTCTCCTACTTTCGAAATAAACGCAAGGCGATAGCTTAGCAGCGCGACCGTAGCAAGTCAACGAAGTGAACGAATGCACAGTCTCCGCGTATCATCGCACTTATTTCCGCTGTGCCTCCACGGGCACAACATTCGATATGATACCAGATGTTGTGGCTACACGCGGCGGCGTTGTGAGTTTCACGTCCACAACGCCGCCCTATCACGAAATGCCCACAACTTCGCGCTAGTGAGCCTCGGCCCACGTGTCGGCGGCGGAAACGTCGGCCAGAAGCGGCACCTTCAGCTCCACCACGTGTTCCATGACCTCGCGCACCATGTCCTCAAGCGCGGCCACCTCGTCTGCAGGTGCGCTGAAGTCCAGCTCGTCGTGCACCTGCACGAGCAGCCGGGCGCGAAAACCCTCTTCCATCAAGCGCGTTTGCACCTGGCGCATGGCAAGCTTGATGATGTCGGCGGCCGAGCCCTGCATGGGGTGGTTCATGGCCGTGCGCTCGCCAAAGCCGCGGAGTTGCGGATTTTTGGCCTTGAGCTCCGGAATGTGGCGACGGCGGCCGTACATGGTCTCGGCGTAACCTGTCTGCTTGGCACGCGCCACCACGTTGTCGAGGAACGTGCGCACGCCCGGGTAGGCCTCGTAGTAGCGGTCGATCATGTCGCGCGCCTCGGCCATCGAGATATGCAGCGACTGCGACAGGCCGTAGGCCTGCTGACCATACACAATGCCAAAGTTCACGGCCTTGGCGCGACTGCGCAAGTCGGGCGTTACCTCGGACACCGGCACGCCAAACACGCGTGCCGCCGTCTCGGCATGGAAGTCCTCGCCCTCGTTAAAGGCGCGTACCAGGTGCTCGTCACCTGAGAGATGTGCCAGCAGACGCAGCTCGATCTGCGAGTAGTCCACCGCCAAAAAGACGCTTCCCTCGCCTGCCGAAAACGCCGTCTTGACGGTACGGCCCAGCTCAGAGCGCGTCGGGATGTTCTGCAGGTTCGGGTCGCTCGAGGACAGACGACCCGTTGCCGTGATGGTCTGGTTGTACGTGGTGTGCACGCGACCGTCACCGCGGCGCAGCGGGCCCAGCGTGTCCAGATAGGTGGACTTGATCTTAGACTTCTCACGCCAGTCCAAGATCAGACGCACGATTTCGTGGTCACGCGCAAGGTCGCTCAGCACCTTGGCGTTGGTCGAATAGTAGCCGCGCTTGGTCTTTTTGAGGCCCTTGGTCGGAAGCCCCATAACGTCAAACAGCACGTGCGAGAGCTGCATGGGGCTGCCGATGTTAAAGGTCTCGTCACCGGCAAGGTCGCGAATGCTTCGCTCGACCTCGGTAATCTGGGTCGCCAAGCCCTCGGACAGACTGTGCAGGCGGTCGGGGTCCACGAGCATGCCCGCGCGCTCCATCTTGGCAAGTACCGGAACGAGCGGCATCTCGATGCCATCGAACACGTTGGCGGCGTTCTCGCGTGCCATGCGGTCGTGCAGTGGTGCGACCAGTGCCAGCGTCAAGGCCGCCGTGCGAGCGGCAGGTGCCGGAGCGTCCTCGCCGGCACCCTCTGCACCGCGCGCCGCAGGCAGCGCCATCTGCAGATAGGTATCGGCCAGATACGCCTCGTCAAACTCGGAGCGGTCGGAATCCAACAGGTAGGCGGCGACCACGGTATCGAAGATGCGCGTGGAATCGACTGTCAGCGGATCCATGAGCTCGGGCTCGGAAGAGTCGATGGGCGAAAGCTCATGCAGCAGCGCTTTCATATCCGGGCTCGCCACGCGGCCCTCCATAAACAGGCGCGCAAGCACACCGACAATCACGCCGTGGGCGAAATTGAAGCCATCAACCACGGCAGTGGTACCGCCGTCGCCCTCCTCAAGCGCAAGCAGCCCCTTGGACGTCGCCAGCCACAGCGTGCGCGTCAGGCCAAAAAGCGCGCCCTCCTCCTTGTCATCGTCCACCACGGCGGCAATCCACTCGCCTGCCTCGATCGCACGAGCGATCTCGTCGGCAGCAGCAGCGAGCGCCTCGGCATCGCCAGCGGCAGCACGCATAACGGGGGGAATCTCAAACGTGCTTGCAGCGGCCGCAGCCCCACCCTCGCCACCGATCAATGCCAAGAAGCGGTTCTGCATGGCCGTAATGCCGAGCGTGCCCAGCGCCGCGGACACTTCGTCGGCAGAAAACGCCGGGAAGGACGTTTCGTCAAAGTCGAGCTCGACAGGCGCATCGGTGCGAATGGTCGCAACCTTGCGGCTCAGCAGCGCGTCGTCGATGTGCGCACGAAGGTTCTCGCCCATCTTGCCCTTGACCTCGTCAGCATGCGCGATGACCTCGTCCAAGCTGCCGTACTGTGCGATGAGCGCGCTCGCCTTTTTGGGGCCGATGCCCGGTACGCCGGGAATATTGTCCGACGTATCGCCCTTCAGACCGTAAAAATCGGGCACGAGCGCCGGCGTGATGCCGTGATACAGATCATCCACGCTCTCAGGTGTCATAATCGCTACGTCGGATAGGCCCTTGCGGGTCGAGACCACGTTGACGTGCTCGGTCACAAGCTGATACATGTCGCGGTCGCCGGTCACCAGCAGCATGTCGCAGCCGGCCTCCTCACCCAGGCGCGCCATGGTTCCCAGGATATCGTCGCCTTCCCAGCCCTCGGACTGCAGAATCGGCACGTTGAGCGCCGTGAGCAGCTCCTTGATCATCGGAAACTGCGCGTGCAGATCGGGATCCATGGGCGGACGCTGCGCCTTATACTGCGGCAGCATCTCCATGCGCACGCGCGGCTTGCCCTTGTCAAACGCCACGACCACACCGTCGGGGTTAAAGGCGTCGATCATCTTGAGAAACATGTTCAGAAAGCCAAAGATCGCGTTGGTGGGGCGACCGTCCGGCGCGTTCATGGTCGGCGGCACGGCGTGGAAGGCGCGGTGCATGAGCGAGTTGCCGTCGATAACGGCAAAGGTGCGGCGCTTGTCAGACATATTGAATACCTCGCTTTGGGCTGGGCACGGTTTGCTCACTCCAGTTTACACGCTCCCCGCCCCGCGGCCACTGCACATCAAGCTCCCCTGCCGCCGCGAGCCCGCGCGTGATACGATGGCTCACGGTACATCAACCAGCACGATCGATCCGAAAGGAGCCTGCGTCATGGAGCGTCCCTGCGCATGGAAAAAGTACACGCCACAGCAAGTCGAGGAGCTCGAGGAGCTTTGCCGCGGCTATAAGCAGTTTTTGAGCGAAAACAAGACCGAGCGCCTGTGCGTCAAGACCGGTATCAAGATGGCCGAGGAGGCGGGCTACGTCAATCTGGAGACCGTGATCGCCGAGGGCCGCGCGCTCAAGGCCGGCGACAAGGTGTACGCCGCCAACCACGGCAAGGACCTTATGCTCGTCAACCTGGGCACCACCCCGCTCGAGCAGGGCTTTAACATCCTGGGCGCCCACGTGGACTCGCCGCGCCTGGACCTCAAGCAAAATCCCGCCTTCGAGGCCGGCGACATGGCCTACCTCGACACGCACTACTACGGCGGCGTCAAGAGCTACCACTGGGTGGCCTCCCCGCTTGCACTTGTAGGCGTCATCTGCAAAAAGGACGGCACCACCGTCGACATCAACATCGGCGACAAGGCGGACGACCCGGTCTTTACCATCTCCGACCTGCTGATCCACCTCTCGAGCGAGCAGATGTCCAAGCCCGCCAAGGACGCCGTCGACGCCGAGATCCTCGATGTGATCGTGGGCGGTCGCCCCGTCAAGTTCGATGAGGACGACAAGGACGCGCCCAAGGAGCCCGTCAAGCAGATGTTCCTGGACATCCTCAAGGAGCAGTACGACGTCGAGGAGGAGGACTTCCTCTCCGCCGAGCTTATGGCTCGAGGTCGTGCCCGCCGGCCCCGCCCGCGACATGGGCCTCGACCGCTCCATGATTTTGGGCTATGGCCACGACGACCGCGTCTGCGCCTACCCCTCCATGCTCGCCCAGATCAATGTGGCCAATGTCGAGCGCACGAGCATCACGCTCATCGTCGACAAGGAGGAGATCGGCTCCGTGGGTGCCACCGGTATGACGAGCCGCTTCTTCGAGAACACCGTCGCCGAGATCATGACGCTCGCCGGCGAGGATAGCCCGCTGACCCTACGCCGCGCACTCGCCCGCAGCCGCATGCTCTCCTCCGACGTGTCTGCCGGCTTCGACCCGGGCTATGCCGGCAAGTTCGAAACCAAGAACGCCGCCTTTATGGGTCGTGGCCTGTGCTTTAACAAGTACACGGGCAGCCGCGGCAAGGGCGGTTCAAACGACGCCGACGCCGAGTACGTGGCCCTCGTCCGCGACATCATGGACGAGGCCGGCGTGGACTTCCAGACCTGCGAGCTCGGCCGCGTCAACGCGGGCGGCGGCGGCACCATCGCCTACATCATGGCCAAGTACGGCATGAACGTCATCGACTCCGGCGTTGCCGTCCTGTCCATGCACGCCCTGTGGGAGGTCGCTAACAAGGCCGATATCTACGAGGCCTATCGCGGCTACAAGGCTTTCCTCGAGCGCGCCTAATCCACCCCACCCGTAACTTGCGGTGGAATACGGATTGATTTGGTCTTTCAATAGCCCAAACAGGCCGTATTCCACCGCAACTTCCTTCTTTGGCAGAGGAGCGTCCATGCTGCAGGTCATCATTTCGCCCGCCAAGCAGATGCGCGCGGCCCAAGATGCTTTTGAAGTCCTGGGCATTCCACCTTTTGTGCACGAGGCGGCTCGCCTCCACCGCGCGCTGCTAGATATCGAACGAAATGAAGGTAGCGGCGGCCTGCAGGCGCTATGGAACGTGAGCGACAAACTGCTGGGGCCTTGCCTCAACACCCTGCATGAGTTCGAGCCCATCTTGGAAAACGGCGACCTCGACAATCCCGCACTCGCCCGTCACCTCTCCCCTGCCGTCATGTCCTACCACGGCATCCAATACCAAAGCATGGCGCCCGAGGTCATGGATGCCGCACAGCTCGACTGGCTGCAAAGCCATCTCTGGATCCTCTCGGGACTCTATGGATGCGTGCGCCCCTTCCACGGCGTGTCGCCCTATCGGCTCGAAATGGGAGCGAAGCTCTCCGTCGACGATGCCCGAGACCTCTATGCGTTTTGGGGCGACAAACTTGCATGCGCCATTGCGCCGACCGGCTCCAACACCACGGTCGTCAACCTTGCCAGCGTGGAGTACGCCAAGGCCGTTCTACCCCATCTCGCAGGCGACGCCACAACCGTCACTTGTCTCTTTGGCGAAGGTGTCCGCAACGGCAAGCCCATCCAGCGATCGACCGCCAGCAAAAAGGCACGCGGCTCCATGGTGCGCTGGATGGCAGAAAACAAGCTCGAGGATGTAAGCGGGCTCACCGCGTTCGACGTTGGTTATCGTCACCTTCCCGAGCTTTCAAATAAAAACACTTTGGTCTTCCTGAACGAACAGACCTTGTAGAACCACCGCTACTTTTGAATGTGCTGCCTAGGCACGGCGTCTATTCCGCCAAGCCGTCGGCTTTGGCAATTTCATTTGTCGAACCGTCCTGATAGGCAATCTTGACGTGCTCGACCTCGGACACCGCAACACCCGTCGGAGGCTCCAGACGCCATTCCGTCAAGGCGATATCCATGGTCGTGGGCACATCCCCTTGATCTTTGAGCTCAACCAACAGCGTCTTAAGCGACGCATCGAAGGTCACGCGCTCGATTTCTTCACCTGGAATGGACCCACCACTCAGCTGCAACTGCACAAACTCATCGCGCGGGTACCAATAATCGCCCGGCGCGGCAACGGTATTGCCGCCCGTGACCTTCACTGTCATGATCGGCAGGCTATCGTCCGCCTCAAACGCCCAGGCAGCTCCCCCACGCCCACCAAACGTCCAGATACAACAGGCAATCACCATCACGACAAGGATCGCAAAACCGATTGCGACCAGACCATGATGGGCACGGCCCGCCTCGGCCGACACGTCCCACCGTGTCTCTCGATATGGATGCTTGTCTTCCATGTTCGCCTCCCCACAGGCACGCTCGTTGGCCCAATCGTACCCATTCGAGCTATACTTGAGCCCACCACATAAACGGGGAGCTTGCAGGACAAGACGGCAGGCTGAGACTGGGCGCGCCCGCCCTGACCCGCAAACCTGATATGGGTAATGCCAACGAAGGGAGCCGTGCCAATGAGCACACAGACCGAGCCCAAGCTCGTCACGCAAATCGACTTCGCCCGCGCCGGGCAGATCACACCGCAGATGAAGGAGGTCGCCGAGCGCGAGCATCGCGACCCCGAGTATATCCGCGAGCGCGTGGCAGACGGCCGCATCGCCATTCCCGCTAACATCGTGCACATCAAAAAGGGCATGCGCGCCTTTGGTGTCGGCGAAGGCCTGTCCACCAAGGTCAACGTCAACCTGGGCATCTCGGGCGACAAGGCCGATGCCGCCGAGGAATGGAAGAAGGTCAAGATTGCCGAGGACTACGGCGCCGACGCCATTATGGACCTCTCCAACTCGGGCAAGACGCGCCAGTTCCGCCAGCAGCTCATCGACGAAACCCCGCTCATGGTGGGCACCGTCCCCATGTACGACGCCATCGGCTACATGGAAAAGCCGCTGGTCAAGCTCACCAAGGACGACCTGTTCGAAGTCGTGCGCGCGCATGCCGAGGACGGCGTGGACTTTATGACCATCCACTGCGGCATCAACAAGTCGGTCACCAAGACCTTTAAGGAGACCGGCCGTCTCATGAACATCGTCAGCCGTGGCGGCTCGCTGCTGTTTGGCTGGATGGAGGTCACCGGCAACGAAAACCCCTTCTACGAGTACTTTGACGAGCTGCTCGAAATCTGCCACGAGTACGACGTGACGATTTCGCTCGGCGACTCCTGCCGCCCGGGCTGCCTCTACGACTCCAACGACGCCACCGAGACCGCCGAGATGATCGAGCTGGGCAAGCTGTGCAAGCGCGCTTGGGCCGCCGGCGTCCAGGTCATGGTCGAGGGCCCGGGTCACATGGCGCTCGACGAGATCGCCGCCAACATGAAACTGCAGAAGCGCCTGTGCCACAACGCCCCGTTCTATGTGCTCGGGCCGCTGGTGACCGATATCGGCGTGGGTTACGACCACATCACCGCCGCAATCGGCGGCGCCATCTCCGCCAGCTCCGGTGCCGACTTCCTGTGCTATGTGACGCCGGCCGAGCACCTGTGCCTGCCCAACGCCCAGGACGTGCTCGATGGCCTCATGGCCACCAAGATCGCCGCACACGCCGCCGATATCGCCAAGAAGGTGCCCCACGCCCGCGACATGGACGACAAGATGGGCCAGGCACGCCGCAAGCTCGACTGGGACGCCATGTGGAAGTGCGCGCTCGACCCGGTTACGGGCAAGAAGCGCTACGAGGAATCCCCCGCCGCCACCGAGGGCACCTGCACCATGTGTGGCAAGATGTGCGCCGTCCGCACCGTCAACAAAGTGTTCGAAGGCACGACGATCGACCTCGGCATGGAGGACTAACTCGTCACCGGAGCCACAATCGGTAACAAGGTGTTCGTCAATTGTTGACGTGTGAACATTTGCTTGCGTTTGCGTAAAGATTGCACTACCCGCCCGGGATCGGCATACAGCTGGCCCGGGCAACTTTATAATGCAGGCTTAAAGACCCATTTGAATCCAACCGAACAAGGGAGCGAACATGGATCGCAGTAAGGTACCTGCCGTCCTGTCCATCGCAGGATCCGATTCCAGCGGCGGTGCCGGCATTCAGGCCGACATCAAGACCATCACGGCGCACCGCCTGTATGCCGAGACGGCCATCACAGCCATAACCGCACAAAACACACTCGGCGTCACCGCCGTGCAGAATATCTCCCCGGATATTGTCTCGGCGCAGATCGATGCCGTTTTTGACGATATTCGACCCAGCGCCGTCAAGATCGGCATGGTCTCCTCTGCCGAGATTATCGAGGTTATCGCCGACCGCTTGAGCGCCTGGGACGCACAAAATATCGTCGTCGACCCCGTCATGGTCGCCACCTCGGGCGCTCGCCTGATCGCAGAGGACGCCGCCGAAGCGCTTACACGCCGCCTGTTCCCACTGGCGACCGTCATCACGCCCAATATTCCCGAGGCCATGGCGCTGCTCGATTACGAGGTCGATTCCGAGCGCACGCAGCAAAATGCCGCCATGCTTCTCACCCGTCGCTTTGGCTGCGCGTCTCTCGTTAAGGGCGGGCATTTTGTCAACGAGGCCAACGATGTGCTAGCAGAGCCCGCGCCGCTCGATGACGAGGGCAACCATCTGGGCGATCCGCTCACCACGTGGTTCCGTCACAAGCGTATCGAGACCGGCAACACGCACGGTACTGGCTGTACGCTCTCGTCCGCCATCGCCTGCGCGCTGGCCCAGGGCATGGATCTTGCCGATGCCGTCAACGCCGGCAAGGCCTACCTAACGGGTGCTCTGGCCGCCGGCTTTGACATGGGCAAAGGCTCCGGCCCCGTCAACCACATGTGGCAGTACTAAGCCCCATCCCAAACCGCCACAAAGGGGACAGGCACCTTTGTGGCGGTTCCCGCAAACATCTCGATCTGTAACAGTTAGAGTCCATTTTTCGACCCACCTGTTACAGATTGAGACATTCAAATTCCGCTGAGAAGAAAATCTCGATCTGTAACAGTAACTCGGCAAAATCGACCCTAGATGTTACAGATCGAGACAAACGACCGATATCGACCTAAATAATCTCAATCTGTAACATCTAGCCCGTTTTCGGCCTTACAGCTGTTACAGATCAAGACAAACCAACGAAACAAGCCACCGCAAGGGGAACTTTTGTACTGCTTTGGGCCTTACTACTCTCCGAGCATCTCTTTGAGCTTGGCTGCCACGGCATGGCCGAGGCTCTCGTGGCTTTCCGGCATCATGTGCAGATAATCGATATCGCCCGGCTCGGCAAAATCGGCGGCATTCAAAAAGTCGCAGCCAAACTGTTCGGCAACATACGCATAGTATTCGGCAAAATGCTCCGAGGCCTCGACGGAGTGCTCGTCAAAGTCGGTCATATACACATCGGCGATCTGCGGCTTGATCTTGATAGGAGCCATCAGCAGAATGCGCGGACAAGGCGCAGCGTCGGTCCACGGAAACGCGCGGACAGCGCGAATCAGCGCCATGGCGCCACGGGCGATATCGGAAGCTGTCACGTTAAAGACCGTCTTACAGTCGTTGGTGCCCAGCATAATCACGATCGCATCCAGCGGCTTATGGGCCTCGAGCAGCATCGGCAACGCGCGAATACCGTTGAGATTAGTATCCAGATGGCACATATCGTCGCGCACCGTCGTGCGGCCGTTTAAGCCTTCCTCAATTACGTGCCAGCCCTCGCCCAGATCGCGCTGGGCCACGCCGCACCAGCGCACATCGTGCGCATAGCGCACCGCGGTGCCGTCGCGCATACCTGCCGGATCGTAGCCATAGGTATTGCTGTCACCAAAGCACAGAACGTTTTTCATCGTAAGCCCTTCCTTTAGTAAAAAGCCGACGGGAGCAGTCTCTCCCGCCGGCTCGACCAGTCTGTCGGCACGTACCGATTACAGGTACTTGTGCCAATCGTCCTCGTCCTCATCGTCCTCGGCAGCAGCCTGAGCCTGCTCGGCGGCGCGAGCAGCCGCAGCGCGGGCGGCAACCTGGGCATAGGACTCCTCGTTGCGCTCGGGGAAGTTTGCCAGCACGTGCTCGAACTTGGCAAAATCCTCGTCCCAGCGCGTAGAGGGCACGGCAAAGAAGACCTGCTTGACCTTAAAGTCGCCCGACGCGAGCTCCTTACGGAAGAGCTCGGCCACGGTCTCGGCATCAAAGCCGTTGTTGTCGCAGCCCCAAGCGCCCAGCACGAGCTTCTCGCGACCCAGCTCGTCGCAGATGGCAAGCACAAAGCGGATGCGATCGCGCAGGGCATCCAGCAAGGCATCGTCACCCACGCGATACTCCTGGCGAGCGCGCTTGGCGTTGGGCGCGGCGGCAACGATCACGTCAGCATATGCATGTACGTGATTGCGGTCGAAGCGCACCGCAGGCACCACCAGCGCACGGTTGCGGTAAAGCTCGCAGTTGATGTTGCGGCGACGGTTCTCGCCGTACCATTTGCGCTGCTTATCGAGCACGTTGTACAGGTACGAATCGGCACAGAGCATGGCCTCCTGACCCAGATAGCCCTGGATGTAGCCGCCGCCCGGGTTGGTGAACGAGGCAAAGGCAAGCACGGCCATGTCACAGAACTGCGCGTAGCCTCGGCCGTTATCCAGAATGGCCTGCGTGGCAGAGGCGTCGAGCACGGTGACCTCGGGCAGGACCGGAGCAGGCTTTTCAGCGGCAGGCGCAGGCTCGGTCTCCGCGGCCTCCTCGGCGGGTGCAGGCTCGGCCGCAACCTCGGTCTCGGCAGACGCAACCTCGGCGGTCTCAGACTCCTCGGCAACCTGTTCCTCGGCAGCGTCGGCCGCGTGGGCCTTGGCCTTCATCGCCGCGATAAATCCGGCAGGCATGCCATCGAACTCGCGCACGCCGGCAAGCGAGCGCTCGATATCCTTGGCGCACGCTTCGGACACAGTCACCACGTGACGCTCGGCGGCCTTGGCACGGGCCTCGCGCTTGGGATTGGACTGTCCCGCGCGATTGGGCCTGCGGTTACGGTTCCTGTTGTCAACGTCTGCCATAAGTGGTCACCTTTCTCGGTCTCTGCCGCTATCGGCTTTTCCATCCATGATACCCCGCCACGCACAAAAAAGACGGCCCCGAAGGACCGCCTTCCGCATCGATTTACACGTGCGCAAGCACCGCTGCAATTTGGCGCTAGTCGCGACGACCAAGGATGTTCAGGATGCGCAGGAACACGTTGATGATGTCCACGAACAGGTTGGATGCCATGAGCACGGCGTTGGGCAGCGTGGGCGGCACCGTCGTGGCCACATAGGTGTCGTAGCCAATAAAGCCGGCGAACACCACGATCACGATCAGGTCGGTGATGGACTGCGAGACGCCCATAAACATCAGCACGATCTCGACCAGAATCGTGGCAAGCAGGATGCCAAAACCAATGCCGTACACACGCTGGAAGAACTTGGGGAAGGTCACGCCCAGCGCACCAAAGACAAAGGTGATGGCGGCCGTGGCGATAAAGGCAGTGTTGATGGTGGGCAGGTCGTAATTGGCAAGGCCAAACGACGCGGTCAGGCCAAAGGTACTCGCAAAGATTACGTAGCCCACAAGGGACAGACCCACAGACTGCTTGCCCGCGGCGGCCGACATCATGACCATGCCGACGATGGTCAAAATAAACGAGCCAAAGACCAGCGGCAAGGCGGCGCCGCTCATCATCATGCGGGCAAACGCCATGGTGCTCGTAAAGTAAGCACCGGCACCCATGGCGCAAAAGCCCAAAAAGATCAGGGCAGACATGGCAAGGTTGTACGCACGCGGCGACATCTCCTTGGCACGGCTTGCGCCGGTCTCAATGGGGCCGTTCTGATAACCCTGGATATCGTTCATAATATCGTCCTTTCAAAAGCGCCGCGACAGCGCCGTAGGTAACAAGATTCCTGCCATTGTACCCGAATGCCGCGCGCTCTTACCTGCGGCGCCCACTCTCGAGCGTACGGTCGAATGCCCACACCCACCAACGCATCAGATGGGCCTGCGAGCCATCCGGTCGCTCACGCGCCTGTTCTTCCAGATACAGTTCGGTCGCATGCCCACCAAAACGAACCTTATACGTTGCCGTACGAATGCCGTGAACCGTTAGGCCAAAACCGGTGGACGAGACAATCTCGTCGATCGTAAAACAGCGACCGTCGACCCAGCAGACGGTAACCGGCACGACTTGTCCGCCCGCGAGGATGCGGGCCACGACGTCCACATACTGCTTGTGCACGCGTCGAGTTTTGCCATCTGTCTGTCGATATTCCATGCCCCCTATTATCGAACGCATGTTTGCATATTGTAAAGCGAACAGACTGTGGTTTTGGGATGTTGGGGTGCGCGCCCGTGTCCTCATGGCGTGCTAGCAAAAAGAACACCCGCGGTCAACAGGGCAAATATTCAATGTTAGTGCCAAAAAATTCACTTCTCCCATCAGAACTCGGTAAAGAAACCCGCAGGAGGTGATACGATTTATCATGTTTTTGTAACGTGCCTGCAAACTTCGAGAAAGCCCATATATGGACGTAACGTTCTCAGCCTTCCTCGGCCAAATTGTGTCGAACCCAGTCCTTGCCGTCACCGTGATCCTCGCGCTCGGCGCCATCTTCGTCAATGGATGGACCGACGCGCCCAACGCCATCGCGACCTGTGTCACTACGCGCTGCATGCCCGCCCGCGCCGCCATTCTCATGAGCGCCGCATTCAACTTCCTCGGCGTGCTCATCATGACGCACTTTAACGCGAGCGTCGCCAACACCATCTCACATATCGTCGACTTTGGCGGAAACAGCACCATGGCGCTCGCGTGCCTCTGCGCAGCACTGTTCTCCATCGTCGTCTACGGCGCCACAGCGTCGCGTTTTGGCATCCCCACCTCGCAAAGCCACAGCCTTATCGCCGGCCTGACCGGTGCCGCTATCGCCCTCGGCGGCGCGAGCAGCGTCAACGTCCACGAGTGGATGAAGGTCATCTACGGCCTGGCGCTCTCCATCGGCCTGGGCTTTGTCATGGGCTGGGTCCTGTGCAAGCTCGTCTCGATTCTTTTCGCCGCCGCCAACAGGCGACGTGCCAATGTCTTCTTTAAATATGCTCAGATCGCAAGTGCCGCGGCCATGAGCTTTATGCACGGCGCGCAAGATGGACAAAAGTTTATCGGCGTGCTCTTTTTAGGTGTCGCCTTTGCCAGCGGACAGACGAGCGTCGGCGACGCCGGCATCCCCATCTGGATCATGCTGCTGTGCTCGGCCACCATGGGCATCGGCACCAGCGTGGGCGGCGAGCGCATCATCAAGTCTGTCGGTCAGAGCATGGTCAAGCTCGAAAAGTACCAGGGCTTCTCCGCCGACCTGGCGGGCGCCGCAAACCTGCTGCTTGCCACGCTCACCGGCATCCCCGTGTCCTCCACGCACATCAAGACCTGCGCCATTATGGGTGTCGGTGCCGTCAAGCGCCTCTCGGCGATCAACTTCGGTGTCGTCAAGGACATGATGTTCACCTGGTTCTTCACCTTCCCCGCCTGCGGACTCATCAGCTTTGTCATGGCCAAGCTGTTCATGATGTTCATCTAGTCAAACCGAACGGCCATCCGGACCGCAATACCTCGCCCACCCGTCTTCGCCTCGAAAGGACCCACTCATGGCAAAGAAACCCGATTCGTTCTACTTTGACAACTACGTCGCCTGCGCCGACCTTGCTGTCCAGGCCGCAGAGTTGCTCATCAAGATTTTTGAGAACTTTGATCCCGCGCAGATCCACGGCATGCTCGAAGAGATGCATGCGATTGAGCATGCGGCCGACAAGAAGCACCATGAGCTCGAGGATGCCCTGCTCACTGCCTTTATCACCCCGCTTGAGCGCGAGGATCTGGACCTGATGAGCTGCTCGCTCGACACTGTGCTTGACCGTATCGAGGGCGTCGTGCAGCGCGTCTACTTCACCAACATCCAGAGCATCCACCCCGATGCCATTGTCATCGCCCACAAGGTGACCGACGCCTGCCGCGCCATGAAGGACCTTATGGTCGAGCTGCCTAATTACCGCAAGTCCAAGACCCTGCGCGAGCTGGTCATCCAGATCAACACCATTGAGTCCGAGGCCGATGAGCTCTACATCAACGCCATGCGCAACCTGCACGTCAATGGCAAGGACCCGCTCGAGGTCATCGCCTGGCGTGACGTCTACGCTTTCCTGGAGTACTGCGCCGACTGCTGCGAGAATGTGGCTGATGTCGTGGATTCGATTGTCATGAAGAACAGTTAATTAGCTGTACGTATCCCACCGGCGAAGGGCCGGCCACGGTTTGCTTTCTCACTCCGGCTGCTCTGCAGAGTCGTTCGAAAGTAAACCGTGGCCGGCCCTTCGCCTTACGTACCACCATTGGGAACTTTGGCTGATACTTTGAAAGCGATGGAGCTTTTGTTGGCAGGGCCTAGGGACCCGATTGGAAACTTTGGGACAGCCTTAAACGTTTGGCTGGATGGGGCTTTGGGTACCTTTTGCTTAGTTTTGGGTTGTTTTATTAGCTTTGGAGGCTCGTATGGGGTATTTGGATTTGGCTCGGGCTCGGTATTCTTGTCGTGAATTTGAGGCTCGGGCTGTGGAGCAGGCTGTGGTGGATGCCATTGTTGAGGCTGGGCGTATTGCTCCTTCTGCTTGCAATAACCATCCAGCCCGTGTGATGGTGTTGGATACGCCTGAGCTTCTGGAGAAGGCAGCTGCTTGTCAGCCTCGGTTTGCTCGTGATGGGTCCATCTTTGGCGCTCCGCTCATCTTCCTCATTTGCAGCGTTACCGACGACGCTTGGGTTCGCCCCTATGACCAGATGAACTCCAGCGCTATCGACACCTCGATTGTTTGCGATCAAATGATGATGGAGGCCGAGGAGCAAGGCCTGGGAACGTGTTGGGTATGCCATTTTAAGCCCGAGCTAGCCCGAGAGCGGTTCAACCTACCCGAGGGCGTCTATCCCTATCACATGCTCGTCTGTGGCTATCCTGCCGACCACATCACCGATCCCGAGCATCGCGAGGCCCGTACCATTCCCCTCTACGACTTCCTCCTCAAGTAGTAATTTGCACATGCCCTAAAACCTACCTTTTACCACGCGCCCTTCGCCGAGTTCTGCCCTATCACACGCAGAGCTCGGCGTTTTCGCGCCCAGGGCGCACGCGTTTCCCTATTGGAATACAGATGGAACAGCTTTCACGAATGCATGGCCGAGCCGTAGGCGACTAACACGGCAACCATCATTCCTCAATAAAAGCCGGCACGCGGTTAGTCCTGCGCATCTTGAAATCACCAATCTTGTGAGAGACATGGAGAATGCCGTCCATCCCATCTCGCGATGCATATGACAGGTGAACAGAACCGCAATCCGCTCCATCATTGTCGAGAAGATCGAACGAATTCGGGTCGCTCGTTGCGGCCAAACGACCACTCAGACAAGAGCCATCGTCATTACAGATTTGCCATTCCATATCTTCGCCCGCAAGAATCGCCATAGACGGCCTGGTCACGCCATCGTTGACATACATCCCGTCTATGCCAAACCCATTTTCAGCGCCATCGATGAACGACTGCTCGGACCTATACCTCGCAAATGATTCACTTAGCACCATTGCAAGACAAAGTACAGAGCCAACAATCGCTATCTTTGCATAGCTCTTGCCTATCATGTCATTCACCTCCCTCGTATGTATCGAGGTATTCCTGCTTGAGCGTCTGCGAGGACGACTTGATCTTTT
>OLVX01001993.1_pt1 | contig 15781 bp, 11 predicted proteins | sample 1673271 | NCBI WGS metagenome assembly OLVX01 (sample SAMEA3178939, study PRJEB25190) | human gut metagenome | biome: human gut; feature: human-associated habitat; material: faeces | place: Austria | collected 2013
AGATGAAGGAGGCCGCGCGGCTGCTGCAATTTGAGCTGGCCGCGCAGCTGCGCGACGAAATTCAGCGGCTGGAACGCGGAGAAGATCCCACCGCCGCCGACACCAGTGAACGCAAGGCCGCTGCCAAAACACGCAAGGGCAGGAGGAAATATAAAAATTGAGTACAACACCCGAAAAAAAGCCTGCAAAGCGCAGCTCCAAAATCAAAATCGACCCGAACAACCGCATTGTCATCAAGGGTGCGCGGGAGCATAACCTGAAAAACGTCGATTTGGAGCTGCCCAGAGATAAGCTGATCGTCATGACCGGCCTGTCCGGCTCCGGCAAGTCGAGCCTGGCGTTTGACACGATCTACGCCGACGGCCAGCGCCGCTATATGGAAAGCCTTTCCAGCTATGCCCGCCAGTTCCTGGGCCAGATGGAAAAGCCCGATGTCGACGAGATCACCGGCCTGTCCCCGGCCATCTCCATCGACCAGAAAACAACAAGCCACAACCCGCGTTCCACGGTGGGAACGGTAACAGAGATTTACGACTATCTGCGTCTGATGTACGCCCGCATCGGCGTGCCCCACTGCCCGATCTGCGGGCGGGAGATTACCCAGCAGACCGTGGACGAGATGGTCGACGAAGTCATGAAGCTGCCGGAGCGCACCCGCTTTCAGGTGCTGGCCCCCGTTGTGCGTGCCCGCAAGGGCACCCAGGCCAAGGAGCTGGATGCCGCCCGCCGAGCCGGTTTTGCCCGCGTGCGCGTCGACGGCAATATGTACGATCTGAGCGAGGAGATCAACCTCGAAAAGAACATCAAGCACACCGTTGAGATCGTCGTGGATCGCCTGGTCATCAACGACACGGTCCGCGGGCGTCTGGCCGATTCCATAGAAACCGCGCTGGCGCAGGCAAACGGGCTTGTCGTCATCGACGTCATTGGCGGTGAACCGATGATGTTCAGCCAGAGCTACGCCTGCCCCGAGCACGGCGTCTCGGTCGAGGAACTGACCCCTCGGATGTTCAGCTTCAACAACCCATTCGGTGCCTGCGAGAAATGCACTGGCCTGGGCACCTTTATGAAAGTAGACCCGGCCCGCGTCATCCCCGACAAGCGCAAGTCCATCCGTGAGAGTGCCATCAAGGCCAGCGGCTGGTACTATGCCGAGGGTTCAATCTCGGAAATGACCTACAAGGCCCTGGGCAAGCACTACGGCTTCACGCTGGACACACCCATCAAGGAGTTCAGCAAGGAGGCCCTGCACGCCCTGTTGTATGGTACCGGAGATGAACGTATTGAGATGCAGCGCGAGAGTATGTTCGGCTCGGGCACCTACTACAACCAATTTGAGGGCATCATTCCGAACCTGGAACGCCGCTTCCGCGAGACGAGCAGCGAGTGGGTCAAGGAGGAAATCGCCCTTGTCATGTCCAGCGAGGAGTGTCCCGCCTGCCATGGTCGCCGCTTAAAGCCCACCAGCCTGGCCGTGACCGTGGGCGGCATCAACATTTCCGACTTCTGCGACAAGAGCGTCAATGAAGAACTGGATTTCATTAACACCGCCAAGGTCAGCGCCCGGGACGAAATGATCGGTGCGCCGATTTTTAAAGAGGTCAAAGAGCGCCTGGGCTTCTTGAAGAGTGTGGGCCTGGGTTACTTGACCCTGTCCCGCGGCGCGTCGTCGCTGTCCGGCGGCGAGAGCCAGCGCATCCGCCTGGCGACCCAGATTGGCAGTGCACTGACCGGTGTGCTCTATGTGCTGGATGAGCCGAGTATCGGCCTGCACCAGCGTGACAACGACAAGCTGATTGCCACGATGAAGCGCCTGCGCGACTTGGGCAACACCCTGATCGTCGTGGAGCACGACGAGGACACGATGCGTCAGGCAGACTATATCGTCGATGTTGGCCCCGGTGCGGGCGTCCACGGCGGTGAGATCGTCGCGGCTGGCAGTGTAGCGGATATCTGCAAGGCAAAGCGCAGCATCACCGGCGCGTACTTGTCGGGCCGCAAATTTGTTGAGGTTCCCGCCACCCGGCGCGAGGGAAACGGAAAGTTCCTGCGCGTCGTCAAGGCACGCGAGAACAACCTGCAGGATATCACAGTAGATTTTCCGCTGGGCAAGATGATCTGCGTCACCGGCGTGTCTGGCTCCGGAAAATCGACGCTGGTCAATGAAATTTTGTACAAGACGCTGGCGGCAGCCCTGAACGGTGCCCGCAGCCGTCCCGGCCAGTGCGAGGAAGTTGAGGGCATGGAGTGGGTCGATAAGGTCATTGGCATTGACCAGTCGCCCATTGGCCGCACGCCGCGCTCCAACCCGGCCACCTACACCGGCGTGTTCGGGGATATCCGCAGCCTGTTCGCCAACACCCAGGACGCCAAAATGCGCGGCTACGGACCCGGGCGTTTCAGCTTTAATGTTAAGGGCGGCCGCTGTGAAGCCTGCGAGGGCGGCGGCATCCTGACCATTGAAATGCACTTCCTGCCCGATATCTACGTGCCCTGCGATGTCTGCAAGGGCAAGCGCTACAACCGCGAGACGCTGGAAGTCAAGTACAAGGACAAGAATATTTCCGATGTGTTGGATATGACGGTGGAGGAAGCCTGCGTTTTCTTCGCCAACATCCCGAAAATTGCCCGCAAATTGCAGACTTTGCAGGAAGTCGGCCTCGGTTATATCCAGCTGGGCCAGGCCGCCACGACGCTGTCCGGCGGCGAAGCGCAGCGCGTCAAGCTGGCCAATGAACTGGCCCGCCGCGACACCGGGCAGACTGTCTATATCCTCGATGAGCCGACCACCGGCCTGCACGTTGCGGATGTCCACCGCCTGGTCAAGGTCCTGGACAAGCTTGTCGATGCGGGTAACACGGTCATCGTCATCGAACACAATCTCGACGTCATTAAGCGTGCTGACTATATCATCGACCTTGGCCCCGAGGGCGGCAGCGGCGGCGGTACCATTGTCGCGACCGGCACGCCTGAGGAAGTCGCGCAAAATCCCAACTCCTTCACCGGGCAATACCTGAAACCCGTGCTGGAACGCGCGGCAGAATTGCAGCAATCACAAAAATAACACAGACGGCTTTCCTGCAGGAAAGCCGTTTTCTTTGTTGTGCCGCTGTTTTTCTGCCTGCGCATTGCCAGACATTGGGGTTTGCATCACAGCGCGTTTTGTGGTATAATAATCGCATATAGGCTTTGAGGAGGGCGGCACTGTGACCGTTTTGCGATATACTGTGCCGCCGGAGAACGAGGGCTGCAAGCTGGGGCTGTTCCTGAGAATGCAGGGCGTCACGGCAGGGCTGATCAAGTCCGTCAAGCACGACGGCAGCGGCTTTTTTGCCGATGATGCCCCCCTGCACACCAACCAGCCGGTGCACGCCGGGCAGTGTATTTCCTTTGCGCTGCCACCGGAACATGACACATCGGTGACGCCGCAGCCGGTACCGTTTTCCATCGCCTATGAAGATGAATTTGCCGCAGTGCTCAACAAGCCTGCGGGCATCGCCGTACACCCCACGCTGAACTACCCGGATGGCACGCTGGCCAACGGCTGGCTGTACCATCTGCAGCAGGAGGGGTGCACCGGCATTTTCCGCCCTGTCAACCGCATTGACAAAAACACCAGCGGTCTTGTGCTCTGCGCTCAGAACGCCTTTGCCACGCCGTTGCTGGCCGCTTCGGCCCACAAGTGCTACCTTGCCATTGTGCAGGGGACAATGCCATTGGGCCGCGGCAGGGTAGAGGCCCCCATTGCGCGGCGGGGTGATTCCATCATTGGCCGCTGCGTGCGGGAGGACGGCAAGTACAGCCTGACGGAATATCAGGTGCTGGCCGTGGGCCGCAGCCACAGTTTGGTGGCCTGCTGGCTCTGCACCGGGCGCACTCATCAGATCCGCGTCCATATGGCGTATATCGGCCACCCGCTGGCGGGGGACACCCTCTACGGCGGCTCGGATACAGTCATTGCCCGCCACGCACTGCATTGCGCCATCCTGCATTTTACCCATCCGCTGACAGGCAAGCCTATCCGAGTCGAGTGTTCGCTGCCCGCCGACATGGCCGCCCTGACCGAGGCTGAAGATTTGCTGGACGGCTGGCAGCTGAGCAGTCTGCCCTGCGGCGAAGATGCACTTACTTAAACTTTGTTACACACGGAAAGGAGCTTCCGTATTTTGAATCCCATCCAAACCGATGCGACGCCGAAGAGTGAAAACCTCGCCGGTCAGTCGGAAAGCGCGGAGAATGTGCGCTTTGCCCATTCCTCCCAGGAGAAAAAACGCAACGAGAACCGCCGCAAGGCATCCCGCTACATGAAAGATTTGCAGCGCCGCAGTGTTGTCGGCGATATGCTGTACATGGTCGGTTTCTGGGTCGAGTATGTCTTTGTCTGCGTCGGCCGCAGGCTGGGCGCTGTACTGCACGGTGTCGCCGATACCGCGCTGAACCTGCTGCTTATTGTGCTGCGCCCGATTTTGATTGGGCTAATCACGCTGGTGGAGGACCTGACCGGTCCCTTCGTGCGCATGGCGTCGGGCATCCGCCACATCCAAGCCCTGCCGGACACGATGGAGGAGAGCGAGGCCGGCACTGTCCGTGCCGCCAAGGCCAAGTATCTTGCCAGCGGCATCCGCAAATATGCCATCGTCGTATGGAACGCGATTACATACATCCTGCCCGCCGTGGCAGCTGCGGGCCTTGTGGTCATTGTGCGCGGCGGCCTGGGCTTGAAGTTCGTGCTGAACGTGCAGGTGAACGGCGAAAACGTCGGCTATGTGGAGAGCGAGCAGGTGTTTGAGAGCGCCCGCGAGGATGTGCAGTCGCGTATCAACACCGCCAAGCGTATGCTGCAAAATTCCGGCTCGGACATCACCGACACAAACTGGGACGTCTACCCGACCTATTCGCTGTCCATCGGCAACCAGACAATGACCGAGAGCGAGATTGCCAACGCCATTCTGCGTACCGCCAGTGACGAGATCATCAACGGCACGGCTGTTTATGTGGACGACCAGCTGCTCTATGTCACCACTGAGGGCGACCACCTGCGCACCTATCTGGAAAACATCAAGGCCCCCTTTGAGGATGCCATGGACAGCAGCATCTACACGGCGTTTGCCCACAGTATCCGCCTGGTGGACGGCGTTTACCTGCAGGAATCCGTCAGCTCCTACGCCGATGTGATCAGCGCGCTGAGCGAGGGCGGCGGTATCCACACCTACACTGCTGTCGAGGGTGACACCGTACAGAGCGTTATCGACACCACCGGCGTCAATTTTGACTCGCTGGCACAGATGAACCCCGACCTGCTCTCTCTTGACCAGGAAATTCCCGAGGGCACCGTCATTACGACCGGCGCATCCTCGGCAGAGCTTATCAAGGTCAAGGTCGTCCGCCGCGACACCGAGACCGTGGCAATTCCCTTTGACACCCAGAACTCCGAGTCCGACCAGTACGATTTCGGCAAGGTCGTGACCGTGCAGGAGGGCGTGGACGGCTCGGAAGAAATCACCTACGAAACCACGATGATCGACGGTGCGGTCACTGACCGCCAGGCTGTGGCTTATAATGTGCTGCAGGCCCCCACGCCGGAAATCACCGTCACCGGTACCAAGCTCAAAAACGGCATGGTCGCCAAGGTCGGCTCTGGTTCCTTCATCTGGCCTGTGCCGGGCTACAAGTATGTCAGCCGCTGGATGGGCAACGGCCACCGAGGCGCAGATATCTGCGCGGCCTACCACACGACCATTATTGCGTCCGACTCCGGCACGGTCGTTGCTGCCGGCTGGCATTACTCCTACGGCAACTATGTCGAAATCGACCATGGCAACGGCTACCGTACCCTGTACGGCCATATGTCCGAAATTGCCGTTACCCAGGGCCAGGCCGTCAGCCAGGGCCAGACCATCGGCTATGTCGGTTCCACCGGCAACTCCACCGGCAACCACTGCCACTTTGAGATGTCGTATAACGGCGCACTGTTCAGCGCCTATACGCTGTTTCCCGGTATGTAATTTGGCTTGAAAGTGCTGTCGAAAACAAGCACATCTTGTACTGTTTCACAAAAATTTTGCAAATAGGTAGAACAGGACTTTTCAATCACCGCAAAATGTTGTATAATCATGTAAAGTGTGTACTATTGGAACGCTGTCTGACAGAGGGTTGACGGCGAACCGCTGCACAAAGGAGAGCTACACTTGGAAAAATACGTTATTCGCGGGGGCAAGCCGCTGGTCGGCGATGTCAACATTGGCGGTGCCAAAAACGCCGCAGTTGCCATACTGCCTGCCACGATTTTAGCGGGCGGAAAATGCCTGATTGAAAATCTTCCCTGCATCAGCGACGTTATGGCGTCGCTGCAGATATTGAGCGAGCTAGGTGCCAGCATCCGCATGGTCAGCCGCAGCACCTATGAGATCGATACGACGCATATTGACAGCACCGAAGTCTCCAATGAGCTGTCTCGCCAGATGCGTGCCAGCTACTACTTCCTTGGCGCACTGCTGGGCCGCTTTGGGGCAGGGCAAGTCGCCATGCCGGGCGGATGTAACCTGGGTCCGCGCCCCATCGACCAACACTTGAAGGCATTCAACGCCTTCGGGGCCGAGGATTCGGTGGAGTACGGTCAAATCCATGTCAAGTCGAATCACCTTGTCGGCGGCCATGTGTTTTTTGACACAGTCTCCGTCGGCGCGACGATGAACGCTATGTTGGTGGCCGTTCTGGCTGAAGGCACTACGATCCTTGAAAACGTCGCACGTGAGCCGCACATCGTTGACCTTGCCAACTTCCTGAACATGATGGGCGCAGATGTACATGGCGCCGGTACGGATGTTATCAAAATCCACGGCGTCAAGCAGCTGCACGGCTGTAACTACTCTATCATCCCGGATCAGATCGAGGCCGGCAGCTACATGGTAGCCGCCGCCATCACCAAGGGCAATATCACGCTGCACAACGTCATCCCCAAGCATATGGAGCCTATCACAGCCAAGCTTCGTGCCGCAGGCTGCGAGGTGGAGGAATTTGACGATGCCCTGCGCATCACCCGCACCGGTGAGTTACGTCCACTGAAGCTCAAGACGATGCCGCACCCCGGCTTTCCGACGGATATGCAGCCGCTGATGACGGCGCTGTTGACCCTTGCCAAAGGTACTTCCATCGTGACCGAGGGCATCTGGGAAAACCGTTTCCGCTATGTGGATGAGTTGATCCACATGGGTGCAAACATCCAGGTGGATGGCCAGGTCGCCGTCATTGAGGGCGTCAAGGAACTGCACCCCGCGCCGCTGCGGGCTACTGACCTGCGTGCCGGTGCCGCCATGGTCATGGCTGCGCTGGCAGCCGACGGCACAAGCGAAGTGGATGAGACCATCCACATCGAGCGCGGCTATGAGAACATTGTGGAGAAACTGCAGGCCCTGGGCGCAGATATCCGTCGTGTGGAAATTCCGGCCAATGCCGTGAGCCGGGCAATGTAAAAACTCCTGGGCCGCTTAGGCGGCCCAATTTTTATGGAAAGCGTTAGGACAGACAAATGGCATATTTTACCACCTTGTATTCTGGCTCCTCCGGCAACTGTGGGCTGGTGCGCTGCGGCGACCAATATCTGCTCATCGATATGGGCAAAAGCTGCCGCACAACTCTGACTGCGCTGAAATCCCTGGGACTGGCCGTCAGCGACTGTGCTGGCATCCTCATCACGCACGAGCACTCCGACCACGTCGCCGGGCTGGACACCTTCCTGAAAAAATATCCCACCCCGCTGTACGGCTGCGCGGATACGCTGGATACCCTGCAATCCAGGGGAACCATCCCGCCTACGGTGGATGCAATTCCGGTGGACGGCCAGACACTTGAAATTGGTGAGTTTACCGTGACATCTTTTCCCACCAGCCATGACGTGCCCTGCTGCGGTTACCGCGTCCGCGCAACGGACGGCCATGTGATGGCCCTTGCCACTGACCTTGGCTATCTGACGCCGGTCGTACAGGATAACCTGATCGGGTGTGACCTGGTAGCGCTGGAGGCCAACTACGATGCTTTCAGCCTGCACGGCGGGCCGTATCCCTACTATTTGAAAGTCCGCATTGCCAGCGACCGGGGCCACTTGGACAACAAGGCCTGCGCGGCGGAGATTCTTGACCTGATCCAGGACGGCTGCAAAAAGTTTGCCCTCTGCCATTTGAGCCAGACGAACAACTCGCCGGAGCTGGCGCTGACTACGGTCTATAACGTGCTGTTGGCAGCGGGCATCCAGCCCGGGCGGGATGTGCTGATTCAGGCGCAGCACCGCAGCGAAGTCAGCCCCTACATTGAATTTTAAGCGGGGGAAGACCATGCAGAATATTGATTTGATTGCCATTGGCAAGATGAACGCCGCCTACTTCGCGCAGGGTGTAGCCGAATACCAGAAGCGGCTGGGCGGTTTCTGCAATTTCCGCATTATCGAGTTGCCGGAGGTGCAGATTGCCGACAAAAACGCCAGCGATAAGCAGATTGCCAAAGCCCTGCAAAAGGAGGGAGAGGCGATTTTAGCCAGCGTGCGCAAGGGAGCGTATCTTGTTGCCCTCTGTGTCGAGGGCAGGCAGGTGTCCAGCGAGGACCTGGCTGCCATGATTGCTGAGCGTGCCATGAGCGGCGCAGGGGATATGGCGTTTGTCATCGGCTCCTCCCATGGGTTGGACGACAGCGTCAAGCGTGCCGCGCAGGCCCGCATCAGTCTGGGGCGTATCACATTGCCCCACCAACTGGCTCGCCTGGTCCTGGCAGAGCAGCTCTATCGCGCCTGCACCATCAATGCAGGGATGAAATACCATAAGTAGGGGCGTCCTCGACGTCCCGGGCGGATGACAAGCATCGGCCCGCAAACCAACCGCCACCCCAAAACAAAAACTGCCCTGTGGAGTCATTCACTCCACAGGGCAGTTTCTATTTACAAATTAGTAGTGCAGCAGGTCGAGAGAATCCTGATACGGGGTCTCGGTGGCGACCTTCATGGTGGCTTCGCTCTTGTACTTGTTCAGCATAGCCACGCTCTTGGCGGGGTCAGCCAGCGTACCGGCACCGGCAATGCAGCCGCCCGGACAGGCCATGCCTTCCAGCAGGTAGCCATTGTACTTGCCGGCCTTGGCCATCATCATCATCTTCTTGCAGTCGGCCAGACCTTGGGCGCTCATGACCTTGACCTCGCGGTCGGGATCCATCTTCTTGATGGCGTTGACAACAGCCTGGGCAACACCGCCGGAAGCTGCAAAGCCACGGGCATCAGCACTGGCGCTGTTGAAGGCATCCTCCGGGTTGTCGGACAGGTCCGCAAAGTTGACAGCCTTCGCCTCGAACAGGCCCATCAGTTCCTCAAAGGTCAGCACAAAGTCGACCTCACTGCGGACGGAGCGACGGCTGGCTTCCAGCTTCTTGGCGGCGCAGGGGCCGACGAAGCAGATGCGGGCGTTGGGCTTTTCCTTCTTGATGAGGCGGGCGGTCAGGACCATGGGGGTCATGGCCATGCTGATGCACTCGGCCTGCTGGGGGAACAGCTTCTTCGCCATAACACTCCACGCCGGGCAGCAGGAGGTTCCCATAAACGGAATCTTGGCGGGGACTTCCTCCATGAAGTCCTTCGCCTCGTCGATGGTGCACAGGTCAGCACCGATAGCGACCTCGGCCACATCGGCGAAGCCCAGCTGACGCATGGCCTCCTTCAGCTTGGCGGGGGTCATACCGGGGAACTGGTTGATGAAGGCGGGGGCGACGATGGCAACGACCTCGTCACCGCGCTTGATGGACTGGATCAGCTGGAAGATCTGACCCTTGTCGACGATGGCACCGAACGGGCAGTTGACAAGGCACATACCGCAGGAAACGCACTTACCGTAATCGATCTCGGCACGGCCGTGCTCGTCAGAGTGGATCGCGCCCATGCCGCAGGCGGCGGCGCAGGGACGCTCGGTCTTGACAATGGCGCTGTACGGGCAGCTGTTGACGCAGCGGCCGCACTTGACGCACAGGCTCTGGTCAATGTGGCTCTTGCCGTTGCGGAAGCTGATGGCGTGCTTGGGGCAGACCTCCTGGCAGGGATGCGCCAGACAGCCCTGGCACATGGCCGTGACCTTGATGACCTTCTCCGGGCAGGCGTTGCAGGCAAACTTGATGACGTTGATCAGCGGCGGCTCGTAGTACTTGTCTGCGATGACGCTGTGCTCCAGACCCTCGCTGGCAGGGACGCTCTCGTCCAGCGGGCGCAGGGACATACCCATAGCCAGGCGGACACGCTCAGAGATGATGGCTCTCTCCAGGAAGATACTGCTACGCAGGGATTTCTCCTCGCCGGGGATGATCTTGAAGGGCAGCTCACGCATCAGCTGCTCGTAATCGGAAAGCTCGTTGACCTCATAGGCCATGCGGGCAACCTCAGTGAACACCTTGCGACGGATATCCGTTACGGGGGTGTAAATGCCTCTCATTCTAATTGCTCCTTTTTTTTGCTCCGTTTGCTCTTAAATGGACTTATCGGCGGGCATACCCGCTCCTGTTAAAATTTTACCAAAAATCCATGCTTTTTGCAAGAGGACAGGCAACAAAAAACAGGAAAAATAAGCATATTTTTTGCTTCGCAGTAAATGTAGGGTCGAACATTGTTCGCCCCTACAAATATGTAGCTATCAGATACTCTCCGCCCGGCAGCGTTTGCCGTCCCACGCTCCCAGCGTCACATCCACAATATCCCCGGTTTTGTGCCCGGGGGCGCTGACCAGCACCGGCAGGTACTGCTTGGTGTAGCCGGTGAACAGCGTGTTGGACAGCGGCGTTTCCAGCAGTACACTGGCCGTGCGGCCCTGCATGGCGGCCACCTCGGCGGCGCGTACTTCCTCCACAGCGGCGGTCATACGGCGGCTGCGGGATTCCTTCTCGTGCTCTGGTACCTGGCCGGGGAAGTCATACGCGGCTGTTCCCTCGCGGCGGGAGTAGGGGAACACGTGTACCTTCAAAAACTGCATCCCGGTCACGAAAGCCATGCTGGCTTCAAAGTCTTCCTCGGTCTCACCGGGAAAACCGACAATGACGTCGGTCGTAAAGCTGACCTTCTCCGCACCGAAGGCTTCCCGCAGTTTGGCGGCAATGTCGGCGTACTGGGCCGTGGTGTAGGGGCGGCGCATGGCGCGCAGCGTCTTATCGCAGCCGCTTTGCAGGCTCAAATGGAACTGCGGGCAGAGTTTTTTCACGCCCGCCATCCGGAGAATATCCTCGTCGTGCAGCATATCCGGGTCCAGGCTGCCAAGGCGGATACGCTCAATGCCAGGTACCTCGGCGGCTTTCTCAATCAGTTCCACCAGGCTTGTGCCGCTGTCGGTGCCGTAGCTGGGCAGGCTGATGGCCGTCAGCACGACCTCTTTATAGCCTGCGTCGGACAGACGGCGCAGTTCTTCCAGCACGCTGGCCTCGTCTCGGCTGCGCACCGGGCCGCGGGCGCGGGGAATGACGCAGTAGGCACAGCGGCGGTTGCAGCCATCCTCGACCTTGACAAAGGCGCGGGTGTGCTCGGCAAACTTATCCATGGGCAGTTCTTCAAACCGTTCTCCCTTCTCGTGGGGACGGATATCTACCACACGCTCCTCCTCGCCGTTCAGCACCTTCTGCACATCGGCCAGAATCGCGTGCCGGTTGCCGGAGCCGGTCACAACGTCAGCCTCGGCGATCTCGGCGGCCTCCTCGGGGAAAGCCTGGGGATAGCAGCCGGTCAACACCGTCACCGCGCCGGGGTTCTCGCGCTTGGCGCGGCGCAGCCACTTACGGCTTTTCTGGTCACCGAAATTCGTGACGGTGCAGCTGTTGACGATATAGACATCGGCCCCTTCCTCGTTGGAGACGACGGTGTAGCCGTTTTCCTCAAACAGCTGTGCCAGTGCGCCGGTTTCGTTCTGATTTACCTTGCAGCCCAAGGTGTAAAAAGTTACCCGCATGGTTTTGTGTCCTTTACATATAGAATAGCTTTCCTATTATAATAGAAAAACCACGAAAGTGCAATACTAATTCCAGGCGCCGCCGCATAGCTTTAGACAAAGCGATTTCCGCCGGAGGTGTGCTGCCATGAAAAAACGTGTCATAACTCTCTTGCTCTGCCTTGTATTGGCGGTGCTGTCCATCCTGCGCGGGTTTGCTGCGTCCGCTGAAGGCATCACCCCTGCCACAATCGCCGACTTTGACGTGCCCTGCGCGGCGGCTATCCTCATTGATGAGGATTCCGGCACAGTGCTGTACGAGAAAAACGCCGACGACCGTCGCCCCATTGCGTCCATCACCAAAGTTATGACGCTGCTGCTGACCTTTGAGGCACTGGAAGCGGGGAAGATACACCTGGACGATTTTGTCCCGGTCAGTGAGCATGCCTACCACATGGGCGGCAGCCAGATATGGCTGGAACCCGGTGAGCAGATGACGCTTGACGATATGCTCAAGGCTATCTGTATTTCCAGCGCCAACGATGCCGCTGTGGCGGTGGCCGAGTATGTCGGCGGCAGTGAAACGGCGTTTGCCCAGCAGATGAACACCCGCGCCGCCGAGCTGGGCATGACGAGCACCCACTTTTCCAATGCCTGCGGCCTGGATGAGGAAGGCCACCTCTCGTCAGCCCGGGATGTGGCCCTCATGAGCCGCGAAATTCTCCTGCATCATGCCGAGGTGCGGAACTACTGCTCCATCTGGATGGATACTCTGCGCGGCGGCGCAACACAGTTGGTCAACACCAACAAACTGCTGAAAAGCTACTCCGGCATCACGGGGCTGAAGACCGGCACCACCGGCAAGGCGGGCGTCTGCATCTCCGCCAGTGCCGAGCGCGACGGCCTGCGGCTGATTGCCATTGTGCTGGGGTCTGCCTCGGGCAAGGAGCGTTTCCAGGCTGCCAGCGCGCTGTTGGACTACGGCTTTGCCCACTATGAGAGCGCTGCCGCTGAGCTGCCCGCCGATGCGCCGCAGACGCTGTCCGTCACCCACGGCACCGCGGAAACCGTGACACTGACCTATACGGCCCCAAATCGCTGCCTGATGCCTAAGGGCGAGGGCACGGCGTTGGAAGCCGCTATCGACCTGCCTGAAAAGCTGGAAGCCCCGGTGACGGCAGGGCAGACTGTCGGTACTGTGACGATACGCAATAACGGCGCGGAAGTGCAGGCATACCCCATCACGGCGGCACAGGACGTTGATGCGTTAAGTTTCGACTATTGCTTCCGCAAATTAGCACAAAGCCTGGTGGCCTTGGATTGATTTTGTGCAAATTTCATGAAAAAGTCGAAAAAACACCCCGGCTTTTGCTTGACAATACCGACAGAAAACGGTATCATTGGGATATAAAAATAACAAAGGAGGAGTTAAAGATGGCTGTTAGTTTTAACGGTAAGCATCTTGCAAAATTCATCCGTCCTGAAGAATATGAGGCAATCTATCCGCAGGTCGAGTTAGCCCACAAGCAGCTGGAAACCAAGACTGGTGCCGGCAATGACTTTTTGGGTTGGCTGGACCTGCCTGTTACTTATGACAAGGAAGAGTTTGCCCGCATCAAAGAAGCTGCGCAGAAGATTCGTTCCGATTCCGATGTGCTGCTGGTCGCCGGTATCGGCGGCTCCTACCTGGGTGCCCGCGCTGTGGTCGAGGCCGTCAAGGGCCTGTATCACAACGAGGTCGATGACGGCCTGAAAATCTACTTCTGCGGCAACACCATCAGCCCCACCGCGCTGAACGATATCATCAAGCTGACGAAGGGCAAGCGTTTCTCCATCAACGTTATCTCCAAGTCCGGCACCACCACTGAGACGGCCCTTGCCTTCCGCGTGCTGCGCAAGCTGCTGGAAGATTCTGTCGGTGTCGAGGAGGCCAACAAGCGCATCTACGCCACCACCGACCGCGCTAAGGGCACGCTGAAACAGCTTGCCACCGAGCAGGGCTGGCCCACCTTCGTTGTTCCTGATGACGTCGGCGGCCGCTACTCTGTGCTGACTGCTGTTGGTCTGCTGCCCATCGCTTGCGCCGGCATCGACATCGACGAGCTGATGCAGGGCGCTGCCGAGGGCCGCGAGAAGTTTGGCAAGCTGAGTATGGACAACGATGCTTACCGCTACGCCATGACCCGCAACATCCTGTACCGCAAGGGCAAGAGCGTCGAGACGCTGGCCTGCTTTGAGCCTGACTTTACAATGATGAACGAGTGGTACAAGCAGCTGTTCGGCGAGAGCGAGGGCAAGGATCAGAAGGGTCTGATGCCCACTTCCTGCATCTTCTCCACTGACCTGCACTCCATGGGCCAGTTCCTGCAGGACGGCGCTCGCGTCATGTTTGAGACTTACGTCGATATCAAGAACACCCGCAACGACTTCTATATTGAAGAGCTGGAGGGCAACTTCGACGGCCTGAACTTCCTGGCAAACCAGAACATGAGCGTCGTCAACCGCAAGGCTATGGAGGGCACCATCCTCGCCCATACCGACGGCGGCGTTCCTCTGGGCCTGATCGAAGTTGACAGCCTGTCCGCTCATGATGTCGGCGAGTTGATTTATTTCTTCTGGAAAGCCTGCGCGATTTCCGGCTATCTGCTGAGCGTCAACCCGTTTGACCAGCCCGGCGTTGAGAGCTACAAGAAGAATATGTTCGCCCTTCTTGGCAAGCCCGGCTATGAGGATCGCAAGGCCGAGCTGGAAGCTGCACTGAAAGATTAAAGGAACTACGCGCACCGCGCGCTGACGAATATAAGGAGGTAACCCCCTATGCTGAAACTGATTGTTGGAACCAAAGGCTCCGGTAAGACCAAGACCATGATCGATATGATCGACAAGGCCGTTAAGACCACCTCCGGCAACATTGTTGTCATTGAAAAGTGCATGAAGCTCACCACCGAGATCAACCACTCCGCCCGCCTTGTTGACGTGGACGAGTACGGCATCGTCGGCGCTGATATGCTGTACGGCTTTGTCGCCGGTATGCTGGCTGGCAACTACGACATCACCGAGCTGTTCCTGGACGGCATCCTGCGCATCACCGACCACGACATGGCCGCTGCTGCCAAGGTTCTGAACGCCATCGACAAGATTACCTCCAACATCGAGGTCGTCGTCACCGTTTCTGCTGACGCTGCCGATCTGCCGGAGGATCTGAAGAAGTTCGTCATCTGAACCTTTTAGGATCACAGAAATTGAGATTTCGGGGCGGGGAAGTGCTTCCCGCCCCGATTTTATGCGAAAAATCCAAAAAAATCTCAACTTTTTGTGTTTTACGTGTTGACAAGACCCTTCCGCTTGTGTATACTATTTAAGCAACCTTTTGAGGTGTACTATGCAATTTAATCTTCGCACTTTTCTGGAAAGCGGCCGCAAGCCCTACATGGCACATTTTGAGGCTGACTTTTCCCAGGCGGACTTTGGGGGATACAGCGTAAACGCCCCGGCAGTATGTGACTTTACGGCGACGCTCACCGAGGATGGCGCAGCGTTGCTGTTGTGTGTAAAGGCCCATGTAGATGCTGAGTGTGCCCGTTGCCTGGAACCCATCACCCGCGATTACGATTTCCAGCGCGAGTATTTCGTGCGGGATCGTGATTTGGAAGACCCGGATTTTGAACTGCCGTGCAACGATAATGGCTGTCTCGACCTCGAAGAACTTGCCTATCAGGAGTTGATTTTTGAGGTACCCGCGGTACTGCTGTGCAGTGCTGATTGTCAAGGTCTATGCCCCATCTGCGGACGAAAGAAGGCGGCAGGGTGTTCCTGCCAACCGGCAGACAATGCTGCCCCTGCAGATG
>OLVX01002003.1_pt1 | contig 15696 bp, 13 predicted proteins | sample 1673271 | NCBI WGS metagenome assembly OLVX01 (sample SAMEA3178939, study PRJEB25190) | human gut metagenome | biome: human gut; feature: human-associated habitat; material: faeces | place: Austria | collected 2013
ACAAGTTGAAAGATTCGATTTACATAATGTTTTCTGTGGAAACAAGATAAAGAGTTACATTGGGAAAGATAAATAGCAGGAGCCATTTGGCGCCTGCCATCATTTTCCTTGATTCAGCCGTGCGATAAGACCAAGCAATAAAATTAAATCATCATCCGATAATGTCCTGATGCCAGCCAACGTCTTTCTGACAAGCTGTGGGGTGTTTTCGGCAGCATCAAAAAATTGCAGGGGCGTTATTTCATAATATTCGCAGATATTTAAGAATTGCTTCATGGAAGGCAATGCCCGACCGGAGGAAATAGCCTGGATGTAGCCACGGTTTTGTCCCAGTTCCAAGCTCAACTGGTATTCAGAAATGCCTTTTTTCAACCGCAGCTCCGTGATCCGATTGCGGATAAATTCTTCGTCCATAAGTTCACCTCTCTGATTGTTAGCATATCAGAAAGGTTCCCTAGATATTGAACATTATTTGTGGTATAATTTGGCTAATAATTTAGCTTACGCCTTATTAAATAAGTTATTTTTGTCTTTTATGTGTTGACCACTATTAGAACAGGAGGAAACCGCATGAATGAATGCGTTTGTGCTATTACTGGACACCGGCCAAGCCGGTTCAAGCTCAAATACAGTGAAGATTATGCCCTTTGCAAGAAGATCAAAGCCAATATGCTGGAGGTGTTCCGAAAGCTGCATGATGAAAAGGAAGTCCGGCGCTTCTATGTTAGCGGCGCCCTGGGTGTGGATATGTGGGCGGCTGAACAAATCTTTCGTTTGAAGGAGCAGCCTGGATACGAGGATTGCTGTGAGAACTATGTCAAGAGAAATTGCTACATGGTGGATCAGGCCAACTACCTAGTGGCAGTTTATGACGATGTATGGAATTTGCGGTCCGGTACCATGCAATGTGTCCGGTATGCACGGAAGAACGATGTTCCAGTAGTTCTGATTCACCCAGACACAGCCAATATAGCTTATCCAATGTAATCCTCAAGAGCGCCGGGTGTGACCTTGTTGGCCTGCACATAGTGCCGAAAGGATTTATCTAGCGTTCCCGCCCTCGACTCATTTTTCAAAAACTCCCGCTGCGGCTCCGGCCAACGCCCTCGGCTGCCGCGATCTCGGTCTTGCTCATGCCGAGAAGATAATGCTGGTACACACGCCGGGCCTGCGTAGACGGGAGCTGGGTCAGCGCATCATAGAGGGCAAAGGTGGTTTCACGTGCCTCCATGTATTCGTCAGGGGTCATGGGCTGGCGGAGCACATTGGCCTCAAAGCCGGGATCAGTGTCCAGCGAGCACTCGCCATTTCTGCGCTTCTGCCGCTTGTAGCTGTCGCACAAGCGGCCTCCCATCGAGAGGGCGGCGGCGATCTCGTCCGAAACTTCCAGCATCACATTTTCGGTCATATAGGGGTAATACCGTTTCAGGCTGATAGTCGTCATAATTGTCCTCCATTTCAAAAGGTGACTGGTGAGTGCGGATTGAAATGGAGAACAGGTGGCCCACGGCACCTTGGAGCCTCTGGCCACCGTGACCAGAAGCAGGGGCATACAAAACGCCCGCACAGCATGACGCTATACGGACGCAAGATATAACATTACAATATTCAGTTAAAAAACGGTTTTTTATGTCTTTTGTCATACTTTCAGAAAACTGATATCCTTATTGCTGTTGTGTCCATAATAATCTGTAGCGGTTTTGAATGACTCAAAACCGCCACAGATTAGCGTACGAACATAATTGCTTATTGTGTAACAGTTTGCTTGATTGAGTCTGTCCCATCCGAAAGGAACGATAAAATCTTGTTTTTTATAACCTGATACTCAATTGGCCGGAAGTAACTCATCTTCCATAATTCTTAACTCCTTGACCGAATAAGGTTTGTAACTTGTTTTCCACGGCACAAAATGGTAAACTATCCACTGGGAAAGTGGTGATAAATCATGGGACTGTCTACGCAAAGTACAATTCTTCTTGTAGATGATGATTCGGAAATTCGGGAGATAGCCAGAGTTTTGCTGGAAAGTGAGGGCTTTTCGGTTGTTGAGGCCGCTGACGGAGAAGCAGCTCTTTCCATGTTTTCCTCTGACATTGATCTTGTTATTCTTGATGTTATGATGCCAGGAATATCTGGGTATCAAGTATGCCGGCACCTACGGGAGCAGTCGAACATACCGATTCTATTCCTGACCGCGAAAAATCAAGATATGGATTTAACGATGGGTTTTTCCTCTGGCGGGGATGATTATATCTCAAAGCCATTTTCCTATACGGAACTGCTGGCACGGGTAAAGGGTCTGCTTCGCCGCTATAAGGTATATAAGGGGGATGTTCGCTCAGAAGCCAGCCGCATTATAGAGTGGCGTGGGATAAAGCTGGACTGTGAACGAAACGAGGTCTGGAAAGGCGGAAAAGAAATTAACTTGACTGAAAAGGCATATCAAATTTTGAAATTGCTCCTTATTCATCGTGGCAAGATTTTTTCCGCACAAAATTTGTATGAGAGTGTATGGGGGGAGCTGTACTATGCTCCATCAAGTAATACCATCATGGTACATATCCGCAAGTTACGGAAAAAAATCGAAGAAAATCCCCAGGAGCCAAAGATTTTGAAAACTATATGGGGAAAGGGATATCGTATTGAATAGTTCAAGTTTAATGTCTCGGTTGGGAGTAAAAGTCACAGCTATTGCGCTTATTGCTCTGGCAATCACGTTTGGGATATTTTTGCTCATATATGAAGTTGCGGTTCCAGAATTTCTTTATGGTGAAAGGTTTGATGAATACTGGGATAAAAAAGGAGCTATTGCTTTTGAGGAGTTTCAGATATATGTAACAAAGAACGAATTGACAATGCGGGCCGCGATTCAAGATGTTGATTGGGAGAAAAGTCATCATACTGTATATTCATATCTGGAGAAATATGATCCAGAAAGTGTGGAATGGTGTGGCGCAGAGGAGTATGCCAAACATAAAATTCAGTGTTCTGACGGTGTAGTGTATGCTTTTTTCTATCCATCCGACGGCTATTATTATAATATTGGCCGTGTTATGGCCCTGGGAGTAGCGATAGCTTGTTTCTTTTTGATTTTTCTTCCTTATGTTTACCATGTTGTCCATCGAATCACACGGCTCTCTAAAGATATGGAGGTTTTGGCAGGTGGGGATTTGTCTTACAAAATTATTTCAACTGGCAGAGATGAATTAGCCGAATTGGGCCGAGATATAGAGGGGATGCGTTATTCAGTCCTTGAGCAGATGGCCCGTGAAAATGAAAGTGTTCTTGCGAATAGTCAGTTAATTACATCTCTTTCCCACGATTTAAGAACGCCGCTTACAAAACTGACTGGCTATTTGGAAATTTTGCAATATAAGAAATATAAAAGTGAAGCCGAACATGATTTGTATTTGTCAAGAGCGTTAGATAAGGCCCGCCAAATGCAATCTCTGTCTGATGAAATGTTTAGAAATTTTCAAGTTAAGCGAATTGAACATATTGAGGTAGAAAACCAAACCTCCGACTTTGTTACTACTAATCAAATCATGGAAATGCTCACGGATCAGTATAACGATTTACAAGCCGAGGGGTTTCAAGTGTCTGCTCCAGATAGTGTAAATCTCTTTGCAGTTGAAATTTGCAAAATGGATTTGCAACGTATATTTGATAACCTTTTTTCAAATATACGGAAATATGCAGACAAAGCCCATAGCATTTCAGTTTCAGTTAATGAGTTGACTGATAGTGTGGAAATTGCATTGGAGAATAATATCAGAACACAATCAAATGCAGATCGCACAGGAATAGGTCTGCCAACCGTTCAAGCGCTTCTTTCAAGCTATGGTGGGCGAATGGAAATTGATCAGACAGAGCACAAATTTACGACCCTGCTCCTTTTGAAGAAAGTAAAATGAGGTCATAACAAATTTAATGCTCCCAGGAAGCCTGGGAGCACCGAAAATATGACTGTTTTGGCACATCTTAGCTGAATTAAATAGGAACCTTACTCAGAAAATGTCTTGTCCGCTTGACTTAAAGAAGTAACCAACGGAAATATTCATCCATAAGGCCGCAGGTTGGGAAAAACTTTTGAATGGAAATTTGATCTGAGTCGCTTTTACACTTAAAACTATTATCTTGTTGGTATCTTAAAATGGCCTGTGCAACGGCGTTTCCCTTAGCCGCTTTTTGTAATTCTGATAGTAATGTCTCTGTGCTTTTGCTTGAAAAAGAAAAAGCATAAGGAATCAAGCGTTTGAGATGTACTAAAATACATTTATACTCAATTTGAAAATTATTGTAATATCCACATGCAATACTTGATAATGTATGCTCAAGTTCCGCTTTTGATATTCCCATTCTGTTATCAACAGTAATTTTGGCTTCAAACGATATATCCTCTCCGGGAAAATCAATTTGCTCCCATTGCCAAATTAAATACCAACAAAAGAAGCAATACCGAATGGCAACATCATCAGTCGGATTGTGATCCCAAATCCCTTTATAGCAATTTAGGGCAGCAAGCCATTGTTCATTGTGTTCATAATCTAATATTGCCTTTAAGTCTGTGACTTGCATAATGATACCACCTTAATATTACAAATGGATTATTCTTATCTTTTAGGCCATGCATCTGAGATTTTTGCAGCTCCTCCACTTGCTGGATAAAAGATTTTGACACAAATTTCTACACCTTTATCAGCAAAGTTTAGTCAGCACTTCATCAGAGACATTTTGTCCTCTAAGATCAATCTGTACAGACTGTTTTGATCCCTCCGGCAAATGCATCAACCGTTGTTCGTATTGTTTTACAATATTTCTAACCAAATTCCTTCTTCCACTACTACTTTCAAGGTTAAAATTCTTTATATCTACACTATGCCCCACCTTATAGTAGTCGGGTCTTACGCTCCCCTTTGCCCCATTGTAATTGATTTTCTTCACCAAATCAAGGGCGGTGTAGGAATACCGTGTCACATAGCCGTCCGCATCAGTCTTGGAGACCAGATTGCCGTTGCCGTCGTAGAGATAAACGGTACTGTCGCCGTTGTGATCCCGTATCAAGACCAAAAGGGGTATCAGCTCAATACGCTGATACCCCTTTTGGTCCATTTTATCTGGCGTTCAAGTATGCTTCTTTAATGGCAGTATCGCTTCTTTCAAAACATCGCCCATGAGATTTTTCCATGGCAACATCAATATACTGAAATGCCTTTTCTTTGTCACCACAAGCCATAGCGACCCGCGCTCCCCACATCTCTCGTTCTCCGCAATCCGCGCGTTCTGGATCAGCCAAGAAAATGTGTTTGACCCAACGCTTCATAACCGCAGTGTCGTTTGCCTTGAGCGCTACAATCAAAATGCGCCACACAATCAGGTAACTCTCATCATAAGAATATTTGCTGTCAGGGAGCAAATCCCACGCACGCGCAAACATATCGATTGACTGCTGATAGTCGCCTTGCTTAAACAGCGCAGCGGCATCATCCATAGTCTTCGATATTTTTTCTCCCAAGCTGCCTTGAACATACGCCATGATATCACCTTCCTCAGTGTCTAATGAGTCTCTTTATTGCCTGCAAATATTTAAGGTTTTCTCCCTCAAATATTGTTGAGCCTTCCGCCATATACGCCTTTAGCAGATGTTCTTTTGCATCAAGGATACAATCAGACTCAAGCTCGCATTGCCCCAAGCGTAAATTTATAAACGGGTTTCCCGGATCATAAAAATATGCGCGTCTCAGGTATTCCATAGCATTTGAATACTGTTGAAGCTGAAATAATGTATCCCCGATAGCAACAAGGATCCAGACGCGTTCATCTTCATAATCATAGGTTTCAGGAGTTTTCTCCAGAGCTTGCTTAAAACAAGACAACGCTTCCTGATACATTCCAACTTCCGAAAGTGAATTTCCTTTCTCACATAATTCATTTACGCTTTGCATGGACGGTTCCTCCTATTATGCTGGGGGCAAGTAACGTTGAGTTTGTCCAATTTTGGCCCCTTTAGATCTATTTATAGAGTCCAAATCCAATTCGTAATTATCTGGGTCAAGCATGAACTTGCGAACCTCCGGAGATTTTGCCCCATAATTTTTTCCTGTTGTATTCCACCATGTAACGGCATCAACTTTGTGCGACATATCGGCTCGATCAATGGAATACCATTTTTTATCAGAAGCCATAAATTCAATTGTGCCATCCATAGCTTCTCGAATTCTACCTTCTTTTTCCATTCTGGCAATCACTTCTCGCCCAGTGCGCGAATTCTTACCTGGTGTGCGTCCCATATATTCCAGCCGTTTACTTGTTTTTGCAACACTTTTTTGTATATCGCCCGCTTCATCAGTAAGTTGATAAAGTGTTGTCGATAGTTGCTGCTTATTCTTGCAAGTAAGATCCTCAAAGTATCCCTGCGCCTTTTTTGACAAGTTTAGGATCTTTTGACCAGCCTTTGAGCTCTGAAGAATATCTGCAACCTTATCAACAACCGTTGCTCCAACTAAGGCCAGTGCTACATCCGTAGCCACACCGCCGACTGCTCTTCCATACCGATACACCTGAGCATCTGTTTTCGAAACGAACGGATCCAGAGTATCAATATATCTGGCTACATGGTAATAATCTCCAAACGCCCCTTCGAGTACAGTTTTGGCAAGTGTAAGCAAATCAATTTCGCCCTTCACTGCACCAACTGCCAATTCCTTTACCATCGAAATGGTCTGTGGAATACTCTCGATAAGGCCAATGGTGTTATCCTTTATGCCCTGTGCAACGCCAGACAACAAATCGTCCGTCTGCGTGAAGTAATTCATCAACCCAAGTGGATCAATGTAGGTATACGGTGCATCAAACGCATAGACCTGCTGTACCAGCATCATCGGATTGAGTACATACAGTCCGATTTCATACCTAGCCGGATCAAGGATGGGATCCACCGCCGCAAACCGCTTGTTCTCCGCATCGTACATTCTGGCCTTTGCGTAGAACTGGTTCAGAACATCGTCATACTCATGGGTGGCGTAGGTAATCTCCGGCAGCAGTCTGCGGAAGCCGCCGTCCACGGTGATGTCCGTGTACTTGCGGACCTCGCCCCAATCGGTGTAATCCACTCTTGCGGTCACACGGCCATACTGATCGGAGAGATTCACCACGCTGCCAAGGCGGTCGGTGTGGACGTAGGCCATATTGACGCATTTCTTGATGCTCTGCCCCCACCAGTTGCTGCCTTCGCCAATCGTCATGACCTGCAGCTTGTCCAGACCGTAGGTGTAGAAGAAGTCATAGCCGTCCTGCTCGGACTTCATCAGCACCCGCTGGTCGATGTCCAGTCTGGTATAGTCAATGACATAATCCGTCTTGACCACTTCCGGCTTTTCGATGCCGGTCTCCACGCTGGGCGTCTGGCAGTGGAAGTCTGTATAGCCGTGGGTATTATCCTTCAGGATCAGCTCCGTGCCGACGCGGACGCCGAGGCCGTTGAAGGTATACGCGCTGACCTCGCCGGCCTTGTTGGTGCCCTGCACCATGCGGTTCGTCTCGTCATAGAGATAGGTCGCAATGGTGATATTCTCGGGTCCGGTGGTGGTAGGCGAACAAATCTCTTCTTCCTTCACCAGATTGCCGCGCTTATCGTAGGTATAGCCGTAGTCATAGATGCGGGTGAGCTTCTGCTCATAGCCGCACACATGCTTGCTCACCATCTGGTTGAGGTCATTATACTGGTAGGTATCCTCTTCACCCTTAGTTGGACCGCTCTGCTTCAGCAGGTTGCCCAGCGTATCGTAGGTGTAGGTATAGGCGAGGGTATCGTAGGGATAGACCTCCAGCCTGCGGGTGCTGCCGGTGAGCCGGTTCAATGCATCATAGGTAAAGGCTGTGCGGCTCTTGAGATTTTCCGTAGCGTCGCTGTCCCGCTGGAACTCCGTCAGTACATTGCCCTCGGCGTCGTAGGTGTACTCATACTTGACCTTGGGCGTTTTGTTGTAGAGCTGGAAGGGATCAGTGTCCACCGTCTTGAGGAGATTGCCCTCGGCGTCATAGGTATACTGCTCGATCCAGCCGTTGGGATAGGTCAGCTTGACGGGGCGGTTGGCAGCATCGTAGACATAGGCATAGGTGCCTTTCTCCGCGTCAATGACGCTGGTGAGATTATACACCGCATCGTAGAAGCTGCGGGTCTTGCTGCCGTCCGGATAGGTAATGCCGGTCTGATTGCCCACGGCGTCATAGGTGTAGGAAACCGTGTTGCCCTTGTGGTCGGTCATCTTCTGGAGGCGGCCCAGCAGGTCCAACTCGAAGGTGTTGGTGCCAGTCCAGTCATCCATCTGCACCAGTTCGCCGACCTTGTTATACTGGTAGGAGACCTCCTTTGCCCCATTGTAATTGATTTTCTTCACCAAATCAAGGGCGGTGTAGGAATACCGTGTCACATAGCCGTCCGCATCAGTCTTGGAGACCAGATTGCCGTTGCCGTCGTAGACATAAACGGTACTGTTGCCAAGCGCGTTGATCTCCTTCGTGACCAGATTCCGACCATCGTACTCATACAGCGTGATCTCGTGGGAGTCCACGCCATTGAGGGCATCCACACGGTGGAGGTCGGTGGAAATGAGCTGGTCATTCTTATTATAGGTAAATACGGACTCCGTGCCCAGCGCATCGATGGTCTTTACAATGTTTCCATTGCCATCATAGACATACCGGGTGACATTGCCGTTGCGGTCCTTGACCTGCACGATACGGTCTGTGGCATCATAGGTAAAGAACTGCGTATTGCCGCGGCGGTCTTTCACGCTGGTAACCCGATTCAGGGCGTCATAGGCATAGGTCACGGTGCCGGCAGCATCCGTCATGGAGGTGAGATTGCCATTGGCATCGTAGGCATAGCTGGTCACAACGCCCTTGGCATTGGTCTCGCTCTTGACATTGCCTGCCAGATCATAGGTGAATGTGGTCGCATTGCCCTTGGCATCGGTGACCTTGATGACCCGATCCCTGCTGTCGTACTCAAAGCTGGTAACATTACCCAGGGCATCCGTCATGGAGATCAGACGGCCATCCGCATCATAGGCATAGGCGGTTTCCGCACCCTCTTCATTCACGGACTTTACCATACGGCCATCTGCGTCATAGGTATTGTACGCGGTATTGCCTTCGGCATTGGTGCTGGAGATTGCTCGGTTCAGTCCATCGTAGGTATAGCGGGTGGTATTGCCGTTGCCGTCAGTAGAGGCAACTGTATTTCCCTCGTTGTCATACCGGAAGGAGAAGGTATAGCCCTCCGCGTTGGTATAACTGGTAAGACGGTCCAGCGCATCATAAACATAAGTAGAGGCATTGCTTTCGGCATCGACAGCCTTGACAATGTTCCCGTTATGATCGTACTCTGCGCGGGTCACGCCGCCATTGGCGTCCGTAACGGCAACAGCGCGGCCGAGAGCATCATAGGTGTAGCCGGTCGTATTGCCGTTGGCGTCTGTAACCGAGGTCATATTTCCCGTTTCGTCGTAGCGATAGGTTGTGCTCCCGCCCAGAGCGTCGGTAACAGAAGTCACATTGCCGACAGCGTCATAGGCGTATGCCGTTTTGCCGCCCATGGCATCCGTCATCTCAATCAGTCTGCCGTTGGCATCGTAGACATAGGAGATCACGCCGCCCAGTTCATCGGTGGCAGTCAAAACCTGACCGTTGGCATCATAGGTGTAGGCAACAAAGCCGCCATCCGCATAGGTGATCTTCGTGGCGCGACCCAGCACATCATATTCGTAGCCGGTCACATGGCCCAGTGCATCCGCCGAGGATATCTGACGCCCCAGCGCGTCATAAGTGCTGGAAGTCTCCGCGCCCATGGCAGAGGTGGTCTTGGTCATCTGACCGTTAGCGTCATAGGTGTAGGAGGTCGTGCTGCCCTCAGCATCTTCCATGCGGATCAAACGGTTCTCCGCGTCGTAAGCATAGCGGGTGGTGTGGCCGTTGCGATCCGTAGCGGCGGTCAGATTACCGTTGGCATCGTATTCGCTGACGGTGCTCTTGCCGAGTGCATCGGTGATCTTTGTAAGGTTGCCGACGCCGTCATAGGTATATTGGGTGGTATTGCCGTTGGCATCCTTGACGGAGGCAGTACGTCCAACGCTGTTGTACTCGGTAGAACTGACGCCGCCGACAGGATCGGTGGTGGAAACCAGTTGACCGTTCCGATCATAAGCATAGCGCCAGGTATTGCCGCGGGCATCGGTCATGGAAACAATACGGCCATCAGCATCGTAGGTATAGCGGGTGACCGCTCCGTTGGCGTCTGTTGCTGTGGTCAGATTTCCGCTGTCATCATAGGTATAGCGGGTCACATTGCCCAGCGGATCGGTGATAGAGGTCACATTGTTCTGCGCGTCACGGGTAAAGGTGGTGACATGGCCCATGCGGTCGCTTTCGCTGATGTTGAAGCCGTTGCCATCCACCGTGTAGGTCTGCTCGCTGCCATCGGCGCCGATGACCTTCACCAGTTTGCCGGCCTCGGTATACTCATAGGAAGTGACTGACCCCATGGCGTCGGTGACTGTGATCAGGCGGCCCTGCCCGTCATAAATATAGGCGGTCACATTGCCCAGCGGGTCTGTCATGGACGTGCAGTTACCCTGAGCGTCATAGGTGTAGGTCGTCTGCGCACCCAGCGCATCCGCTGCGGAAGTGAGATTGCCGTCGGCATCATAGACATAGGAGCGGGTCATTCCGCGGCCATCGGTAGCGGAAGTCATATTGCCCTGATGGTCATAGGTATAGTAGCTCGTATTCCCGTTGCGGTCACGGATCATGGTCGGCATCCGATTGCTGTCGTACTCGAACCGCTCATAAGTGCCGTCGGCGTAAGTGATTTTGGCTTTGTTGCCCGCGGCATCATAGGCATAGGATGTGCGGTTGCCCTCACGATCCGTCCGGCTGGTAACCTGATTGAGATCGTTATAGGTCACCGTCTGGCTGCCGCTGGCATCTGTAGACTTGGTGATCCGGCCCTGCTCATCAAACCAGATCTCATGGAAATAGCCGTCCTCGCCGGTGCAGGTGTTGTGCCGCCCATCGAAATCGTAGGTAAAATCAAAGGTGCCGAAGTTTACGGCATACTGATGGACTACACGGCCCTGTGCGTCATATTCATTCTCTACATAGATCTCACCCTTGAGATTCTGAACAGAACTGAGATACCCGTTGCCGTCATACGCATAGCGCAGGCTGTCTCCATCAGGGTTTTCCACTTCAGTCAGGAGGCCGCCGTCATAGGACAGATGGATGCTGCGCCCTACGCTGTCCGTCACCGCAGCGATATTGTCACCGCTGTAGGAGAACGTAAAGCTGCCGGCGCCGTTGGACACGCTCCGGAGCTTGTCACCGTCATATTGGAAGGACAGCGTATTCCCACTAAGATAGACGATGCTCAGAATACGGCCGCTATTGTCGAAGCGGTAGATCGTCCCCTCCTTATCCGTCATGGCATAACCGCTGCCTGTCTGCACCAGCGAGTAATCACCGCAGGTGTCAAAGCTGCCGTCAAAGCCGATTGGGAAATAAAGCGTAACGGCTCTCGGCAAATGCGCGATCACGGAACGGCCGTCAAACTCCAGCGCATAGGAGAAGTTGGACGTCCAGCCGCCGCCAAGCCCGTAATTTTCATCCGCGTGGACAGATTCGTAGTAACGTGTAAATTCCAGATCATCCTTGCCGTACAGCGCAAGGTCACGGTAATTCCATGTAAAACTGCCGCTGAGCAGATCCACAGGGTCGCCGCTGCAGGCCAGTTCATCCCGAATTGCGATCAGATCATCCCAGGAATTGATCATCTCGAAGGTGTCAATGGCCTCACCTTTCTCCGGCACATCAAAACCGAGGAAGCTGTTGTAGATCGCTGTCCGGGACGTGCAGGGCTGCATGACGATGACGTAGCGGCCGCCGCTGGAAATACGGGTGAGGTTGCCGCTGTCATCCCTGTAACTGCCGTCCCACAGGACTATATTCTGGATGGTGTTTTCACTTTCTTCGGCAGCATCCGTCAAGCCGAAGAAAGCGTGTGCGCTGGGCAGGACAGAGCTTTCCGGCAGATAGTCGATCTCCTCATTGATCTCCGGTTCCACGTCCGAAACAGCTTCGACAGGTTTTTCGGCAGGAGGCTCGTCCTCAATCGCTGTCACCGGCACATCTGCCTTATCCGTTTCCTCCGCCTCTGAATCCACCGTATCCGCATCGGCAGATGTCGTGTCCGCATCATCTTCCAATGGTTCCGCATTTGCAGAGGGAGCAAAGGACTTCTCTATCGCCGTTGCAGACTCCGTATCCGCTGTCAGGCTTTCCTCGGAAGCCCCATCCTCCGATGTCTCATTGGCAGGAGATTTTTCCGTATCCATTGCTTCATCGTTGATGTCAGCGGGCAAATTTGCTTCCGGATTTGGAGCATCTAGATTTTCCGAGGGGAGCAGAGCGTCTGTCTCTGCCATATCTTCCGGGGCAGGGAGCTCATCAAGGCTCACCGTTGCAGCCGCATCGTCCAGTCCGGCGAGGCGATTGCCCTCAAAGCCAAAAGCGTAGAAATCCTCAATCACTTCCGGCTGACGCTTCCCGCGGATCGTCTGATAGACGATATTCAGCCACTCATCTTCATCGATAGGCGAATAGCTTACCTGCTCCGCCGTATAAATGTCATCCCCCTCCTGAAGCGGGGCGATATTTTCCTGCACCGGAACGCCCACCAGTACGCCTAGTCGGCGGCCAAGGAACTCCTCGCTCTGGAGTTTTCCGTGTCCATCCGCATCATCCTCCGGCGCATACGGCATGGAAACAATATCTTCATCCATATACGCGGGTTCATCCTTCATCTCATACAGTTCCAGCGTGACCGGCTGTGATCTCTCGATCACATAGATCAGCTTGAACCAGGAGTCGGGATAGGTCATATTGGCTTTTGTCAGGAATGCGTTGTCTCTTGACTCATAAGAGAAGAAGGACACACGCCGCCCGTTATCCCGGAGAGCGTACAGTCCCATGATCTTAAATTCGGCGCTGGCCGGTCGTTCAGCCGCCGTATCCTCGGCAAAGACTGCGGTAGGGAACAGTGTCAAAAGCATTGCCAGCGTAAGCAGCATCGAAATGAATTTGTTTCGGAATCGTTTTAGCTTCATTTGATATTCTCCTCTCTACGATACATGACAGTGGGTCTGCGGCGGATGTTGCCCCAATGACCACCTCCTCCAAAAATGCGCCCTCACTATATTCATCTCCTGACAGTGTCGATTTGTGACAAGAAGTTCGATTTTTTCTGCGATTTTTTGTGACGCATGCCATTCATTTCTCTGCACCGTAATGATCATCGTTACAGATGCACTCCTATTGTTTTCGCATGGGGAAAATGCAAAAATATCATGCGCATTATATCTATAAGAGCGATAAACGCCTTGATGGTCGATTTATTGTACGAATGACTCCCTGTATAATATGCGTATAGGCAGAATAGTACCGTGGCGCGTATTACAGGAGACGCTGAAGTATGATTGATTATCAGGAAATCGGAAACAACATTAAAATATGTCGAATCCGCTGCAATCTCAAGCAGGCTGAACTTGCCGAAATGGTAGGTGTTACATCCCAGCACATCAGCCACGTTGAGAGGTGCCAAACGAAGCCGAGCCTGACATTACTGGTGGATATATCGACAGCACTGCGCGTTGATCTTTACACTCTGCTCGGAAGCAACATTCCGGTTCATCCGGACGTCAGTATTTCTGTTGAATTTGCAAGCATGTTGAAAGATGCCGCGCCGGAGCAGGTCAAATTGTGCCTGTCTGTGTGCAAAACGATTATAGAGCATGGTGAGAGCCACCAGTTCAAATAAATCAGCTGCCGGCTGTTGATTGCATGGCAGCTGATTTTTTGGTGAGATTTTGCGAAGGAAGGGATTGTATGGATAAGCAGCAGCGAGAGTACATCCATCATTTGATGCTTCAATACTCTGATGCCATGGTCCGGCTTACATATCGTCGCGTAGGGGACTGGCATCTTGCGGAGGACTTGGTGCAGGAGACCTTTCTGACAGCGTGCTGTAAGTCGGAACGGGTATGCGGTCACAAGAAACCGGTGGCGTGGCTCTTTGAGACATTGAACAATTTGACCTTGCGCGAAAGCCGCCGCTTTCATCATACAGAGGTTTCGATTGAAGATATCGCTGAAAGCTATGAACTCACGGAACTTCCAATGGCCTGTCATATTCCGATGGGGCTAAGCGGATCGGAGCAGGAGATCATCCTGCTTCGCATCGATAAAGGCTATTCATTTCTGGAACTCGCAGAGCATTTTGGAATCAGTGAAATGGCATGCCGTCAGCGATTATCCAGAGCGCTCCGCAAGTGCAGAACACTACTGGAGGATCCTCTTGGCAGCACGCCAAAATAATTATCAAATTATTGTCACAAAACCGATACTTCAGGAGATGAACTAGTAAAGGGGGTAATGAAATGTTGGGTAGCCAGCATCCCGATAAATCTGCTGTCGGGAGAAAGCGAACAGATTCTGCTTCCGCGTCCATCACGGAAAAATCTAACTTGCAGCTTCTGAATGAAGTAGAAGCAATGCTAAGTGTACCTGCGGAGGAGATGGATACGGACAGGATTGAGGAATATCTGTCACTATTGCAAAAAAGGGCACCAGTCGCAGAGCATTATGACCCGGAAGAAAAATGGGCAAAACTCGAAGAATCCCATCCATTGATTTTTGAAGAAGAAACGAGTTCCTGCAAGTCTGATCTTGCGGCAGAAACAAAGAATCGACGTGGGAACCGAACTCGTCGATCCTTTTCCCGCGTTTTCCGTGCGGCAGCTATTGCCGCAGCCGCGGCATTTTGCTTTATAATAACCGCCAGCGCTATGGGATTCCAACCTGTTCAGGCTGTCCTGCGATGGGCCGAAGGAATCATTCAGATCTATACCAATCCTTCCGGCATCATGGAATTGCCTGACGACGATCCCAGCGAGTATCATTCCCTGTATGAGGCTCTGGCGGCAAACGGGATCAGTACAGAAGGTCTGCCCACATGGGTGCCGAGAGATTATGCGGTTTCGGCTATTGCAGTTAAGTTGTCAGATGGTGTGCTTAAATGTTCTGCCATTTATGATTCGACCCGCGGAGGTTTAGTGATTCGCGTAATAGAGCATACGATGGCACTATCAACCGAAGCGAAAGAGCTTGATTCAGTGGGAAGTGTTTATACGCACAATCAAACCGAATACTACATTTTGATGGACGACGGAGTGACAAAAGCAGGATGGCAAGATGGAATGCTATCTTATGTAATCAGTGGACAGATATCCGAGGACGAGATTAAAGAGATGATCGACTCAATTCAATAAAATCATATGAGGAGAATGACTATGAAGAGAAGCCTCTTTTCCCTTTTTTTGATGCTTATTATGATGTTCAGCGTAGGCATGACTGCATCCGCCGTATATCGTCCGGAAACCGGAATGCCCACAATAAACGGCACCCGCTCCAGCGCCTATTTGGACGGTTACAGTGTTGGAATCGAAGCGAGAGGGAATGGTAAGATTGCGGTAGCCATGACAGTCGAGGCCCGCAGCAAAATGGAAAAGCTCGGTGTGCACGAAGTGGAAATCGAGCAGAAAGTGAACGGTAATTGGCGTTACTATGATTCTCAGTATGGCG
>OLVX01002005.1_pt1 | contig 15679 bp, 10 predicted proteins | sample 1673271 | NCBI WGS metagenome assembly OLVX01 (sample SAMEA3178939, study PRJEB25190) | human gut metagenome | biome: human gut; feature: human-associated habitat; material: faeces | place: Austria | collected 2013
CACTGACAAATTAAATATTTCACTCTATAGCTGCATAAAGTCTAAATAGAAACACTTCCTCAAGAAAAGGGTCGGGGTATGAATTTCAAGTACCTATATTTTTGAATTCGGGGGATAAGATAGCTGTTGCGTGAGGGTGATACCGGAAATGCTTATAAATGCAAATAACTCCATATCCATAAGGCTTGGAGTTACTTATTATTGCATTATGAACACATGAAGACAGTTGATTCCGAGAGACTGGTATTTCTGAAGGAGGGTCTATAAAGTGGACATCTGCCAAATTTCCCCAGTCCTTATTAATTGAGTACACTGACTATTAATAAACCTTCCTTACCTTTAGGAGTGGCTCGGTCACAGTTAAAGTAGTTACGTAAGGTCTGTGCTGTGACCCGTTCTTGTGGGGCGATACCACATTCTTCATAAATCCGCTTGATTGTAGTCTTAATATCGGTCAACAAGTATCTACCGCCAACTTTGAAGTAATCGTGTATTAATTCTGTTACTTGTGGTGATTGACATTTGGCCTTATAAATTTCCAATTTTAAGGCATTTGTAATATATCGAAGTCTACGTACTTCTTCGATACCCAGGATTTCAACAGCTTCCACTATCAGAGGGTCAGATTTATAAATGTCCTTTCTAAACTCGTAATCGGATTCCGTTTCATAAGGTAGAATCTTCTCCAATATATCAACTATCACCTTCCGTTTAGACACAATAGACTTATTAGCATTACGAAGTTGTAACCATTCAATATTACCTGCTTTATATAAATAAGAAGCTCTAAATGCGGAGAAATACTTCATCAGCACTTCATCGGTATAGGTTGTAAATAAGGTATCTTCACTTAAATACATATTTCTTACCATTACCTCATCTACATAGTTATCAACCGCACAATAGGATTTATTATTGTGTCTGTCTAGGAATTGATTGAATGGAGAGGTCTTTAGCAAAGTACGAAATGCACATTGACTTCCATTATCAATGGCGTTACCTAGTTCTCTTCGTATAAAGTTATAATTGATTTCATAAATCTCCACTTCACGCAATACTTCCTCCTTACTTCTATATGTATAATCGGTGAATGTGTTAGTTATATGTGTAATGTAATTGACACCGTTTCTGAATCTGCCAACTATCTGTATCATATCAGAATAAGGGTCTAATACAGTGTGTTCAACTAAATTTACATCGGACAGCATGATTAAATCCGGTTTACATTCCAATTCTATATCCATACCTGCATAAAACCTACTTGTAAAGAAATTAAACTTCCTCATCCGTTTAGGCTCAAACCTTGAATAGGCGTTCTTGAAGTTAAGAGAGTACTTTAGTTTTCGAACACTCTTGTTTGCACAGAATACTGTTGATTCTTCAAGTATGCCTGTCTTCTCCATGAGAGCATAGATAGTATCTGTGGAATTAAGGAATACGCAGATGCAATCGTTCTTTGAATCCCTTACTGTTACCTTGAATCGTTCCAGTGTGTTGTTGGTGTATTGAATGTGTATATCCTTGTCATAGGAGAACTGTGGTTCAATTACTAATCTCTGGAAGTCATTGAATCGTGGGTCTGATAGTTCAAGAGGTGTGGCAGATACCAGTGCTTTACCTTTGAATTGGAAGAAGTCGTCCAGTGGTAGATAAATGCCTTCTCTGTAATCCGCATCCTTCACAAGTTTATGTGATTCGTCTATCAACATGAAGCATTCACTGTACATATACATATCCAGTTCTTCAAATGCCTTCTTTACCTTATGAAATGATTCGGGGGTTACTAGGAATTTGCAGTACTTATCTTTGGAAGCAAGAATGTACTCCTTGACATCATCTACTCCAACCTTATCAATCACTCCTATCAGATTATCGTGAGTATGCTTGGGGTCATTGCATTTGCATTGGATAGTCGATACGTTCGGTTGAATTATTATAGAATGGCGTTTGGCTTTGATTTCACCATAAGTCGCACCCAATCCTGTCAGAGTTTTACATAAAATCGTATCGGTCGGTATCTCTTCAAGAATAGTGGTCAAATAGGGTATCTTGTCGCCTTTAGTTTTATATAGTTTAATAGCTTTAGTTACCATAATGATATATCTTTAAAATTACAGGTTTGAGAAATAGGGGAGAGAGCTACCGGTAAACTCTCTCCTTTGGTTTGATTAAAGCAGTTTCTTATCTGTCAAATAGTCCATTAGTTCATCGGTATGTTCAAGGCGGAAGTACATTCTTCCATTAGGGAAGTTGAACACCGCATTTACATAACCGTAAACGGTTCGGAACAGTGGAGCGATTTGGGGTGTGAATCCTTCATCAATCAGAAGTTTGAACAGGTCAGTTGTGAAGTCCTGGCCCTCTTCATTAGGCTCTACCTCATTTGCTCTTACCGTGTCCTCATTTACTGTACTATTATTAAGGTAGCCAACAAGCAGACTAAGAAGAGACTGATTCACTCTAACCTTGAAACGGGCTACTTTCTTGGTTTCGATGCCGAATGCCGGATAATTGTCTTTGTCCGTGTAGACACTAACCACAATGGATTCACCGTTATTCACTCTTGAGAGTAATTCTCTATACGCACTCTCATTATCGTAGGTTGCACTTTTAGGCGTGCCCAAACCATTTAAATTAAATGTTGCCATAAAGCTTAATTTAATTAAAGTTAATAAATAATGTAATCGAGAGTGGTGCACCGCTTGTCTCTGAATTACGATGCAAATATCGGTAGAAAGCTGAATATAAGGGCGGAGAGATTGGGGTGATTCATTTGGATTATGAATTAATTTCCCCCCAATTTAAAACAGGGTGTATTATCTTATTTGTTGGGTCTTATTAGTTCCTTTATACGGTCTCTCTTAGCCTTGTTGATTCGATATTGATTCTCATAACTGGAATAATCATTGGAGAAATACCCTAAGAACATGAGGGTGTCATAGATAAAGCAGGCAGGTTTTGTCCCTACTTGAGTACGTGAAGGAAGTGGTTTGACGAATCCCCTCTGTATCAATCTTTGATATAAATGATTGACTACGGCAATGGAGTTATCTTCAAGTATCATCATTTCCTTGTCTCTTATCTGTTGAAGATTACTCTTGTTAATGGAGACAGGTTGCGGGTTATTAGCAGCATAGGTATAGATATTCTTATCCTTTTTATAGATAAAGCTATTAGGAGGAGTTGGGGAAGTCCACATAATAAAAGAGGTGTACTCTTCTAACTTACGTTTCTCTTTTAGATACTGAAACAGTTTCTCTTGTATGACGTTCTCAATGAAGCTCTTCTCATCAGCCTTTAAGGTTTGACGGTCATTCGTTTCTAACACAAACTTAACACTTTCCGCTCTCTTGAAGAGTAGCAGTAAATCACATAGTTGAATTAGTTTGTGGTCACAAACGGGAAGGTCATAACAGTTGAGTAGATTCTTAAAGATGTCAGGATTCAATTCCTTTACAATTCGGTATTTTTGAGCACATTCACAAATATTCTCTCTTATTGCTTCAATTGTTTGTGAGACTGTTGAATAATCAACTTGTTCCTGTAATAAGGCAGAACCTTTATTGGTAATCTTGATGAGAGCTAATAAATACTCTATAAGGTCGGTAGATATGTTTAATTGGTCTTCGTATGTTACTTTAATCATGGCTTTATCTCCTTATAGGGCAAATATATAAATAAAATCCCACCTGCAATAATTACAAGTGGGATTAATTGAAGGTACTATAATAAGTTCTTCATTGCATCATCTATCTGTTCGTTATCGAAACTATCAAGGTATATTTGTGTTGTTGCTAAATCAGAATGTCCTAACGCTTCACTTATTAATGCAATATTTACTCCTGATTTCTTCAATACAGTCGCAAACGAGTGACGAGCTACATAAGTAGTTAAGTTAATATCAAGTCCTGATTGTGTAGCTATTAATTTAAGATTACTGTTAACCTTACTTAATATCTTATGGATTCTATTCTGTTTCTGCAATGCTGTCTTATGTACCTCTACATTTAGAATGGGAAATAAATATCCATGACTATCAGGGGCATACCGTTCAATTATTCTTAAAGCTGCGTCAGATAATCCCAACTTAATAAGCTTACCTGTCTTCTGCCGTATATAATGTAACCTTTTGCCGTCAACAATGTTCTTACTTGTTAAATTGGCAATATCAGTAAAATTGATTCCACCACATAAATAACTAAACATGAATATATCCTTACTTAATTGTACGTATTGTCGCTTACCAACAGAAGATATATCGGCTGTCAGCTTCATTATATCAGCTTTGGCTATAGCCCTCTTCTCTGTGCTGACATCAAATTTACCAATCTTGTATTCATTGAATGGATAGTCTGATTTACGTGCATATTTATTCTCAATAGCTTTATTATATGTACTACGTAAAGTACGTAACATCAAACTCATAGTTGTCTCTTTGTTACCTTTAGAACGTAACCATTTCTCATAATTACAAAGCCATGAAGGGTTAATTGCGCTGAATGGAATATCTAAATTACCTTTAGTGAAGGTATAAAGAGAATTATATGAAGATTTATAAATGAGTCTATTGCCACATTTACTCTCATTTGCATATTGTTTTATTAAATCCTGATAGAACTCACCAACTGTCTTATGTTTAACTGTCTTATCTGTATCATTGAGAAGAAGCATATTGGCGGTATACTCCCTGTCATCTGATTTTAATTCTAACATTCGTTGCTGAAGTTCTGCCTGCTTATTGAGGATTATCTTTTGAATGTATTCTCTATTTGGGCAACTAGGTTTAAGCCTATTTCTAGTAAAGTCCCAATACTTAACAGGAATAGAAATTCCCAAACTCTGATACTTCTTCTTACTATCTTTACAGATACGTAACATTAATGGTACTTCTCCATTTGCAAGCGTCTTCCACTTACAACATACGACGTTAATAGTTGCATTCATGACAAATTTTGGTTGAACTCTTGGTTGAACTTTAGTCAGTTCAACCACCGTTTAACGTCTTATTCTATAAACAAAAATCAGGTAGTCATTTTAAGATAACTGCCTGATTTTCAAATGAGCGGTAAACGAGGCTCGAACTCGCGACCCCCAGCTTGGGAAGCTAATGCTCTACCAACTGAGCTACTACCGCATTTTTACCAGTTTAAAGGATCTTCCTTTAAATTACACTGCAAAGGTAAATATAATTTTTATATCTCAAATAAAATCCTTGATTTTTTAATAGGGGAAATATTACATAACTTTGAACTAAATCAGAATAATCGATAACTCTTTCATTGAGTTTAAAAAGTTGTTTCTCCATTTGTTGGAGTGAACAAACCTGTTCCTTCATCTGTTAGAAAGTCTCAAATTTAGATTTAACCTAACCAGCATGAAAAAAAATAAATCACTTTTTGTACTACTTGCTTTGTGTTTCTCTGCTATTTGGGCAGATGCACAGGTTTCATTGAGTTTTGAGGAATCATTACGTCTACTCCGACAAGAAAATCAAAGCTTAAAGATAGCCGATAAAAGTATAGAAATAGCTAAGGCAGAGCGAGATAAATTGAATGCTTTTTGGTATCCCAGTCTTCAATCTGCGGGTGCATTTGTACATATGTCGGAGAAGATCGAGGTGAAACAGCCGTTGTCTCAATTTACAGATCCGGCAAAGAATTTTGTACATTCCATAATTCCGGACGATCAAGTTATTTCGGCGATTCTGGATCAGATAGGGGCAAATACTCTTGTTTTCCCCCTGACTCCACGTAATTTAACCTCTATTGATTTATCTGCAGAATGGGTACTCTTTTCCGGAGGAAAACGATTTCATGCAACTAATATCGGTCGGACAATGGTGGACTTGGCACGTGAAAACCGGGCACAGACTGCTGCTACCCAACAAAATCTGTTAACGGAAAGTTATTACGGATTACGGCTGGCACAGCAAATCGTAACCGTTCGGGAAGAAACTTATAAGGGACTGCAAAAACATTATGAGAATGCACTGAAACTGGAAGCTGCCGGAATGATTGACAAAGCAGGACGGCTTTTTGCCCAAGTAAATATGGACGAAGCCAAACGTACACTGGATGCTGCACGAAAAGATGAAACTGTGGTTCAAAATACGCTCAAGGTATTACTGAATAAAAAAGATATGGATGAAAACATTGTTCCCACTTCTCCACTTTTTATGAATGACTCTTTGCCGCCGAAAATGCTTTTCGACCTATCTGTTAACAGTGGGAACTATATGCTTAACCAGTTACAGCTACAAGAACATATTGCCAAACAGGAAGTGAAGATTGCTCAAAGCGGCTATCTGCCGAATATAGCCCTTTTCGGAAAACAGACCTTATATTCGCATGGCATTCAGAGTAATTTACTGCCACGTACAATGATAGGCATTGGCTTTACATGGAATCTATTCGACGGATTAGATCGTGAAAAGAAGATCCGGCAGTCGAAATTAACTCAACAAACATTAGCCCTCGGACAGATGAAAGCCCGTGACGATCTAGCAGTTGGAGTAGATAAACTCTATACGCAATTGCAAAAAGCACAGGATAATGCAAAAGCATTGAATGCTACGATTGCTTTAAGTGAGGAACTTGTACGTATCCGGAAGAAATCATTTGCAGAGGGAATGGCAACTTCCACCGAAGTTATTGATGCCGAAACAATGCTTGCCAGTGTAAAAGTAGCTCGCCTAGCAGCCTATTATGAGTATGATGTAGCACTAATGAATTTACTTTCACTTTGTGGTACACCTGAACAATTTATAAACTATCAACCTAAACCGTAACGAACAATGAAACCAACTAGTAGAACCCTTTCATGGGCTTTTGTTATTATTTTGCTAGTCGTCGGTATCTTTACCGCCCTTGGAATGATATTGATGCACAAACAACCACTGGTTCTGCAAGGAGAAGCAGAGGCCACAGAAATCCGTATCAGCGGAAAACTTCCCGGACGCATTGATACGTTTCTCGTTCAAGAGGGAGATTGGGTGCGTCAGGGAGACACTCTTGTAGTAATTAATAGTCCGGAAGTACACGCCAAGTTTCAACAAGTCAATGCATTGGAGCAAGTAGCAGTACTGCAAAACAAAAAAATTGATGCCGGCACCCGACGACAGATTGTAGCCACTGCATTGCAACTCTGGAATAAGACTAAGAGCGACCTGTCACTTGCGAAAATAACTTATAATCGTATACTTACTTTATACAAGGACAGTGTAGTTACTTCTCAACGGAAAGACGAAGTAGAAGCTATGTATAAGGCAGCATTAGCAGCCGAACGCGCTGCTTACGAACAATATCAAATGGCAGTGGATGGTGCACAGACGGAAGACAAAGCATCTGCCGCCAGTATGGTAGATGCTGCCCGAAGTACTGTTGATGAAGTCTCAGCCTTATTGGTAGATGCCCGGTTGACTGCACCGGAAGACGGACAAATAGCCACAATCTTCCCTAAACGCGGTGAATTGGTCGCACCGGGAACTCCTATTATGAATCTGGTAGTCATGAATGACGTTCATGTTGTACTTAATGTACGCGAAGACTTAATGCCACAATTTAAAATGGGTGAAACGTTTGTTGCAGACGTACCTGCTATCGATAAAAAGAATATAGAATTTAAAATCTATTATATTAGTCCGTTAGGTAGTTTCGCAACCTGGAAATCAACCAAACAGGTTGGTAGTTATGACCTGCGCACGTTTGAGATCCACGCCCGCCCTACTCAAAAGATAAAAGATTTGCGTCCGGGAATGTCTGTATTACTGACGTTAAATTAATAAAAGAATGAGTCCATCACAAACATATTCACCCTTTCGTACCGTACTACTCCGGGAGTGGCGACGAATGACTTCGCGACGCCTTTATTTTGGTGTCTGCATCATCCTGCCATTATTCACACTCTTCTTTATGGCAACTATTTTCGGCAACGGACAAATGGAAAATATTCCTATCGGCATTGTCGATCAGGATAATACCGCTACTTCCCGTAGTATTATTCGAAATATATCTGCCGTACCGACTTTTAAAGTAACAAAGTATTTCGTGAATGAAGCAGCCGCTCGGGAAGCCGTACAAAGAAAAGAAATTTATGGTTATCTTTCTATTCCTCCCAAATTTGAACAAGACGCCATTACAGGACAAGATGCAACTCTTTCCTACTACTATCATTATGCTTTATTGTCTGTAGGTGGCGAGTTAATGGCTGCATTCGAAACAGCATTGACTCCAGTGTCACTCTCTCCTGTTGTGATGCAAGCTGTTGCTCTGGGAGTGGAACAAGATCAGATTACAACTTTCTTATTGCCAGTACAGGCAAGCAATCATCCAATATATAATCCAAGTCTGGATTACTCCGTTTATTTGAGCCAGCCATTTTTCTTTGTCTTATTTCAAATATTAATTTTATTGACTACAGTATACGCAATCGGCATTGAAATCAAGTTTCGTACAGTAACTGATTGGCTAGTTGCTGCAAAAGGGAATATGGTAACGGCGATATTAGGAAAACTGTTGCCTTATACTATTATATATATCCTGATAGGTTGGCTGGCCAATTATGTGATGTTCGGAATTCTACATATTCCCTTTCAAGGGAGTTGGTGGCTAATGAATATAATGACAATGCTTTTCATTATTGCGACACAATCATTGGGATTGTTCCTATTTTCATTATTTCCTGCCATTTCACTGATTATTAGCATAGTATCTATGGTAGGCTCTTTGGGAGCTACTTTATCTGGGGTAACTTTTCCTGTTCCCAATATGTATCCGTTGGTTCGGGATGCTTCCTATCTTTTCCCAGTCCGGCATTTCACGGAAATGATGCAGAATATGCTTTACGGGAGTGGCGGTTTTACCCAGCTTTGGCCATCGGCCATGTTTCTTTGTATTTTCCCCCTGCTCGCTTTTTCGTTGCTTCCTCATTTAAAAAGAGCCATAGAAAGTCATAAGTATGAAAACATTAAGTAAATTACAACAGTTATCATTCATCATTCAGCGTGAATTTCTGGCTATCAGTACCAGCTATGCAGTATTGTTAGTATTGATAGGAGGTATTTTTGTATACGGGTTACTCTATAATTATATGTATGCCCCTAACATTGTGACAGATGTCCCTATCGCCATAGTCGACAATTCGCACAGTGAGTTGAGCCGTAATTTTATCCGTTGGCTAGATGCTACTCCGCAAGCTGATGTTTACAGTCAGGCAATGGACTATAATGAAGCCAAAGAATGGATGAAACGAGGCAAAGTACAAGGAATACTGTATCTGCCACACGATTTTGAGGCACGGGTATTTCGTGGAGATGAATCTATTTTTTCCCTTTATGCAACAACTGATGCATTTTTGTACTTTGAAGCCTTACAAGGAGCTTCGTCACGTGTGATGTTGGCGATTAACGATAAATACCGACCCGATGAAGCTGTGTTTCTGCCCCCACAGGGATTATTGGCTGTAACTATGGCAAAACCGATCAATGTAGAAGGGACCGCACTTTATAATTATACGGAAGGATATGGCTCCTACCTGATTCCTGCCGTTATGATGATTATTATATTTCAAACTTTGCTAATGGTTATCGGTATGGTGACCGGAGAAGAATATAGTTCAGACGGAATCCGTACTTACGCTCCTTTCGGCCATACTTGGGCAGCCGCCATACGCATTGTAGCAGGAAAGACATTTGTATATTGCGGATTGTATGCTATCTTTTCTTTCTTCTTATTAGGATTGCTCCCTTATTTTTTCAGTATTCCCAATATTGGAAACGGTCTGTATATTGTGCTATTAATGATTCCTTACCTGATAGCTACTTCTTTCCTCGGACTGGCTGCTTCCCGTTATTTTACCGATTCGGAAGCACCTTTGTTAATGATAGCTTTCTTTTCAGTCGGATTGATTTTCCTTTCCGGAGTTTCTTACCCAATGGAGTTAATGCCTTGGTATTGGAAAGCGACACATTATATTCTTCCGGCAGCTCCTGCAACACTTGCTTTTGTACAATTAAATTCAATGGGAGCAAGTATGGCTGATATACGACCAGAATATATTACTTTATGGATTCAAGTACTCGTTTATTTTATATTAAGTATATGGGTATACCAAAAAAAGCTTCAGAAAAGTCAACTTCGTTAAGTAAATAATCAACTTAGGAAACAAAAAATTTCCAAACGAAAGTTTTCTATAAGAATGTGCTACATTTCTTTGTTTTTCTCATCGCTTTTGTATAGTTTCGTAAACTATTATTTTTAAATAGCAGTTAAAAACAATTTAAAAATAAATGATTATATGAAATACATTGTATATATTTTCCTTTTGTTTCCTATTCTGGTCACGGCACAAACTTACAAATATATAGGAATAGAAAATGGATTAAGTAATCGAAGGATATTCAACATTCAGAAAGATGATCAAGGCTATATGTGGTTTCTCACCAATGAAGGAATGGATCGTTATAATGGTAAAGATATAAAGCATTATAAACTGAACAAAGATGATAATTCCGTTGCTTCCCAAATACACCTCGGTTGGTTATATGCTACTCCGGAGGCAGGTTTATGGGTGATTGGCAGAAAAGGACGTCTCTTTCAATATGAAAAGCAATATGATCGTTTTACGATAGGATATAAACTACCGGATATATCGAAAACGATTAGTTATGGTTATGTAGACCACAACAATAATATTTGGTTATGCTGCAATGATTCTATTGTATTATACAATATCAAAAATGCTCATACATTTCAGTTCCCTAATATACTACACAGCAATATTACAGCCATAGAGCAGATAGATGACAATCACTTCTTTATAGCAACAGAAACAGGCGTGAGGTATGCTAAACTGGAAAACGGTGCTTTACAAATTATCCCTACCGAGACGCTTGATTATTTTCATACGCAAGTAAGTGTGTTGTATTTCCAGCAACAGCAAAAAAAATTATATATCGGCTCATTTGAGAGGGGTATTTTTGTATATGATATGCTTTCCCAAGAGATTATCCGGCCTGAAGCAGATCTTAGTGATGTGAATATAACCCGTATCAGACCATTAAATGAAACAGAACTATTAGTGGCAACCGAAGGCATGGGCGTATATAAGCTAGACATGAACAAATGCATATTAGAACGTTACATATCAGCAAATTACCAGAGCTATAATGAAATGAATGGTGACAACATCAATGACGTATTTGTTGATGAATCAAAACGAATATGGCTTGCCAATTATCCCACAGGAATTACAGTTATAGATTATCGTTATGAAAACTATCATTGGATGAAACACTCTATGGGCAACAAGCAGTCCATTGTCAATGACCAGGTGCACGCTGTCATTGAAGACAGTGATGGAGATTTATGGTTTGGTACGAGTAACGGCATTAGTCTTTACAATTCGGGAACGGGAGAATGGCATTCTTTTCTGAGTTCTTTCAATCATCAGCTAAAAGACAAAAATCATATATTCATAACTTTATGTGAGGTTTCACCCGGCATTATCTGGGCAGGAGGCTATACTTCCGGTATATACAAGATAAATAAAGCAGATTTATCCGTGGAATATTTCTCTCCTTATTTACTTTCACACATAAATATGCGCCCGGATAAATATATCCGTGATATGATAAAAGACTCAAAAGGACATATATGGTCGGGAGGATACTATAATTTAAAATGCTTTGATTTGGCAACTAACAGTGTTCGCCTATATCCGGGAGTAAGTTCTATTACAGCTATTGCCGAAAAGGATAGTCATAATATGTGGATCGGAACGGCAATGGGATTGTATTTGCTGAATAGAGACTCCGGGAAATACGAATATATTAAGTTGGAAGCCGGATCGACCTACATCAATACGCTTTATCAAGCAGATAACGGACTGCTATATGTTGGTACGAATGGAGCGGGAGTATTTATATATGATGCACAAAATAAGAAATTTGAGCATTATATAGCTAAAAATTCCGCACTTGTTTCCAACAGCATTTTTACTATTTTGCCTGAAGTTGACGGACGAATCATGATGAGTACGGAAAATGGGGTCACCAGTTTTCATACGAAGGAAAAAATATTCCATAACTGGACCAAAGGAGAAGGATTATTGCCTGCCTATTTCAATGCTTCATCCGGAGTATTACGTAAAAATAAGAACTTTGTATTTGGTAGTACGGACGGAGCTATCGAACTTCCCCAAAATGTAAAGTTCCCCTATTATGTATATACAAAGATGATATTCAGCGATTTGAATATTTCATACCAGCCTGTATATCCGGGAGAAGAAGATTCTCCATTGGAGAAAAGTATCAATGATACGGATGTGTTGGAGCTGAAATATAATCAGAATACATTCTCATTTAGAGTTTCCACTATCAACTATGATTCTCCGGGAAATGCTCTCTATGCATGGAAGTTGGATGGTTTCTTCGAAAAATGGACCGAACCGGGAACAGCCAATCTGATTCGCTATACCAATTTGCCACCGGGAAAATATACTCTTTATGTACGTGCCATTTCAAGGGAAGAACATGATATTGTTTTTGAAGAGCGTACAATGAGAATTGTCGTTACGCACCCTTTTTGGTCTAGTTGGTGGGCAATCACTTGTTACGTGTTATTAGTAATTTTGGGATTCATCTTTATTCTACGGGTTATGAATTTAAGAAAGCAAAAGAAAATTTCAGATGAAAAGACGAGTTTCTTCATTAATACAGCTCATGACATACGTACTCCGCTAACTCTGATTAAAGCTCCTTTAGAGGAACTGCTGGATGAAGAACCTTTATCCGCCAACGGAATAACTCGTGCAAATACTGCATTAAGAAATGTGGGGACTCTTTTACGGTTAACCAACAATCTTATTAATTTTGAGCGTGCGGATGTGTATTCTTCAGAATTGTGTGTTTCCGAATATGAGTTGAACACCTATATGCACGAAGTATATGAAACTTTTTCTTCCTATGCTGCTATCAAACATATTGACTTCACCTATGAGAGTTCTTTCAGTTATTTGAATGTGTGGTTTGACAAGGAGAAAATGGATTCAATTCTAAAAAACATTTTATCAAATTCACTAAAATACACTCCGGAGAATGGTAAAGTAAGTGTTTCAGTATCCGAAAGTAATGATTCTTGGAAAGTAATAATTGAGGATACGGGCATTGGAATTCCATCCAGTGAGCAGAGTAAGTTGTTCAAGCTCCATTTCCGAGCCAGTAATGCTATTAATTCCAAAGTTACGGGTAGTGGCATCGGGCTAATGCTGGTAGAAAAATTAGTTCGTCTTCATGGTGGTAAGATTAATGTAGAAAGTATAGAACATCAAGGAACTACTGTCAGGATTGTTTTCCCGAAAAGTAATAAGCATTTTCAGAATGCCGGTTTGATTCCACCAGCCAAACCGTTGGAACAGACTCCTGAACTGACGGTTCCCAATATTTCTGCCACACCGGTGAATACCGTAGAAACAACAAACTCACAACGTATTCTAATTGTAGAAGACAATGATGAATTGCGTTCCTATCTGATCAGTTCATTATCTTCGATGTATCACGTACAAGCTTGCGGAAATGGGCGGGAAGCACTAATTATTGCAAAAGAATTCTGGCCCGACCTTATTCTTTCAGATATCATGATGCCGGAGATGAGAGGCGATGAGCTATGTGTCGCTATAAAAAATGATATTGAGACATCACATATTCCGGTACTGCTGCTTACAGCTTTGGGAGATGAAAACAACATTCTTGACGGGATGTCAATCGGTGCAGACGCATATATTGTCAAACCTTTCAACGTGAGAATATTGAAAGCAAGTATTGCAAACTTATTGGCTAACAGGGCGTTGTTACGTAGCAGATATGCTAATCTGGATATTGATTCGGAACCTATGATACCGTCAGCAAACGGAACCACCAGTCTTGATTGGCAGTTTATATCCGCTGTAAAGAAAAGTATTGAGGAAAATATGGATAATACAGGTTTCTCTGTCGATGTACTTTGTGAGTTGCATCACATGAGCCGTACTAGTTTCTATTGTAAACTGAAGGCGTTGACAGGACAGTCTCCGACAGATCTGATTCGAATTACCCGTTTGAAACGTGCTACACAACTATTAAAAGAAGGTGGACATACTATTGCCGAAATCTCAGATATGACCGGCTTCTCTGAAAGCAAATACTTCCGGGAGGTATTCAAGAAACATTATAAGATGAGTCCGACTAAATATGCAAAAGAAGGAAGTAACTCCTCTCCTATTATAACGGAAGACAATTTATCCGATGACTAAAAAGGAGGTAACTTTTTCCTAAAACGAGAAAGTTACCTCCTTTAATTATTCTTCGAATGAGTTATTTACATATCAGATACTTAATGAAAAGATAACCCCCGAATACTTGCAGACACATCCCGGGAATTCCAATGCGGAAATCCTGGATAGCATTATAAAAATTACCAATGTATATCCATTCTCCTAATGTACCTGCTACCTGATAGGCAAATACTACCCCTATCAGCATTATGACAGAAATACGTCTGAAGTGTTGCGCTGTCCATCCGGCAGCAATAGCCAATAATACGGATTTCAATAAAATTACAGGTAATGTGGCGGGAGCCGGCATACTAAACAGCAGAGAATTTATAGCCGGTGATAAGACGGCAGTCAGTAAACCGACTTTCCAACCATATTTATAAGCCCCAATCAGTGTAAAGAAGTAGATTGGCAGCCAAGTTATTCCTCCTTGTGGAATGAGATGAAAGAGTTTGGGAAAAAGGATGTTACCAATGATGAATAACGAGGCTGCCCAATAGGTCTTTACGTTGCTGTAATCCAACGAATAGAGTTTCACGGTTGTTGTTTCCATATCTTCATTATTTTAAAAATTCACATTAATGCCACCCATAAATGTTGCTTTTGGCATAGGATAGCCTGCATTTATTTCATATCGTTGCGCTAACAAATTCTCTCCTTTGACAAAGATATCTGCAAAATGACATATACGATAGTTACCTCGAAGATTCCATAGAACAAAATTTTCTTGTTGCTCATGCCCCTTTGTAACGGAGGAATAAAGTCCGCTCACATATTGAAAACCTGTTGAAATATTCCAACGACCGGAGGTATAGTCCATACCTGCATATAGTTTATGTTCAGGAGCAGCTAGAACGGGATTTTCCATGTGCAGCCAACTATAATTGGCATAGATGTTCCAATGAGAGTTAATACGATAGCCGACATTGGTTTCAATGCCCCAGTTTTCAATTTCTCCGGAGTTGATATTCAAAGGAGGCGTCAATCCATTACTCATAATAATATTGTCGCCATTGATGTAGTAAAGGTTCACTCCGTAAGACAATGCTCCTTCCAATAAACATTGAGAGTACGAAAACTCATAATTAATCATCTTTTCAGGCTCCAACTCGGGATTGGCAGGAGCAAACATATACATTTCCCGGATAGTCGGATTGCGATAGCCTTTACTTACCATTGCTTTTACTTCCGTATTTTTCGGAAAATGAAATGCCAGACCTCCTTGTGGAATCCATTCTGTACCGACATGAGAATGATGATCTACACGGACTCCTGCATCCAGAGATAACCAGCTATTTATATCCTGACGAAAGTCAATATACCCTGCAAATTCATCCATTTGCTTATCTACTCCCGATTTGCGTTCGCCCGT
>OLVX01002043.1_pt1 | contig 15454 bp, 16 predicted proteins | sample 1673271 | NCBI WGS metagenome assembly OLVX01 (sample SAMEA3178939, study PRJEB25190) | human gut metagenome | biome: human gut; feature: human-associated habitat; material: faeces | place: Austria | collected 2013
CGTTAATGGTTTGGCGGGAAACACCGCAGCGTTTGGCGAGCTCCAGCTGAGAAAGGCCGAGGGCCTTACGTCGTTCGTGAATACGATTTTCCATATCAACCGCCTAGTTTTCGTTTGTAATAGAGTAAGCTGCAAAAATAGATGATGGCTGTAGCGCCAAGCTGGGAAAACGGTTTGCTGATGGTGGAGGGATCGATGAACATTTTGACGACATCAATGATCATGACACACACTGTGCCAATGAGCGTGAAGGTGCTGGCTTTCCAGATCATCAACTGGCGGCGCTCATCGCCACTGCGCATCAATGAAATCACCATGGCAATATCCAGCAGGATAAGGGCAACAACGAAACATACAAAGAGGATGAGCAGAATGCTGTCAAACATGATGATTCTCCTTTCTCTATCTTCGGAGTGTCAAATACTTTTTACATTTTTATCGTACAGTATGACGCCCATGATGTCAAGAACTTTTGACACTATATATGAATAATAGATTGTAAGCGCATCCTTGTCTGGAAAAATAAAGCAGAAGCTTTGCTCCTGCTTTTTAATTTTCCCACAGTAGCAGCAACAACCGTCGGTGCGCTGAGCAATTATAGACGCCTCTCTTTTTGCGAGGATGGCAGCAATGCATGCAATACAGTGTTGATGTCATTGCTGATGCAAATAGATTGTTCGTCGATTTGTGGCGGGCAGACAGCGTCCCGCAGGCTGATGGTGGCGTAGGTTATTTCAGGATTTTGCATGGTGAAGCGCCAGAATGGATATTTGATGATGGCAGGGGTGTTGCCGCCGACCCCAAGTTCCAGAAGAAGCATAGGCTCTTCTTCGTGGTCGCGCAGGAAGTCTTGATAACGCTTGGCTGCCTGGTGCCAGCCACTGTCTTCAACGAAGGTGTCATCACAGCGCAGGTTCATGGTCATTGGCGCACCGCAAACTGGGCAGCGTGGGATCAGTTCGGAAGGAACGCGCATATTCTTTTGGCGGGCGACCATTTCACGCACGGTGGCCTCGTTGTCATAAGTTTTTTGGTGACAAGGCACGCTGCATTGCCAAAGTCCAAAGTCGCCTTGAGTGTAGAACAGGCGCTCTTTGTCAAAACCTGTTTTTTGGAAGCAGTGGTCAACGTTAGTGGTGATCACAAAGTAATCTTTTTTAGCTACAAGATCATAGAGCATCTGGTAGGTGTCGTTGGGAATGTCCACATAACGGTCAATAAAAATGTGACGACTCCAAAACGCCCACTGTTCTTCTAGGGTGTCAAAATGGTGGAAACCAGCGCTGTAGAGATCGCGAAAGTGATACTTTTCAATGAAGTCGGCAAAAGATTCCGTGAAGCGCGGTCCAGTGAGGGTGAATCCTGCCGCCACGGACAAGCCGGCACCAGCGCCGATGAGAACGGTGTCTGCGTTGTCAAGGGCGATGCGCAGTTGGTCAATGTTGGATGATAGACTTGATGTCATTGTGAAAACTCCTTTCTGGCGGCTGCGAGAGCAGCTCCACTGTAATCGCAGTCAGTGAGATGGTCATCAGGCAGATGGCAGATGCTGCGCTCATTGTGTACAAGTTGACGCACGAATGCATTGGCAGGAGTGGACAGCAAAGCGTCTGGTGCGGCATATTGCTGAACCGCTGCATTTGCCATGACAAGTACCATCGTGCCCAGATGCAAGGCTTCGCGAATATCATGGGTGACAAAGAGCACGGTGATGCCGGTATCCCGATGGATGCGTGCAATCTCTTGCTGTAGGCTGGCGCGTGTGATTTCATCAACGGCACCAAAAGGCTCATCCATGAGCAAGATTTCTGGTGAAGCAGCAAGCGCCCGGGCGATGCCGACACGCTGTTGCTGGCCGCCGGATAATTCTGCTGGATAACGGTCGAGCAGTTTGCGCTCAAGACCGACGATGTCCAACCATTTATCAACCGCTGCTCGCGTGCGTGCGCTGTCGTGTTTATTGAGCAGGGAGGGCACATAGGCAATGTTTTCAGCAACTGTCATATGAGGAAAAAGCACACTGCCCTGAATGGCGTAGCCAATGTGACGCCGCAGTTGGATTAAGTTCATTTGCTGAATGTTTTTGCCTTTGATATAGACATTGCCGCTGTCTGGGGTGAGCAGCCCATTGACCATTTTTAGTAAGGTGGTCTTGCCGCCACCAGAGGCACCGACAATGGTCACAAAGGCGCCTTGTTCGATGTTTAAATGGATGTCATTAAGCACAATGGTGCCGTCGTATGCTTTATGAACATGTTCGAAAGTGATAATGGGTTGCATGAGAGTTTCTCTCCTTAGTGTAACAGATTTTGGGTACGCAGGAAATCTTCGGCCACATCGTGGGGATCACGGCCTTCGCTTTCAACCGCGTTGTTCATGGCTGCCATGTCTCTGTCGGTGATGCGATTTTGGATCTTTTCTAATGTGCTGCGCAGTTCAGGATGCTGGCGCAGCACCTCACCGCGAACAACATTGCCACAAAGATAGGATGGATAGAACTGTTTGTCGTCTTCAAGCAGCTTGGCATTGGCATCGGCCAGCTGGCCGTCGGTGGTGAAGACCACCATGACATCAATATCATCTTCGGCAAGCGCTTGATATTTAAGACCAATGTCAAGATCCATGGTTTTGGCGAAATGCAGATCATACGTGTTGCAGAGAGCATCATAGCCGTCGGCACGTTCAAAGAAATCATATTCGGCACCAAAAACCAGTTGGTCGGCAATGGCAGTCAGGTCAGAATAGGTGGTGAGTTGATACTTGTCGGCGATGTCCTGGCGAACAACAAGGCCATAGGTATTGTTGAATCCATACATGCCTACCCATTCCATGTCATAATCATTCAGGTAAGCCTGGCGCAAAGTGGGCAACAGTTCTTCATGGTAGATGTCGCTTTCCTTTAGCACCTGATTCCAGGCTGTGCCAGTATATTCAGGATAGAGATCGAATTCTCCTTTTTCCATGGCTGGCTGAATATTGGCAGTGCCGCCGCCGACGCCTTGGGTAAGTTCGACGGTGAGGTCGGTATCTTGTTCAATGAGCATGGCGAGCATTTCGCCGAGGATGGCTTGCTCTGTCATAGGTTTGGTGGCAATGTGGATGGTGTCTTTTTCTTGATATTGAAAGAGCATGGTGCCAATTCCAACAAGGAAAAGCAAAGTTAACGCGACGAAAGGCCAGCGATGGTGTGCTTTGCGACGATGATGTCGATGGCTGATATGCCGTTCAAGCAGTCCAAGCAGCGCATCAATAATAAGGGCGAGAAAGGCGATCAGTAAACTGCCGCAAAGTGTCATCGCAGCGTTGTTGGTAGTGATGCCGCGGTATATGGCCACCCCAAGGCCGCCAGCACCAATAAAAGAGGCAATCCCAGCGAGGGCAATGGTCATGGTCGCCATGCTGCGAATGCCAGAAAGAATGATAGGCATTGCTAGTGGCAGCTTGATGCGCCAAAGAAGTTGGCGCTGCGTGCTGCCCATGCCTACGGCTGCTTCCAGAAGTGCCGGTGCTATACTGCTGAGCCCAGTGTGGGTGCTGCGTACCATGGGCAGCAAGGCGTAGATGGTAAGGGCGATGATGGCCGTGCCATTGCCGACACCGGAAAAAGGAATGAGAAACCCCAGCATAGAAATAGAGGGAATCGTGTAAAGAAAATTAACGACAGTCATGGTCGGTTTTGCCAGATGTTCTATCTCGCTGATCAGGATGCCTGCACAGCCGCCTAAAATAATGGCAATCAAAATGGCGGCGCAGGAAATGGCCAGATGTTGGAGCAGGAGTTCAGCAAAAAAAGACCAACGATCGGTAAAGAGTAGCAGCATTTCATTTAGCATGGCGTTGCTTCCTGTTTGTGAATGGCGTGTGCCGGACAGCGCTCTGCGCATTGGCCGCAGTGCAGGCAATGTGACTGTTGGATGGTATATGGATGGCCCGGAGTGATGCATTGTTGCGGGCAGATGGCAGCACATTTTCCGCAGCCGATGCAGGTGCTGTCAATATCGAAGCCTTTGAGGGTGGGCGCGATGCTGCCGAGCGTTGCACTATCACGAACGATCGGCTGGTGACCGAGATCGAAGAACTCTAAACTGCCTTCACTGATGCTGAATGCTTCAAGAATAGAACGGCTGTCACCAGGATAGATGTCATTCATGGAAGGATTGGCAGCAAAAATGCGGTCGAGCCAAAGCTTTTGATCCTCCAGGCGTTGAGCAATGCCGGTCAGCCGCAGCATTTGCCAGTTCTTGTTCATGCCCGTGAGGGCGACGTGATGATTGTGCATCAGCTGCTGGTAAAAATCTTTGCCACGTGCGGTGCAGAAGATCACGGCGTCATCGGCAATGAGCATGATGTCAATGATGCGGACCTGTGGGTTTCCTTGTTCGTCGACAGTGGCGAAGGCTACATCTTTGATATCACGCAGCATTTGTAAGTAATCGTGTGTCGTCATGAAACATCCTCCTTTGATTTTGTGCGCTTGACTTCTTTGTTCCATAAGTATAAGATAAGTGAGTAGTGCCTTGTTGTGAAGTAGGCACAATAAAGTGCTATAGGTCCCTAAAAGAAACTATTGGAGGAATGATGCATGATGCAGACATCAGACGCGTATCCGGCTTGTCCGGTTGAAACAACCTTGACGCTCATCGGCAACAAATGGAAAGTGCTCATTTTGCGGGATTTGCTGAGTGGGACCAAGCGTTTCAGTGAATTGAAACGCTCTTTGAATGGGGTCTCTCAGAAAGTTTTAACGACTCAGCTGCGTGCTATGGAAGCGGATGGTTTGGTGCATCGTGAAGTTTTTGCGGAAGTGCCACCACGGGTAGAATATAGTCTCACCGAGTTGGGGCGTAGTTTAAAGCCCATTCTCGATGCCATGGTAGAATGGGGCACTGCGTATAAAGAAAATTTGAAACAGGCATAAAAAATAGGAGAGCGATGTCTTCATAAAACATTGCTCTCCTATTTTTTATGCCTGCTTAGTTGGCTTTGTTTTCGTAGATGACACAAGCCAACATGACGAGGTCACCGTCGCCTGCATCGCGGATACTGTGGGTAGCGCCATCGGCGGTGTAAACCACATCACCGGTGGTAACAGCCACTTCTTCGCCGCCGTCCACAGCGATGCCGTGGCCGCCGAGAATGTAATAGATTTCATAGTTGTCAACGTGGGCATGTTCACCAAGGCCAGCACCTGGCTGGAAGCGAATGACTTTGAAAAGTTTGGCTTCATCTTTCAGCAGTTCGGTTGGCACGAGCGTGGTAAATTCAAGGATGCCTTGACCGCCAGCGTAGCCTTCAATGTTTTCACGTTGTTGTTCGTTGTCACGAATGATCATCAATGAGCACCTCCTAAAGTATGTTATTAGTATAGCATGTTTGTCTATGTCATGGATGATTAATTTTTTGTACTATTTTCCAACAGCACACAGGCCAGTACAACAAGGTCTCCGTTGCCGGCATCTTGAATGCCATGGGAGCCGCCATCGGTGGTATAGAGCACATCGCCGGCTGCAATGCCTTTGGCAATGCCGTCATCCAGCGCGATGCCGTGACCGGCAAGCACAATGTACAAGGCAATGTTGTCCTTGTGGGCGTGTTCACCAATGCTGGCGCAAGGCGCAAATGCCATGACTTTGAAAAAGCGTGCTTCGTCTTTAAAAAGCGCATCATCAGGCAGGAGTGTGGTAAATGTAATGCGGCCCTTGCCGCCGCTGTAATTTTCCAGGGTTTCTTTGGGCTGATCGTTGGCGTGGATAATCATGGGCGTGCCTCCTTTTGTTGATGACAGTATAGCATATTTTGCCATTAACCGTGGATGTCTCTCTGGAAAAAATAAAAGTTGTCCTTTTTTAAGGTTGGGTTAAGAAGGGAGGACTACTATAGAGCTGTTCATTGAAGCAATGCATTATTAAGGAAGGAGTTATCATTGTGAAATTTCCATCTTCAAAAAAAATCACAGCCGCTGTTCTGCTTGCAGCCTTGACTGCAACCTCCGTTGCGCCAAGCGTGGCTTTGGCAGACACGGCTTCTAATAATGTTGAAAATGTTGGCCCAGGAGGTGATCAGCCACCAGAAAAACCACCAGGAGATCAGCAGCCAACCCCTCCAGATGGTGAACAGCCACCAGCGAAACCTGGCGAAGGCGGCGCTGATACCATGGAATATGATTATCAGGGTGAATTGTCCGGCGCTCTGACCGCTGATGGCGAAGAGGTGACCTCAGATGGCGAAACCATTTCGACTGATACCGTTGATCAAAATGCTGCGTTGGCACAAAATGGCGGATCACTGACGATTACCAATGGTACACTGAGTAAAAGTGGCTCCGACACCAATGGCGACAATTGCAATTTCTACGGCATCAACTCGATCATTTTAGGTGTCAATGAGGATTCTGTTGTTAAAGTCAGCGATTCAAAGCTCACTGCTGACAGCACTGGCTCCAATGGGATTTTTGCCACCGATGGTGCAACCATCTATGCCAACAACAGCAACATCGTTACTTCAGCAAGCAATTCCCGCGGTCTGGATGCCACCTATGGCGGTACAGTGATTGGCAATCTCATGGCCATCTCCACTGCTGGCGACCACTGTGCAGCCCTAGCCACCGATCGTGGCGGCGGCAACATTTCGCTGACCAATTCTACGCTCTTTACTGCAGGCAGTGGCTCGCCGCTCCTGTATTCCACTGGGAATGTTCAGGTCGATAATGTGACAGGGACAGCCACAGGCAGCCAGATTGCCGGCATGGAAGGGCTCAACACCATCCTCATTAAAAACTCCAAACTTTCCAGTGAAGTGACCAAGGCAACTGCCAGTGATCCTGTTGCCAATGGTGTCATCATTTATCAGTCCACTTCCGGCGATGCCGAAGCAACGACTGGTGAAACTGCAGAATTTGAAGCAGAAGATTCTACCCTTTCCAGTGATATTGAAGAAGGCAGCATGTTCTATCTGACCAATACCAGTGCGAATGTGGTGCTCAAGAATACAACCTTGGACTTCGACAGTGAAGCGGCCAATCTGCTCACCATCGCAGGCAATGACGCCAATAACTGGGGCACACTAGGTCAAAATGGCGCCGATGTCACGTTCACTGGCCTCAAGCAGGAATTGAAAGGTGATATTGACGTCGATACCATTTCCAGCCTCGATTTTTACCTGTTGGATGGTTCTAGCTATACGGGTGCAACCACCATCAGCAGCAATGCCGATGCAACGGAAAGCAATGGTTCACCAATCACCATGAACGTGAGCGACGATTCCACATGGACTGTGACCAAGGATTCCACGGTCAGCAATTTGAATGTTGAAAATGGCGGTAAGATCGTCGATGCTGATGGGCAGACTGTTAAGATTGTTCAAGCCGATGGTACTGTGCTCGTTGATGGTGACAGCGACATTACTGTGACGGTGACCGGCAGCTACACCACCACCGTCAGCACCGATGAAAACAATACGCTAAATGGTACTGTTATTGATCGTAATGACTTCGATGTTGCGTATAGTACGAACACAGTATATGGCAGCAATGCAGGCAGCGATCGCAATGAAGACGTCACCATTCAGGAACCAACCGGTGGCGATGACGCCATGGGCGGTGACAAGCCACCAGAAATGCCTGGCGGCGAAACAACTTTGCCATTCACTGATGTGTCAAGCGACCATTGGGCCTACAACGACATTGTTGACATTTACAATGCTGGCCTTATGACTGGGACAGCAAGCGATGCTTTCTCCCCAGAACTGAGCATCAACCGTGCCATGATCGTCAGCATCCTTTATCGACTGGAAGACGAACCAGCAGTGAGCGATTCCGGCTTCACAGATGTGGCCGATGATGCTTGGTATGCACAGGCGGTTGCTTGGGCAAAGGCCAACAACATTGTCAGCGGATACAGTGACACCACCTTCGGTCCAGAAGATGTGCTGACCCGTGAACAGTTCGCGGCCATCCTCTATCGTTATGCGGCTTACAAAGGTTACGACACCACCATCACTGATGGTGCTGATCTGAACGCTTACACCGATGCCAACAGCATCAGTGATGGCTTTGATAATGTTGTGCTTTGGGCCAACAACAAAGGTTACATCAACGGCATGACCACAACAACATTGGCACCACAAGGCACCACCACCCGTGCACAGGCAGCAGCCATCTTGCTGCGTTTCCTGCGTGCGGAAGATGCCATGCCAAACAACGACCAGCAAAGCGGTCAGCTTGATGAAAATGGCGAACCAGCCAAGCCAGAAGGTGATCTGCAGCCAGAAAAACCAGAAGGCGATACAGAATCATCTGCCACACAGGCTTAATCAACAACAAGGCCTCTCGAGATCTGCGAGAGGTCTTGTTTTATATTGTTGATAAAATATAGAGTTTTTTGAAAAAAGCGGTGTGCCTATTGATTAGATTATTGTACTTTATGCGTGAGTGCGATATACTATAAGCATAACGATTTGTAGCGTCATCATTTAGATGGGAGGAATTAAAAATGATAGAACAAAATGCTATGGTGGATGCTCTGAAACGCTTGGCACGACTGAAAAACTGGAACATTGCAAATGCACAGAACAGCTTTGAAGAGCTCACTGCCGCCAGAGAACTCAAAGCCGTTGATCTCTTCCTGCATGAAGTGGGCGTTGACGTAGACATGTTCTATGAAACCGATGGACGTGTCGCTGAAGTCAGTCTGAACGGCGAGAAAATTTTTGACAACAGAGATAAAACCACCTGGCCATCTGTTGAGATCGACAATCAATGGATGAAAACATTCCTGGATACCTATTGCACCAACGGTAAATGGGGCCACAGCTCACAGTTCGACAAATACATCACTGGCTGGCGCGCAAAAGCCACTGTTGCAGGACGTCCTTTCGCATATTCTGTTGAAATCTGGGAAGCAGATGGTCAATACACCTGCACCGTCGAAGGTTACGACGAAAAAGTCGGCGGTTACAGACTCCTCTATGAAGTGACCAACCCAGAAGCTGCCGTCGCTGCCATTCATGAAAAGAACGCCGAAGAAGAATAATTGCACATAGTCGCATGTGGAAAAAGCTGCTCGAGAAATCGGGCAGCTTTTTTGTACGATTTAAATATATAAAAAGTTATTTTTTGGTTTGAATGAGATTGTTTAATCGATCCATGAAAAATTTTTCGTTTTCAGACCAATCGATTCCTTTTTTATAAATATATCCAAAATATATTTTAATATCTTCACGGATTTGTAAAATTTTCATTCCTTCAGAATAATTTGTTGGATAAGGATCAAAATTAAATTGGACGTTAAAAGAATTTGCAATGCCGCGAAGGATTTTTTCTCGATACACTGAGTAGTTTGTTTCAGTGGAAAAATCTACTTTTAGATGCAAAATGTCAGTAAAGAAATGATCAATTAGAGCTTGTGGCTCTGGATGAGGATTGTAACTAGTTGTTGGGTATTGCGCAGCTTTTTTTAAAGTAATGCTGTTAAATTTTCCGCATTCAGAATCTGGAGCAGTTAACAATACCAATTTTCCTTCAAATAATGGTTCAAAAATTATATTATCTGGTAAATCATCAGTTACAGCATTGTTGAATTCTGTTTTAAAAATGAATCCAAAAGAGGCTTCGCTAGTCTTTACTTTTTCAATGACGGTTTTCTTTGATGTTTCATGAAGATTTATGGTTAATTCTGGTTCTTCAAGAAGTAAAGAACAGATTAATTGTCCTAAAATATTATTGTTGATGCCTGAATAATTAATGTAAACATCCAGTTCACCTGTGTGTGGAGAAGAATTGTTTAATTGATGATAGTGGATACGCTCGTCAATTTTGGATAAGAAAATAATTGCTTCATTGACTAACCATTCACCATCTGCTGTTAAGGAGGTTCCTTTAAAAGAACGGTTAAGAAGTGGAAAACCCAATTCGTCCTCAAGTTTTTTTATTGAGGTATTGAGAGCCTGTGGTGTCATATGAAGTTTCTCGCTAGCAGCGGACATGGAGACATTTTTGCTGATTTCAATAAGGTATTCCAATTGTTTGGTGTTCATAAGTCAATAACTCCTTATAGAAGTGCTGAAACTATTTTTTACAGCTGAGAAAATTTTGAAAAAAATGAACTTATTCGCAGAACTATAAATTCAGTATATCATGAACATAAGCTGAATGGAACACATAAGTTTATCTTATCAGAATATGAAGGAGAGGAAGACTATGGCAAGAAAAACAGAAAAATTGATTGTTCTCGGAATTGATGGGATGGATCCTAGATTAACAAAGTTTTTGATGGACAAAGGCGAACTGCCGGCCATCAAAAAATTGGTGGATCGAGGTGCCTGCCGTGACGATTTAGTCTTGATTGGAGGCATGCCAACCATTACCCCTCCAATGTGGACAACTCTTTCCACTGGGGCTTATGCTTCTACGCATGGAATTACTGGTTTCTGGAATATTGATCCAGTTGATCGCACAAAGCTGGTATATGCACTGGATTCTACAACCTGTAAGGCGGAGTCTTTATGGAATTGCACAGCAGAGGCTGGATTGAGAACATTGGTGTGGCATTGGCCTGGCAGTTCTTGGCCTCCAACTTCAGATAGTCCAAATCTTGCAGTTGTCGATGGTGTTCAACCTGGCTTTGTAGGATTTGGTACAGGAATGAGAGATGATGAAGTTCTTGTAACTGCTTCAATAAAAGTTGAAACACCTGCGTTTTTACCTAAGGCAGGACACGCTAATACTGGTGCTGGATGTATTATTGAGGACGTAGATATTAAGGATGAAAATGCGGGGTCTGCCGGTGCGGACGCAGCAGCGGATGCTTGCCAGAATGCAGGAGCCAGTGTAGAGAATATTATGTTGTCTTTGGAAGATGGAGAGTTTTCGATTGAAAATATGCCATTCAATACGGCGCAGTCTCCATTAAAAGATGCAGAAGGTTGGGTGAATGCTCCTGAAGGAGCGAAAGAATTTATTGTTCTTTGCTGTGATGGCCGAGTTCGTAGACCATGCCTGTTATTGAGAAATGAAAATGGTGAATACGATACAGTTGCTATGTATCGCAATAAGAAAGCAGAAGAACCAATTGCGGTAGCAAAGTATCAGGAAGATAGTCCATTCTTTCTTGATGAAGTTATTCAAGAAGATGGTACAAGGTTGAGTTGTGTTCGCTCGATTAGATATATTTACCATAATGAAGACTATAGTACCATTAATTTCTGGATTAACCGTGCCAATGACATTAGTGATGATGCGGCATGGCATCCAAAATCCTTGCATAAGGAAATCGTTGAAAATGTTGGCTATTGGAGTTTTACCAGCGGTTTAGGTGGAAAAAATAAATACTTCTCAGAATTGCTTATGCTTCCAACATGGGAACAGTATAACAATTGGCAGGCTGCATGTCTGAAGTATTTCATCGATAACGATCGGTACGATGTCATTTTTTCACACCTTCATAATGTGGATGGCATTGGTCATAACATTTGGCCTCATGGAGCAAATAACGTTCATACGAATCCAGAAGATGTGGAAGATAACCAGGAATTAATGGCTGAAACCTATCGTCAAACCGACCGCTATATTGCTCAATTCCTTGACTATTTGGATGAAGGTTGGACCATCATTTTGACTTCTGACCATGGTTTGATTTGTGACACCAATGAGGAAGGACCTGCTCTTATGGGGGATGCTTTTGGCGTCAATGCAAAAATCATGGATGAATTGGGTTATACTATTTTGAAACGTGATGAAGAAGGCAATATTCTCAAAGAAATTGACTGGAGCAAAACCAGAGCCGTTGCAACAGGAACCAACCATATTTTCCTGAACATCAAAGGCAGAGATCCTCACGGCATTGTAGAACCTGAAGATCAGTATCAGTTAGAAGAAGAAATCATTGATGCACTGTACAACTATCGTGATCCAAAGACCGGCCGCCGTATTATTTCATTGGCTGTGCGTAATTGCGATGCTATTGTATTTGGGTGTGGTCAGGAAGGTTTCGGCGATATTGTGTATTTCTTGGAAGACGGATTCCATCGTGTGCATGGTGATTCCTGGTCAACAAGAAAAGATCATGGTGGACACCATACGTCCGTATCACCTATTTTTGTTGCCGCAGGTTCCGGCATTAAGAGCGGTATTAAGACGGATCGTGTGATTCGCCAGGTTGACGTCACCCCTACCATTGCGACTTTACTTGATGTAAGAATGCCTGCTCAATGTGAAGGGGCACCAGTTTATCAGATTATCGAGTAATATTTCTGTGAATTAATATAAATGTGGATATATGAAAGAAAAATCATATATCCACATTTAGCATATTCCTAGGGGAACCCAAAGGGAGGGCTTACCATGAGTGATAAAACAAGTCGTTTTCCTCAAACGCTACACGCGCTTATTACAATAATTATTATGTTTGGGGTAGGATTTATTCCACCAGTTTCGGCATTAACTGTAAATGGCATGAAGATTTTAGGAATACTTATTGGAACGATTTATGGGGTTACTTTTTGTGCGCCGGCATGGCCATGTCTATTAGGGATGGTTGCAATGGCTGTATTAGGTGTTGCACCAGTCGCAACAATTTTATCGACTGGTTTGGGTAGTGATTCCATTATGTTAATGGTATTCTTCTTTGTTTTTGTCGCAGTATTGGAACAAAATAAAATTACCGAATTTCTTGCAACTTGGATGATTACAAGAAAAGTTGTAAAAGGTCGTCCTTGGTTTTTTTCATATATGATGATAATCGGGACAATGTTTACCGGGGCAATTGGTTCAAGTTTTCCTGCAATGATTGTGTTTTGGGGCATTCTGATTTCTGTATGTAAGATGTATGACATCAAACCATTTACAAAGTATCCAACCGTTATGTTTATGGGGATTGCCATCGGTGGTTTGGCAAGTTCTTCAACCTGGCTGTTCCGTGGAAATCCATTATTTGTTAATGCATTATTGATGCAAATATCGAACGGAAGTCTTAGCTTAAATTTTGGCATTTATGCTGCATTTAGTTTTATTATGTGGATGATTGTTATCGCAGGGTATATTATTTTATGCAAATATATTTTTAAGATAGATTTATCGGTGATGTCTACGATAGATGATTCAGTGGTTAAGAAAGAAAATCTTATTTTGAATAAACGACAAAAAATAACAATGTTTTATGTTGCTTTGGTATTGGTTGTATATTGTGGTATTGGTTTTACCCCGACTCAAAGTGCATTGGGACAATATTTTGCAACTTTTGGGAGCACAATACCAATTATTTTAATTCTATCACTGATGGCGATTACAACAATTGATGGAAAAGCAATTTTAGATTTTCCAAAAGCAGCAACGCAAGGGGTAGTTTGGGATACAGTAGTTCTTTCCGGTGCATTGTTATCACTTTCTACAATTATGATGACGGCAGAAACTGGCGTTTCAGAATCCATACTGGCTTTATTGAGTCCAGTATTCGCTGGTAAAGGTGCTGTGTTTATGTGCATTGTTATTTGTATCGTGGCTGTAGTTTTGACGAATTTTATGGCAAATACTACCGTTGGATTAATGTTTACTCCAGTTATTTATAGCTTTGGTATGAGTATGGGCTTTGATCCAATGCCATTAATTGCGATGTTACTGATCAGTATTCATATTGCTTATTTAACACCTGCCGCATCGCCGTTCGCATCTTTATTATTTGGTAATAGTCAATGGGTAAAAGCAAATGATATTTACAAATATGGTTTTGTTGCTTGCGTTGGTATGGTTGTCGTTTTCCTTGTAATTGGAATTCCGTTAAGTAGAATCTTTTTCTAAATTGATGGAGATATGTGGGCAACACCGTTAAGGTGTTGCCCCTTTTTAGAGGTGATATATTATGTTGAGTCAATTTAATAATAGTCGGCGTGTGAAAGAATTGACGGGACGAGTTGAACGGTGCTGCTGTCGATATTGTGGAAGTCCACTAGAAATTAAACGCATCACCTTTAATAATTTTGAAGATGCGCGTATTGAGATTTTTTGCACCAATTGTGAGCGTATAGAATATGGCACTGAGCCTGAAATTTACCAGAGTGCAAAATATTTTGTGGAACATTATGACTTCAATTGGTACACCTACTTGGATGAAAATGCCCAAACGAAACAAATGACCATTGCTAAAATTTGTGATATTTTAAGCTGGCAAAATAAATTTTTAGGTTTTATGGACCAAGATGGCTTTAAAGTTCCTGTACATATTGATAAGGAACAATTAAGCAGTGGTGTTACTTTGTCGGATGCAGAGGTTGACGAATTGTCGGCGAATAATGAGAAGGTGACGCCATGAAAACTGTGATTCAAACAGACCATCTCTGCTGCCAGGCTGGGAACAGGTTTTTATTGAAGGACATCAACTGGGAAGTGGGCGAAGGCGAAAAGTGGATTGTTTTTGGCTTGAATGGAAGCGGAAAAACAACGCTGTTATCCATTGTTTCAGGATTTAAGATGCCTACTTCAGGAAGCCTGCATGTGTTTGGTGAAACGTATAATGATGAAAATATTTTGGCCATTCGTAAACGGATGGGGTGGATCAGCAGCTCGTATTTTGATAAATATTACACCCATGAATCCATTTTGACGATTGTTCTTTCAGGGTTAACCGGCGGATTTGGCATTGATGGTTCGGTCACTGCGGAAGATGTTATTCATGCCAAAGCGCTGTTGAAAGAATGGCATTTGGAGCGAAAGCATGATTTTCCATTTTCTATGTTGTCAAAAGGGGAGCGTCAAAATGTGTTGATTGCACGGGCGATGATGACGGATCCCGATATTTTAGTATTGGATGAACCAGGGACAGGTCTGGACGTTGTTGCACGAGAGATGTTGTTGAGAAAAATTTAAGAGATGGCCGAGAGCTCGAACAAAACGATTATCTATGTGACGCACTATCCGGAAGAAATTTTACCTGTCTTTGATAAGGGCTTGATTTTGTCGCATGGGAAAATTGTTGATCGTGGAATGGTCAAAGAAATTATGTCAACAGAACGCTTAAGCCGATCATTAGAAACCCCGTTGCATGTTGGTCACCTGGCAGATGGCCGCATGGATTTGCGCGTGTTGTAGGAGGTGAGCAGATGGTTGCGTTCCGAGATTTAAAGGTTAGTCAGGATATTGCAAAATGGGCAGAACTTGGAAAATTTGAACAGGAGTTTATTGTATATGGTTGTTGTTACCTTCGTGATGGTCAGCGGTATTACCATATTGGCGATCAGTTGGTGGAGGTTAGTCGTTTTGCGCAGGCGCGTTTATTGGAAGGCATTTGTACGACTCCGGTGGTTGAATGGTTGAATCGCGTGCTGGTTCCTTCTGGCTTGCAAGACGAGTATGCGAACATCAGCAAATTACAGTTGGCGCAACGTATGCAGCAACTCTATCCGCAAGATGTTTTGAGTAAGTTCAATACACTCGCTCAAACACCTCCTAATGATTCGGCAAAGCCGA
>OLVX01002069.1_pt1 | contig 15320 bp, 16 predicted proteins | sample 1673271 | NCBI WGS metagenome assembly OLVX01 (sample SAMEA3178939, study PRJEB25190) | human gut metagenome | biome: human gut; feature: human-associated habitat; material: faeces | place: Austria | collected 2013
GGCTGATATGTACCAGAAATTCAGAAATGAAGAGATTACAGAAAAAGAATATTTAGACTGGAAGAGTCAATTCCCAAATGATTAAACAATACAAGAAAACTCTCTATGCCATAAAGCATGACAAAAAAAGTTGGCATTTTCTCTAAATAATAATCATTTTCCATAAGGAGTTATTACAAATGAAAGAACGAGTATTTATTAAAAAAAATATCTTTACTAGCGTAATGTTTGGAGCTGTTTTTCTTTTTGTTCTTTTAAATAAGTGTTATATAAAGGTGATAACATTCTAAGTCTTTCTATTACTGGTGGTAATTTTTCTAAGATGTAGTCTATATCTTCATCTGTAGTAAAATCTCCCACTGTAAGTCTTAAAGATCCATGAGCTAATTCATGTGGTAAACCTAAAGCCATAAGTACATGTGATGGATCTAATGAACCTGATGTACAAGCAGAACCTGAAGAACCAGCTATTCCAGCTTGGTCAAGAAGTAATAATATACCTTCACCTTCTATAAATTGGAATGATACATTTGCAGTACCTGGTAATCTATCTGTTTTATGACCGTTTATTCTTGTATGAGGTATTCTTTCTTGTAAACCATACATTAATTTATCTCTAAGTCTTGTAAGTTCTCTAACATGGTTTTCCATGTTGTTTTTAGCCATTTCAGCAGCTTTTCCATATCCTACTATTGCAGGAACATTTTCAGTACCAGCTCTTTTTCTTCTTTCTTGAGCTCCACCGTGCATGAAATTATGGATTTTTACACCTTTTTTGATGTATAAAGCTCCGATCCCTTTAGGTCCGTATATTTTATGTCCAGACATACTCATTAAGTCTACACCTAAATCTTTAACATCAACTGGTATATTACCACATGCTTGAACAGCATCTGTATGCATTAAAGCGCCATGTGCATGAGCTATTTCTGTTATTTCTTTTATAGGTTGTATAGTACCTATTTCGTTATTAGCATACATTACACTTACAAGTATTGTTTTGTCAGTTATAACGTTTTTTAATTGTTCTAAATCTACTTTACCATCAGCATCTACATCTAAGTATGTTACTTCAAATCCGTGAACTTTTTCTAAGTATTCACAAGTATGTAGTACTGCATGATGTTCTATTTTACTAGTTATTATATGATTTCCTTTATTTCTTCTAGCAAAAGCAGTTCCTTCTAAAGCCCAGTTATCACTTTCAGATCCACCGTTAGTGAAATATACTTCTCTTGGGTCTGCATTTATTAATGAAGCTACTTGAGCTCTCCCTTTATCTAAACCTTCTTTTGCTTCTCTACCGAATTGATGGAAACTTGAAGCATTTCCAAAGTAAGTAGTGTAATAAGGCATCATAGCCTCTAATACTTCAGACTTAACTGGAGTAGTTGCTGCATAGTCCATATATATTCTTCTTTTTTCCATGATTGTCATCTCCTATTTTTTTATTTCATTATTCATTAAACAATAAATATCATTCTCTAACCTATTTATATTATGAGTTTCATTATAATTGTTTACCATATCACAAAGTGTAATAGATTTCATAACATTGTCCATGGCATCTCTCATCTTTTCCCAGACTAATTTTGTTACACAACTGTCTGAGTTTTGACATGAGTCTTTATCTAGCAAACAATCAGATATTGATACAGGCCCTTCAAGTACAGTCAATATGTCATATACTGTTATTTCACTTGCTTTTCTAGATAATAGATACCCTCCTTGGGCACCTCTTACACTTTTTATTAAATTTGCTTTTTTTAGTTTTGAAAAAATCTGTTCTAAGTATTGCTCTGGTATATTTTGTTTGGCAGCAATATTTTTTATAGATACTGGCCCCTTACTATGATTAAGTGATAATTCAAACATAGCCTTGAGCCCATATCTACCTTTAGTTGATAGTTTCATTTTATCACCCTTTTTATTCCTACTTTTTTAGTAGGATTTCTGTTTACGATATAATTGTATTATACTTGAGTGTTTTTGTCAACATTAATTTTGACTATTTTAGTCAGAATTAAATTATTTTTTATAAAAAAATAAAATATTTACATATTATGTAGCTGATAAGTCTATTTAGTTGCATAAATTATAAAATATTATTAAAATAAATATACAAGGGTATAAGGGAGGGGGAAGTTGTGAAAAAAGAAGAGTTAAATATTATGGCTAATATGAAAATGATAGAAGAGCTTAAGGCAAATTTATTATGTATAATAGGTGAATTATATTCTCTTTTAGCAAGAGGAAGTAGTGCAGCTCAAGATGCTATTTTAAATTGTATTTCTGGGGCCATTTTAATATTATATGTATTAGCACAAAAATTAGGGTATAGCTGCAATGAAGTAGATGATGATATGAGTAAAAAATTAAAAATTGGCATAAATGAAGGCCATTCATATGAAAAAGAGGGGAAAAATCTAAGTAAGCTTCAAAATCACCTTAAAAAAAGGTATTAATATAAAATTAGGAGGCTTTTAATGAAAGAAAGGCTACAAAAGTATGATATTTTTTTAATATGTGCTGTAATAATTTTAGCAAGTATTATTTCTTTTTACACATATAATTTTTTTCTAGCAACTATTTTTTTAGTAATACTGCTATATGTTATTTTATATGAAACGATAAATATAAATAATACAAATGATCAGTCAAGTTTAATAACTTCCAAAATAAAGCTTAATATAAATGATAATATTTCAGATATGTCATACCCCATTGCTTTAATACATGAAAATGGTGAAATCATATGGGGTAATAAGAGATTTAAAAAAGAATTAAGCAATAAAGATATAGAAGAACAAAATATCTTATCTATAGCAAGAGATTTAGACTTACAGAAATTATTAAAGTGTGATAAAGATTTAAAACAGCGAGTTAAAATTAAAGAAGGATTTTACAGTGTATATGCAAATCAAATAAAATATGATGAAGATAAAGCAAACAATTTATATATAGTTTATTTTATTGAAGTGAGCAACTTAAGAGACTTGTATGCTACAAAGGAAAGTGTAGTACTTATAGAAGTAGATAACTTATCAGAAGCTTTGGAAAGAACTGAAGAAAATAACAGACCTATGCTTGTAGCAGAAGTGGAAAAAGCCATAAATGCATATGGACAAAAGCTTAAGGCTATGATTGTAAAATATGAATCAAATAAGTATGTTTTATCAGTACAAGATAAGTACATAAATGATGAAATAAATTGCAAATTTGATATACTAGAAAAAATATCAGGCATTGATATAGGAAATAAGTTAGAAGTTACCTTAAGTATAGGTGTTGGAAGAGGCGGAGTATCACCTCAAGAAAACTATAACTTTGCAGTAATTGCTAAGGAGTTAGCCTTAGGAAGAGGTGGAGATCAAGTAGTTGTAAAAAATAATGATAAAATCCACTTCTTTGGTGGAAATACTAGAGAGCTGGAAAAAAGAACAAGAGTTAGAGCAAGGGTTATATCTCAAGCTATTAAGGAACTAATTTTTGAAAGCAGCAATGTATTTATAATAGGTCACAAGAGTCCAGATATGGATTGCTTAGGAGCATCAGTAGGCCTTTGGACTACTATCAAACAATTAGGAAAGAATTGCAATATAATATTAGAACAGGACATTAATGCCATAGAATACTATCTAGAACAATTAAAAAAGGATAGTGCATATGATAATATGTTTATCACTGGTGAAGAAGCAGAAAAATATATAAATGATAAAACACTTTTAATAATTGTTGATGTTCATAATAAAGGCTATGTTAAAAATATAGATTTAGTTGAAAAGATTAATCGAAAAATAATTATAGATCATCATAGAAGAAGCCCGGATATTATTGAAGGTGCATTATTAAATTATATTGAAGTGTATGCTTCATCAACTTCAGAAATGGTAACAGAAATAATACAATATATACTTAAAAAGCCTATTATCAAGCCTTTAGAGGCAGAAGGACTTTTAGCTGGTATTGTTATGGATACAAAATGCTTCCAGTTTAAATCAGGTGTAAGGACTTTTGATGCAGCAGCATTTTTAAGAGAATTAGGAGCAGATACTTTAGAAGTTAAAAAGATGTTTGCTGATAGTTTTGAAGATTACTTAGTTATAGCTGAAACAATTAAGAATGCAGAAGTGGAAAATAATCTTGCCATAGCTGTATGCCCAAGTTCTTCATCTAATACAGTAATTGTTGCCAGAGCAGCTGATGAACTTTTAAATATATCAGGGATAGATGTATGTTTTGTTTTAAGTGAATCAAATGGAAGTGTTGCCATAAGTGGGCGTTCTGTTGGAGATATTAATGTGCAAGTTGTATTAGAAGAAATAGGAGGTGGAGGTCATATGAATATGGCAGGGGCTAAGTTAAATATGCCAATGGCTGAAGCATTAAGCCTTCTTAAAGAATCTATAGCTAGAAATATTAAAGAATAAAAAAGTTCATTATTTTAACATAGAGCTATTAAGAAAGAGTAAAATTATAGATATAATTATAATAAAAAAGACAATAAAGAATAAAACTTTAAAGGATAGGTGCATAATATGAAAGTTATATTACTACAAGACGTTAAAAAATTAGGTAAAAAAGGTGATGTTATAGAAGCATCAGATGGATATGCAAGAAATTATCTTTTCCCTAAGAAATTAGCTATGGAAGCAACTGCTAATGAATTACATGTTCTTAATGTAAAGAAAGAAAATGAAAGAAAGAAAAAACTTGCAGAATTAGAAGAAGCTCAAAAGTTAGCAGCTGATTTAAAAGGTAAGGAAGTTAATATTGAAGCTAAAGCAGGAGATGGTGGAAGATTATTTGGTGCAATAACTAATAAAGATATTGCAGAAGCTATAAATAGCAAATTCAATTTATCAATAGACAAGAAGAAAGTTGTTGTAGGTACAATAAAAGTTGCTGGAGGATATGATGTTGAGGTTAAACTATATCCTGAAGTTTCAACAAAGATGAAGGTTGTTATTGTTCCTAAACAATAAGGAGGACTAAATTTGAATTCATTTAATGAAAAATTAGATTTTAAAAATATATTAGATAGTGATTTACCTTTAGAAGCAAAAGTAAATGTACTTTTTGATATATTAAAAAATGTTCTTGATGAAGGAGCAATAAGAGCAAGGACAGTAAGATTTAAATTGCAGAAATATATTAATTCCACAGATATAAATGAAAGAATATATGCTCTAAATGTTATTGCATCAGATGGAAATGGAGCAAAGATAGTTCCAAATGATAGTGAAGCAGTAGAGGTTTTAGAAGACGTAGTATATTGGATATCAGAAAATATTGCTAAAAAGTATGTTCAAAATAAAATTGAAGTGGAAGTTGAAAAAGCTCTAGCTGAGAGACAAGATAAGTTTATGGATGAAATAAAATTATCTATCATGAAAAAGCAAAAAGGTATTGAAAACTCAAAAACTAATAGCAAGCTTGAAAGATTAGAAGCATTAGATGCTAAGAAGATTAATAAAAATGTAATGTCACTTTTAAGACCAGAAAAATTTGAAGAAATAGTCGGTCAAGAAAGAGCCATTAAGTCACTTTTATCCAAGATGGCATCACCTTACCCTCAACATATAATTTTATATGGTCCACCGGGAGTAGGAAAGACATCAGCAGCAAGACTTGCTTTAGAAGAAGCAAAGAAATTAAACTCTACTCCTTTTGATGAAGATTCAAAGTTTGTTGAAGTTGATGGTACTACTTTAAGATGGGATCCAAGAGAAATAACAAATCCACTTTTAGGTTCAGTACACGATCCAATTTATCAAGGAAGCAAGAGAGATTTAGCTGAAATAGGAGTACCAGAGCCAAAAACAGGATTAGTTACAGAAGCTCATGGTGGAGTATTATTCATTGATGAAATTGGAGAATTAGATGATATTCTACAAAATAAACTTTTAAAAGTTTTAGAAGATAAGAGAGTTGAGTTTTCATCATCTTATTATGATCCAGATGATGAGAATATTCCTAAATATATAAAATACTTATTTGATAATGGAGCACCAGCAGATTTCGTGTTGATTGGAGCGACAACAAAGGAGCCGGGGCAAATTAATCCAGCTTTAAGATCAAGATGTACAGAAGTATATTTTGAGCCATTATCATCAAAGGATATTGAAGGAATAGTTAATAATGCAGCTAAGAAACTTGAGGTAACACTAGAAGATGGTGTAGCACACTTAATAAGTCAATATACCATTGAAGGTAGAAAAGCTGTAAATATATTATCAGATGCTTATGGATATTCATTATATAATAAAGAAGAAGTAGAGCAAAAAGTAATTTCTTTAAAAGATGTTGAAGAAGTAATATCTATAGGAAGATATACTCCTTTTGAAATATTAAAAAATCTTGAAAGTGGAGAAGTAGGCCACGTTTATGGTTTAGGTGTAAGTGGATTTCTAGGTTCTACAATAGAAATAGAAGCTACTGTATTCCATGCTAAGAAAAAAGGTGCTGGTACAATTAAGTTTAATGATACAGCAGGCTCTATGGCAAAAGATTCAGTATTTAATGCAGCATCAGTTATTAGAAAGATAACAGATAAAGATATTAAGGAATATGATATACATGTTAATGTTATTGGTGGAGGACAAATAGATGGACCTTCAGCAGGAGCAGCAATTACTATTTGTATCATCAGTGCTCTTTTAAATAGAAAGATACGTCAGGATGTAGCTATCACTGGTGAAATTTCCTTAAGAGGAAAGGTTAAGCCAGTAGGAGGAATCTTTGAAAAGATTTATGGCGCAAGAAGAAAAGGAATTAAGCTTGTTCTTGTACCAAAGGACAATGAAAAAGAAATTCCACTTGGACTTAATGATATAGAAGTAAGAGCAGTAAGCAATATTGAAGAGCTTATGGAAATAGTATTTGAATAAAAAACGAAGGAGCAATCCTTCGTTTTTTTAATAAATTGCTTGGTAGTTAATATATAAAATTTACTTTAAAAAGTACTACTTATGATAAGGGTAATATATTATAATAGTGTTATTGCAAAAAAACATTTGGAAGGAGGAATGCTTTATGGATGCACCTATGATGAGAAGCTTGCCACAAAGTATCGAAGCAGAACAGTCTGTTATTGGAGCGATGTTGATTGACAAGAATGCTATGGCTAAGGTATTTGAAAAGCTAGAAGAAGAAGACTTTTATAGAGATGGACATAAGGTCATATATAATGCCATTAAAGAAATGTACGCAAAAGATATGGCTGTTGATCTAGTTACATTATTAGAGCATCTTAAGTCTGCGGATATGTTAGAGAAAGCTGGGGGAGTTACATATATATCAGAGCTTAGTGCTTCTGTTCCAACTACAGCTAATTTAAGTTCATATATAAAGATTGTTGAAGAAAAATCTACTTTAAGAAAACTTATAAAGACATCTACATCTATTATTGAAGAAAGTTATAATAATGGTGGTGATGTTGAGAAAGTAATAGATATTGCCCAAAAGAAAATTTTTGATTTGGCAGAAAATAAAGATTCTAAAGAGTATGAACCACTTTCATCAGTTTTAGAAAGAGGATTCGTAGAAATAGAAAGACTGTTTAATAACAAGGGAGAAATAACTGGAGTTGGCTCAGGGATAAAGGATTTAGATGCCAAGACTTCAGGGTTCCAAAAAGGAGATATGGTTCTTATTGCAGCGAGACCTTCCATGGGGAAAACTACATTTTCACTGAATATTGCAGAAAATGCAGCATTGAAAGAAGGAAAAAGCGTAGTGATATTTTCACTGGAAATGTCAAAGGAACAATTGGCTTATAAGCTTTTATGTTCCCAAGCTAATATTGATATGCTAAAACTTAGAACAGGTAATTTAGATGATGATGACTGGGAAAGGATTGCCCGTGCTACAGGACCGCTTTCAAAAGCTAGAATTTACATAGATGATACAGCTGGTATTACAGTTATGGAAATGAGATCTAAATGTAGAAAGATTAAGATGGAGCATGGAATTGATATGATTCTCATAGACTACTTACAACTTATGTCTGGTAGCTCAGCAAGAGATAATAGACAACAAGAAGTATCAGAAATTTCTAGATCTATTAAGGCACTAGCTAAGGAAATGGAATGTCCAGTAATAGCGCTATCACAGTTATCTCGTGCACCTGAGCAGAGAGCTGACCATAGACCTATGCTTTCTGACTTAAGAGAGTCAGGATCAATTGAGCAGGATGCCGATGTTGTTATGTTCTTATATAGAGATGAATATTATAATAAAGAAACTGAAGAAAAGAATATTGGTGAATGTATTATAGCTAAGCAAAGAAACGGCCCAGTTGGAACAGTTAAAATGGCATGGATTGGAGCTCATTCTAAGTTTGCAGATTTAGATTTAGTTCATTCAGAATAGATAGAAGAGGTGTGGATTTTAATGAAAAATAAGATGATTGGTTTTATAGGATGTGGAAACATGGGTAAAGCTATGTTAGGATCACTTATAAGTAGTGGAGAAATAAGAAAAGAAAATATAATAGTTTCAGCTAAAACAGAAGCATCTAAAGAAGTTATAGAGAAAGAATTTGCAGTAAAAGCAACTAATGATAATAAAGAAGTAGCAGCAAAAGCCAATATTATATTTTTAGCTGTGAAGCCTCACTTCTTTAAGGAAGTTATATCAGAAATAAAAGATGTAGTAAGCAAAGATTCAATAATTGTATCTATTGCAGCAGGAATTACTATTGAACAAATAGAAGAGTATTTTGGTTTTGCGGTAAAAGTAATAAGGACTATGCCTAATACACCAGCTTTAGTTGGTGAAGGTATGTCAGCTATATGTAAAAATAAACATATTGATGAAGAGGAGTTAAAAGAAGTTTGTTCTTTATTTAATTACTTTGGAAAATATGAATTATTAGAAGAAAAAGACTTCCATGCCTTTACTGCTTTATGTGGTTCATCTCCAGCATATGTCTTTATGTTTATAGAAGCAATGGCTGATGCAGGAGTTAAACTAGGAATACCAAGGGCTAAGGCATATAAGCTAGCAGAACAAAGTATATTAGGATCTGCTAAATTAGCCTTAGAAACAGGAAAGCATCCAGGAGAACTTAAGGATTCTGTTTGCTCACCAGGAGGAACAACTATTGAAGCAGTTTTAGAGCTTGAAAGGAAAGGCTTTAGAACTGCAGTTATCAGTGCTATAGAAAAATGTGCAGATAAATCAAAAACAATGTAATGAGCTAGTATTATCTAGCTCCTTTTTTATTTAATTACTAAAAAAAGATATAGTTGGTAAAAATAAAGCAAGTAATTTTATTTAAAAAGGAAAATATAAGATTACTATCTATACAAAGGATTCCTTACGAATTATTAATTATAAAAATAAATAAATATTCGCAAAAATCTTGAAAGTTTATAATTACTTTGATAGTATGAATAGGTAAGAAATTATTAAAAAATTATAAGATAAGGCAATATTTTTAAAAGGGAGGCAGATTTTATGTCAGCATTTATTGTTTTAGGAGCTCAATGGGGCGATGAAGGAAAAGGGAAAATGACAGATTATTTAGCAGAAGAGGCTGAAGTAATAGTCAGATATCAAGGTGGAAACAATGCAGGGCATACTGTAGAAGTTGAAGATAGGCAATATAAACTTCATTTAATACCTTCAGGAATATTACATGATGAAAAGTTAAATGTAATAGGTAATGGAGTAGTAGTAGATCCAGTAGCTTTATTTGATGAAATAGAATATCTAGAAAAAGAGGGCATAAGAGTAACACCAGAAAAATTAGTTATAAGTGATAGAGCTCACATAATAATGCCATACCATAAGGTTCTAGATAAATTAAAGGAACTTGCAAGAGGAAAGAATGATATAGGAACAACAGGTAAAGGAATAGGTCCTTGTTATACTGATAAGTTTGAAAGAAGCGGTATAAGAGTTTGTGACTTAATAAATAAAGAAGTTTTTGAAGAAAAGTTAAAAAGCAATTTAGAAGTGAAAAATAAATATATAACACAAGTATTAGGTGGAGAAGCGTTAGATTTTGCAGAAATTTATAGAGAATATAGCAAGTATGCTGAAAAAATAGCACCTTTTGTTAAGGATACTTCAGTAGTAGTTTATAATAATATAAAAGAAGATAAAAATGTATTATTTGAAGGGGCACAAGGAATGCTTTTAGATATTGATTATGGAACATATCCATATGTAACTTCTTCTAATACAACAGCAGGAGGAGTAGCCAGTGGTGTTGGTATAGGACCTAATATGATAACTAATAGTGTAGGGATTGCTAAGGCATATACAACAAGAGTTGGAAAAGGACCTTTCCCTACAGAGTTAGAAAATGAAACTGGTGAATGGATTAGAGAAAAGGGTCATGAGTATGGGGTAACTACTGGTCGTTCAAGAAGATGTGGATGGCTTGACCTTGTTATATTAAAGACAGCTGTAAGAGTTAGTGGATTAACATCTTTAGTTATAACAAAAATTGATACATTAGCAGGATTAGATAAGATAAAGGTATGTACTGGGTATAAGTTTAATGGTGAGATAATAGATTATTTCCCAGCAAGCTTAGAGGATTTAGCAAAATGTGAGCCTATTTATGAAGAATTTGATGGATGGGATGAATCAGTAGCTAAAGCTAAATCTTTTGATGAGCTACATGAAAATGCAAAGAAATATTTAAATAGAATTGAAGAATTAACGGATACAAGAATTTCAATAGTTTCTGTTGGACCAAAGAGAAGTCAGACTATAAGAGTAAAAGAAATATAGTATAATTATAAACTGTGAAGGAAAGCCTATAAATATAAAAAAATTTAGAGGTGATTCTTTATGGTTGATAAAAATAGTACTATAAGCCAGATTTTAGCTGAAAATCCAGGTGCAATTGATATATTTAATAGTTATGGTATACCATGTTATGGTAATATGGAAAATCAATTGTCATCAGTAGAAGATGTATCTATAAGGTATGGAATAAATGTAGATAATATTTTAAATGATGTAAATAGCAATGGAAATAATAGTGGTCTATATTAGTATTTAATTTAGTAGTTAGAATATTATTTATGAATAATTTATGGAAAAATATTGAAAATAAACTTTATATTATGTAAAATATATACAGTTGTATAAAATTCTATTAAAGGAAGTGAGAAAATGATTACTAAGGATATGACAATTGGTGAAATTGTAAAAAATTATCCTGAGAAAATAGAAGTTTTAGCATCAGCTGGTATGGGCTGCGTTGGATGTCCATCTGCACAAATGGAAACAGTTGAAGAAGCTGCATTAGTTCATGGACTTAATATAGAAGATCTTTTAGATAAACTAAACAAATAAAAGAGAAATAGGTGTAGAGGTAAATCTATGCCTATTTTTATTGCTAAAATAAATACTATTAGAAAGAAGGGATAATTATGGGAATAAGTTATGAAAAGATGTATGAAATTCACTATTATGAATGTGATAAGAATTTAAATTGTACCCTAGAAAGTATAATGAATTTTTTAGGTGATGTAGGAAATAAGCATGCAGAAAGCTTAAATGTAGGGATGGATTATTTAACAGAAAGAAATATTACATGGGTATTTTATAAATATAATATCAAGGTAAATAGATACCCTGAGTATGAAGAAAAAATAAGAGTAAAAACTGTTGCGGAAGAATTTAAGAAGTTTTATGCATTAAGGAGTTATGAAATATATGATGAAAAGAATATTAAGATAGTGGAAGGTAGTGCATTATTCTTATTAATTGATATTATTAAAAGAAGAGCTATAAAAATTACTGATGATCAATACAAAGCTTATAATGTTGATAAGAACTCTACAACAAAGAAATTAATTGGTAGTCTTGAAAGATTAGAAAAAGTAAAAAATAAAGAATATGTTAGTAATTTTAAAGTTAGATATTCTGATATAGATTTTAATAAGCATGTCAATAATGTTAAGTATGTACAATGGTTTATGGATAGTGTTCCACAGGAGATTAGAGAGGAATATGAGCTAAAAGAAATAGATATACTATTTGAGCATGAATGTTATTATAATGATGAAATTAAATGTGTCTGTGAAATTCATAAAAATGAAGATAATTTATTAGTATTAAGTAATATTCAAGATAAAGACGGTAAAGAATTGACTGTTTTCGTATCAAAATGGCAATAAAAAAACTCTGGGCTATGGCTCAGAGTTTTTTTATTAATGCTACGCTAATTAGTTAAGTCGAGCATAGCTCTAGTTAAGAAGTCAAAAGTGACAAGGTAAAACGCTGCACTAGTTAAGAATTAACACTTCGCTAATGAAGGTGAAAATTACTCAGGGAATTTCTAAAAAATATATTTTCAAAGAATTTCGTAGAAATTCTCTCCTTAATTTTTTATATACTTGTATATAAAAATTTAATTAGCTTATGAGCGTAGCAATATAAGCGTTTCACTAGTCACTTGTGATGAGTTAATTAAGTGAATTAGCGGAGTGATATTCACTGTTTAACTAAATTAACGCTTCGCTAATTAATGTATTTTTATCGAAAAACAATAAAAATATATTGAAATAAACAAAAAAACAATATATTATATAATTAAGAAAAATTTGGGAGGGAAAGTATGGAAAAGGCAAAATGGACAAATTTATTTATTAATATGGCTTTATTTTTTGTTTTAGGAGCATTTGCAGCATCTATTATTGTAGGAATAGGAATTTATAGTGGGAAAATAGAAGCAAGTATTATTAAACTTTTATTAGGTGTTGTAGGAACTATTTTATTAACTATTATTTTGTATGAACTTAAAAAAATTGTTCAATTAGTAATAAAAAAACAAGTTTTTATCATGGAAAATGTAAAAAGGTTTAATATTATTTCGTATATACTATATGTATTAGCCATAGGCTTTTGTTTTGTTAACAATGAACAAGGTGGTATGCATATTATTGATATAAGTAGTATTTTTTCCATAAAATTTGAAACAGTGATTTTATTAGTATTAGGATCATTTTCAGCAGTAGTAGCTTATGTATTTCATGAAGCTATAAAAATAAGAGAAGAATCAGAAGAGTTAAAAGAAGAAAGTAAATACATAATATAGGAGGGAAATATGCCTATAATAGTAAATCTAGATGTGATGATGGCTAAGAGGAAGATGTCATTAAATGAATTGTCGGAAAAGGTGGGGGTGACTCCTGCTAATTTATCTATATTGAAAACAGGAAAGGCCAAAGCTGTAAGATTTTCTACTCTAGAAGCTATTTGCAAAGTTTTAGAATGCCAACCAGGAGACATTCTTGAGTATAGATAAACATTAGGTTAATTAAGTGCATTAGTGAAACGACATGTACTGGTTAACTTTTTAAAACTTTGAGGAAAGTTTTAAAAAAACTGTTGACATGTGTCGAACTTGTCTATATAATATTAAAAGTAGTCGACAGACACATGCGTGTTTAGCTCAGCTGGATAGAGCAACGCCCTTCTAAGGCGTGGGCCAGGAGTTCGAATCTCTTAACACGCACCATTCTACTTGAAGTAGAATATGGTTTACTAGCTCAGTCGGTAGAGCACTTGACTTTTAATCAAGGTGTCCGGGGTTCGATTCCCCGGTAAGCCACCAAAATCACTTCTGAAAAGAAGTGATTTTTTAATAAGAACTCGCTTAGCATTATATAGATAAAAAGAAAAGGCATTAAGCCTTTTCTTTTTTTTGTTTTCTAAATATATCGTTTTTAATAAATACTAAGAACTTTTTGATAGATTTTAAATCATCTTTAAAAGTTGTGTTATTATCATCATTTAAAAAGTCTTCTTTATATATAAGAATTATGAAGAAGAATAATCCTAAATTAATATACAAATCTTTTATATCAGCAATAAATAAATTACTTATACCAATAAAATCTAAACTTCCACCATAGAATATTTTGTCAATTAGTGAACAAAGGGCTCCGCTTAAAACAAATAGGAAGCTCATATCACTCCAGAAGCTCTTTATATTTCTAGAGCGTGAATAGCGATATAATTCAATAAGTAGAAAAATAAAGATAATGTTTGAACTAATTAATATTGTAAAATTCCCATTAAAATTAAACCTAGCATTAAGCCATGAGCCATGTGTGTTGATAATAGGATTAAAATATAAGAAATTAGGAATTAATTCTACGAAGCTATGGAAGAAATTAAATTTAATGATAAGTTTAATTCCTTGATCAATAATCATAAGGATGAGAAAAATTATAAATAATTCCTTGTTTTTAATTCCACCTGAATATCTTCTTTGAATGCAATATATTATAAATCCAACAAAAGCAAAGAGAAATAATAAAGAAAGATTTAAGCATATATCATATAAAGATTTAATTCTTCCAGTAAATAACTCAAATAAAAAATAAACAAACCACATAAGTGGCAATATGCCTATAATTAATAATTTTTCCTTGTCAAATTTCTTGCGCATATAAACCTCCAAATATAAGTAATATATAAATGATTTTAGCATACATAAAGTAACAAATCATTAGACATAATAATTTATTTGTGAAAAATTGGTATAATAATACATATACCGTAATTAAAGAAAGGGGAGAATTTATGTTAACTATTTATGCAGTGTCAGATTCTATTGGAGAAACAGCAGAGCAGGTGGCACAAGCTGCAGCAAGTCAGTTTGATGATGAAATAGAAGTAAAGAGAGTACCTTATATTAAAACGTTAGAAGATGTAGAAGAACTTATTGGAGAAATAAGAGAAATAAATAAAGACAATATATTATTAGACATAATTGAAAAAGTAAATATAAAACGTGAATCTAATCTAAAGGTCAAATTATATCAAGGTATGCCTAAAGGAACTAAAATGGAGTTAATACTTCAAAAGTTGACTGAAATAGGTGTAGATGAGATAGTTTTAGTACAAGCTAAGAGAAGTGTGACTAAAATTGACAACAAAAAAGAAGATAAAAAAATCGAAAGATGGGAAAGAATTATTTATGAAGCTGCTAAGCAAAGTAAAAGAGGAAAAATACCAAAGCTTACTGGTGTTTTAACTTTTAAAGAAGCTTTAGCTGATATGCAAAATAATGATTTAAATCTTTGCCCTTATGAAAATGAGAGAACTATATCTATTAAAGAAGCTATAAAAGACTCAAGTGCAAATACTATTGGAATTTTTGTTGGACCAGAAGGTGGATTTGAAGAAGAAGAAGTTGAAAAAATTCAAGAAATAGATGGAAAAGTAGTTTCTCTAGGACCTAGAATACTTAGAACAGAAACTGCATCTGTAGTTGCTTCATCAATAGTTTTATATGAGCTAAGTGACTTAGGAGGAAATATATAATGAAAAAAGTAGCTTTT
>OLVX01002071.1_pt1 | contig 15318 bp, 13 predicted proteins | sample 1673271 | NCBI WGS metagenome assembly OLVX01 (sample SAMEA3178939, study PRJEB25190) | human gut metagenome | biome: human gut; feature: human-associated habitat; material: faeces | place: Austria | collected 2013
CCGCCTGACCGACATCGAGGAAATACACACCTTTGCTCAGGCGGCCGAACTGGGGGATACCCAGCGCGGCGCGGGCGGCTTTGGCTCAACGGGGAAGTGAAGCGTATGAAAGATCTGATCCTGGCTTCCCAGAGCCCCCGCCGGAAAGAGCTGTTGAGCCTGTACACGACGGATTTTACCGTCTGCGTCAGCGATTTTGACGAGGATGCCGTGACGGCGGATTCCCCCGCCCGGCTGGTGGAACAGCTTGCCCGGGGCAAGTGCCTTGCTGTGGTCAAGGAACACCCCGGTGCCGTGGTGCTGGGCTGCGATACCGTGGTGGATGTGAACGGGAAAGTCTTCGGCAAACCCCACAGTGTGGAGGACGCCAAACGGATGCTCCGGGCATTGTCCGGTGCCACCCATCAGGTACACACGGGCGTCTGCGTCTCGGACGGCGCACAGACCAAGAGCTTTGTGGACAGCTGCCGCGTGACGTTCTTCCCCATCTCCGAGGAAGAAATTGAGCGGTACACGGCCACAAAAGAGCCCTACGATAAGGCCGGAGCCTACGCCATTCAGGGCCGGGCAGCCCTCTGGCTGGACCGCATCGAGGGCGATTATTACACCATTATGGGCCTCCCCGTCAGCCGCACTGTCCGGCTCATCGAGCAATTTTGATGCACTGAAAATGAAAAATTGCCAAAAAACTTGACAAAACGCTTGAGAAAACAGCGTCTTGCGGCTATAATAATAGCGTGTTATTCTGCGATGGACAGCCGGACGGAATCTCGTCCGGTCTGCCGTGCGTTTTGGGAATAGAACTGGAAAGAATTTAAGGAGAGAGCTTCAGTATGAGTTTGTTTTCAAAAGATGTAGGGATCGACCTGGGTACTGCCAATACCCTGGTTTACATGAAAGGAAAAGGCATTATCATGCGGGAACCGTCCGTTGTGGCGGTGGACAAGGTTTCCGGCAAAATCCTTGCCGTGGGCGAGGAAGCGCAGAGCATGCTTGGCCGTACACCGGGCAACATTGTCGCCATCCGTCCGCTGCGCGAGGGCGTTATTTCGGATTACGAGATGACCGAGCGCATGATCAAGGAATTTCTGCACAAAGTCATGGGCTTCCAGCTCTTCAAGCCGCGCATCATCATCTGCGTTCCCTCCGGCATCACCGAGGTCGAGGAGCGCGCGGTCATCGACGCGGGCATTCAGGCCGGCGCGCGCCGCGTCTACCTCATAGAAGAGCCTGTCGCCGCCGCCATCGGTGCGGGCATCGACATCACCCAGCCCGAGGGCCACATGATCATCGACATCGGCGGCGGTACGTCCGATATCGCGGTCATTTCGCTCTCCGGCGTCGTCGAATCGTCCTCCATCAAGATCGCGGGCGACCAGTTCAACGAGGCCGTCGTCAAGTATATGCGCCGCAAGCACAACCTGCTCGTCGGCGAGCGCACGGCCGAGCAGATGAAGATGCAGATCGGCTGCGTCTTCCCGCCGGAAGAGGAAATGACCATGGAGGTCAAGGGCAGAAGCCTTATCACGGGCCTTCCCGAGCTCATCTCCGTCTCGTCTGCGGAAATGCTCGAGGCCTTTGAAGAGCCCGTCGAGCGCATCATGGAGGAGGTCCACCTCGTGCTTGAAAAGACCCCGCCCGAGCTCGTGGCCGATATCTCGAACAACGGCATCGTCATGACCGGCGGCGGCAGCTTAGTCCGCGGCTTTGATAAGCTCGTTACCGCCCGCACCGGCATCCACGCCATGGTGGCCGAGAACGCCATCCAGTGCGTGGCCGAGGGCACGGGCAAGAGCCTCGACAGCATTCAGGACATGCAGGACGGCACGATGAACCTGAGCCGCCGCAAGCAGATCAACTAAGAAAATTCGGGAGGATATCATGGCGGTCTTATCAAATCTCCAGCCGGAAAAGGTATTCTACTATTTTGAAAAGCTCTGCTCCGTTCCCCACGGCAGCGGAAATACGAAGCAAATCAGCGACCTGTGCGTCGGCTTTGCGAAGGAATTGGGCCTTAAATACCGTCAGGAGGCGTGCAACAACGTCATTATCTGGAAGAACGGCTCTTGCGGCTATGAAAACGCCGCGCCCATTATCTTGCAAGGCCATATCGACATGGTCTGCGCCAAAACCGAGGACTGCACCAAGGACATGACGCGCGACGGGCTCGACGTCCGTACCGACGGCGAATGGGTCTGGGCAGACAAGACGTCGCTCGGCGGCGACAACGGCATCGCCGTTGCGATGATCCTCGCGATTTTATCCGACGAAACGCTCCCCCATCCCCCCATCGAGGCGGTCTTCACCGTCGACGAGGAGGTCGGTATGGACGGCGCGTTCGCGCTGGACTGCTCGGACTTGAAGGGCAAAAAGCTTTTGAACCTCGACTCTGAGGAAGAGGGCGTTTTCACCGTGTCCTGCGCGGGCGGCGTGCGCCTTGACTGCGCGCTGAACGCGCCGCAGGAGCGCGCGGCGGATATGACTGGCTACCGCGTGACGATCTCGGGTCTCAAGGGCGGCCACTCCGGCATGAACATCAATCAGGGCCGCGGCAACGCCAACTGCCTGATGGGCCGCACGCTGTATAGCGCGATGGAGCGCTGCCCCTCGCTGCGCGTGCATGAGCTGACGGGCGGCGAGTTCGACAATGTCATCTGCCTGCGCGCCGACGCGCTTGCCGCAGTCTCCGCGGCTGATGCGCCCGCGTTCGAGGCGTTCATCAAGGAATTCGACGCAACGCTCAAAAATGAGTACGCCGTTACCGACGGCGGCATTTCCCTCGTGTGCGAAAAGGCTGACGTTCCGGCCGCATTCTCCGCAGCGGACACGTCGAGACTGCTGCATGTGCTCCTTGCCCTGCCGCAGGGCGTGCAGGAGATGAGCGCCGACTTCCCCGGTCTTGTGCAGACTTCTCTCAACCTCGGCGTGATGCGCACGGACAAAGAGGGCGTCAAGTTCTCCTACTCCGTCCGTTCGTGCATCGCCTCGCAGAAGGATATGCTCATTCAGCGCGTGAAGGCCATCGTCGAATTCGGCGGCGGCACCGTGGGCGAGCGCAGCAACTATCCCGGCTGGCAATACGACCGCGATTCTGCCCTCCGCAAGGAGATCGAAGCGGTCTACCGCGACCTCACCGGCCACGACGGGAAGATCGAAGCCACCCACGGCGGCCTTGAGTGCGGACTTTTCATCGAAAAGATCCCCGGCCTCGACGCGCTGTCCATGGGACCGGAGCTGCACGATGTGCATTCGGTGGAAGAACGGCTCAACGTCGCCTCCACCGCGCGCGTCTATGCGCTCGTGTGCGAGGTGCTCAAGCGCAGCAAGTAAAACCGCGAACAAAAAAATAAAAAAGGCGGAACCTCTCAAAAAGAGGTTCCGCCTTTTTGCTGCTTTGCGGCATTTAGCCGCCGTAGCCAAAGAAATTATTGAAGAAATCCCAGGGATTGGAGTAGTAGCCGTTGCCGCCATTGCCGTACCCGCCGTTGCCGTAACCGCCGTTACCATTGTAGCTGTTGTCGCTGCTCTGGTCGGAATTGTTCGTTTCCGCCGATTCGGGCACAGCGTCGAAGGTGAGGGGGACTTCGATCGTTTCGCCGCCGCGGTACACGGTCAGCGTCACGGTGTCGCCCGCGCTGTAGCTCTTTTTAGCAGCGACGAGGTCTTCATAGGAGGAGATCGTTTTGTCGTCCATCTTCGTGATGACATCGCCCAGCTTGAGCCCCGCCTTGGCGGCGGCGCTGTCCGGGTCAACGGAGCAGACGAACACGCCCTCGGTCACGTCGTAGCGGTACTGCTGCGCCATCTGCGCGGTCATCGTCTGCGGCGTGATGCCCATGTAGGCCTTGCTCGTCACATAGCCGTTGGTCATGATGTCCTTGACGAGCGACACGACGTCGTTGATGGGAATGGCAAAGCCGATGCCCTCCACGGTGGTGTTGGAATAGCTCGAATACTTGGCCGACACGATGCCGATGACCTCGCCGTAGCTGTTGAAGAGCGGGCCGCCGGAGTTGCCGGGGTTGATGGAGCAGTCGACCTGGATCATGTTAAAGGGCGTGCCGTCAACATTGATGGCGCGGTTCACGCAGGAGACGATGCCCTCGCTCATCGAGAACGTCAGTTCGCCGAGCGGGTTGCCGACAGCGGCGACGGATTCGCCGATGGCGACCTTGCTCGAATCGCCCAGCACCACGGGCGTTGCGCCCGTCACGTCGATCTTGAGAACGGCGATGTCGTAGTCCTCATCGCTGCCGATGACCTTGGCGTCGTAGGTCTCACCGTTGTAAAGCGTTACCTTCACGCTGCTCGCATCAGAGATGACATGGTGGTTCGTGAGAATGTAGCCGTCCTCCGTGATGAAAAAGCCCGTGCCGCTCGCGGCGGTCTGCACGGTCTGGCCGAAGTAGTTGGTCGTGGCGGAAACGTTGATGGACACCACGCTGTTGACGTTCGAGGCATAGACCTCCGACATCGACATCTGCGTCTTGCCGTCGACCTTGACGGTCTGCACCTGCGCGACCTCGCGGTCGCTGACCTGAACGCTCGTCTTGTTGACCTTGGTCGTCGCGCCGCTCACGCCTGCGCCGATGAAGCCGCCGACGAGCGCGCACACCAGCGCCAGCGCCACGATCTTGCCGGAAAGACCGCTGCCGCCCTTTTTCTTCGGGCTGCCGCCGGGATTCTTATCCCACGGGTCCTCGGCGTAGTTCTTCGTGTCGATCGGGGCGTTGGGGTTCTGCTCGTCGCCCTTGCGATAGCTGTAGTGATACAGGTTGTTTTCGTCTTCGTACATGATGTTGACCTCCTATGGACTGAGACCCTTGCTGGCAGCCTCTTTGCTTTCGATGATGCTATCATAGGGCATATTTATGTATATTTCTTGAACGCTATTTGACGATTTCTTAAATTCCCGATGACTTTTTTAAGTTTCTGTGATAATCGCGCGATTCCCCTTGCGCTTTCCTTTCCGTCATAATAAAATGAAACGCGACTGAAGAAAAAGGAGGCGGCGCACATGCTTCGCATCGACAATCTGAAGCTCCCCGTGGGAGCAAAGGAAGACAAGCTGCGCGCGGCCTGCGCGCACGCGCTGCGCGTGAGCGAGGAGGCGCTTGTTTCCGTTCATCTCCTGCGCCGCTCCATTGACGCGCGCGAGGGCGTGAAGCTCGTCTGCTCCTGCGCGGTCGAGGTCAAAAACGAATCCAGCGTTTTACGGCACTGCAAGAATAAGAATGTGCAGCCCTATGCGCCGAAGAAATATACGCCGCCCGCGCCTGTTTCAGCGCCGGAGGTCTCCCCTGTCGTTATCGGCGCGGGGCCCGCGGGCCTTTTCTGCGCGCTGCTGCTGGCCCGCTGCGGCGCAAGACCTATCTTATTAGAGCGCGGGCGCGCGGTCGAGCAGCGAAAGCGCGATGTCGAGCACTTCTGGCGCACGGGCGAGCTTGATCTGACCTCGAACGTGCAATTTGGCGAAGGCGGCGCGGGCGCATTTTCCGACGGTAAGCTCAACACCGGCACAAAGGACCTGCGCCACGGCTATATTTTAGAGGAGTTCGTCCGCTTCGGCGCGAGCGAGGATATTTTAGTCGACGCCAAGCCCCATGTCGGCACCGACAAATTATATGTGGTGCTGCAAAATCTCCGCCGCGAGATCATCGACCGCGGCGGCGAAGTTCGGTTTTCCCACAAGGTTGTGGATATCGAGCAGAACAGCGGCAGCGTCACGGCGCTGCGCGTGAGCGCCCCCGAGGGGGAGTACACGCTGCCCACAAAGCACGTCGTGCTCGCGCCCGGCCACAGCGCGCGCGATACGTTCGAAATGCTGCAAAAGCGCGGCGTGCCGATGGAGCCCAAGCCCTTTGCCGTCGGCGTGCGCATCGAGCACCGCCAGCGCGACATGGACTTAGCGCAATATAAGGAGGCGGCGGGCACGCCCGGCCTCCCACCCACGTCGTACAAGCTCTCCTGCCACACGGAAAAGGGGCGCGGCGTGTTCTCGTTCTGCGTCTGCCCCGGCGGCGAGGTCGTCGCCGCCGCGTCGGAGGAAAAGCGCGTCGTGACAAACGGCATGAGCGAATTTGCGCGCGACGGCGAGAACATCAACGGCGGACTTTTGGTCTCCGTTACGCCGGAGGATTTCCCGTCCGGCGATACCCTCGCGGGCGTCCAGTTCCAGCGCGAGCTGGAGGACGCGGCCTATCGCCTCGGCGGCGGAAATTACGCCGCCCCCGCCCAGCGGGTCGAAGATTTTCTCAAGCATCGCCCGTCAACGGGAGCGGGAAAGGTCGTCCCGACCTATCTTCCCTCCGTCCGCTGGTGCGACCTGCACGGCTGTCTCCCGCCCTTTGTGTGCGAGGCGCTCGAGGAGGGCCTTCCGATGCTGGGGCGGAAATTAAGGGGCTTCGATGCGCCCGACGCCGTTTTGACGGCGGTGGAGACGCGCTCTTCGTCGCCTGTGCGCATCGTGCGCGACAACTTGAGTTTTCAATCCGCCCTGCGCGGTCTATATCCCTGCGGCGAGGGCGCGGGCTACGCCGGCGGCATCATGAGTGCCGCGGCCGACGGCCTGCGCGTCGCAGAAATGATTTTGGAGGAATTGAACCATGAATGAAAAAATCGGCGTCATCATCGACTTTCTGACTCCGGCATACGAAAAGACGCTGCGCGACACCGCCGCACGCTGCGGCTACGACATCGTCTTCTTCCCCTCGTCCAAGGCGGCGGAGGGCAATGTGGACGACTGCACGATCCTCTACGGCCATCCGTCCCAGCGCGTTATCGCGGGCGCACGCAATCTCAAGTGGTACGCGAGCTGCTGGGCGGGCGTGGACCGTTTCTGCCGCGACGACCTGTATCAGAATCCCGACTGCCTGCTGACGAACGCCTCGGGCGCTTACGGCACGACGATCGCCGAGCATTCCGTCATGGTCTCGCTGATGCTGCTGCGCCGCCAGATGGAATACACCGAGATCATCCGCGAGGGCGGCTGGCGCGTGCTCCCGGGCGGCATCCACTCGCTCCACGGCGCGCGCGTCACGTGCCTCGGCACGGGCGACATCGGCACGGAATTTGCCCGCCGCGTGCGCGCGTTCCATCCCGCGAGCCTGACCGGCGTCAGCCGCAGCGGCCGCGCGAACGCGGACTTTGACGCCGTTCATCCCGTCACAGAGCTCGATCAGCTCCTGCCGGAGACCGATCTTCTCTTCATGTCTCTCCCCTCGGTGAGCGACACGGTGAACATCCTGAACGCAGACCGCATGGCGCTGCTCCCGAAAGGCGCTTACGTCATCAACGTTGGCCGCGGCACGGCCATCGATCAGGACGCGCTGATCAAAGCGCTGGATTCCGGGCACCTCGCCGGTGCGGCGCTCGATGTCGTCGTGCCTGAACCGCTGCCTGCGGATCATCCGCTGCGCAAGGCCAAGAACCTCCTGCTCACGCCGCACGTCGCGGGCAACATGACGCTCGGCTACACCTGCGAGCGCAACGTGCAGCTCTTCTGCGAAAATCTGGAAAATTACGCCGCGGGCCGCCCGATGCATCACCTCGTCGACCGCAGAAAGGGCTATTAAACCGCGTCGCGTTCCGCCGCTTTGCGGCGGGCGCAGCACATAAAAAGGCAGCAATATGAAAAATTCCCGCATCAAAAACGGTATCATGCGCATTGTGCAGGGTATCATCATCGGCGCGGGCGCGATTTTGCCGGGCATCTCCGGCGGCGTGCTCGCAGTCGTATTCGGCATCTACCGCCCCGCGATGGAGCTGCTCACGCACCCCAGGCGCGCGCTTCAACGCTACTGGCGGATGCTGCTCGCCGTCGGCATCGGCTGGGCGATCGGCTTTTTGGGCGGCGGCAGCGTGATCCTTGCGCTGTTTCACCAGTCGGAAACCGTCGCTACGTGCCTCTTCATCGGGCTCATCCTCGGCACGCTGCCCGACCTCTGGCACGAGGCGGGCACGCAGGGGCGCAGCAACGGCTCGTACATCTCGCTGATCGTCAGCTTCCTCGCCCTGTTCGGCGCGCTGATGGCCGTCAAGTTCAGTTCATTTGCCGAGATGCCCGCAAACTTCTGGGGCTTTCTCTTCTGCGGCGTGCTGTGGGGCTTCAGCTTCATCATCCCGGGGATGACGTCGTCGTCCATCCTGATGGCGGTCGGCCTTCTCACGCCGCTGATCGACGGCATCGCGCAGCTTGATCTTGCCGTGCTCATCCCCTGGGGGCTTGGCATGGTCGGCGTGATGGCGCTGTTTGCCCGCATTGTGAGCAGGCTTTTCGACACGCACTACTCCATCGCCTGTCACGCCGTCATCGGCATCGTGCTTGCCTCCACGCTCATCATCATTCCGACGGACTTTGCCTCGACAGCGGAGATGGTCTGGAGCGTCGCGTGCGCCATCCTCGGCGCGGTGCTCGCGTATTTTGGCAGCAAGCTCCAGCCGCAGGAAGACGCGGAGATTGAGGCGAAATAAAAGCAGATACAAAAAGCTGACGGTCAAAAGATCGTCAGCTTTTTACGGTGTCATCATTTGTGAGCGCTTCGCTTTTGCGCTTGCGCTTGTAGTGGTACATCATCCGGTCGGCGCGTTTGATCGCATCCTCTACGCTGCCGAGCACCGGATTGAAGCACGCATAGCCGACCGACACGTGCGGCAGGTGCTCGTTTTTCACTCGCCGTGCCGTCAGCTCGCGCAGGAATTCCGAAAGATACTTTTCCGCCGCCGTGTCGGAGATTTGTGCGATGACGCAGAATTCGTCGCCGCCGATGCGGTAGCAGTAGCCGACCTTGGAGAACACGGCGTAGATCGTGCTGCCGACGTCGGCAAGCACCGCGTCGCCCACGCCATGGCCAAAGGTGTCGTTGACGGACTTGAACTCGTCCACGTCGAAATAGTAGATGACTGCGTGCCCGCGCAACGAGGCGAGACGGCTCTCATAGCTGCGGCGGTTCAGAAGACGAGTCAGCGTGTCGATTTTCTGCGTGAGCTCGGAATACAGGATGTAAACCATCAGAACATCGACCGCTGAGCACGCCCACATGATGCGCACTCCGGCACCGTACTGGAGGAACAGCCCACAGAAGAAAAAACCGGCAGGACGATAACGAGCGCCCGATACAGGCCATAATGGTGCGAACTCTCGCTCAGCAGCTGACCAATGAACAGCAGAACGCCGCTGGCATAGGCCAGCACGTAGACCCAGTAAAACGTTTCGTGATGATAAACGTTTTGTGCGTCGACCGAGAAGATGAAGCCGAAGAAAGCCGACAGCACCTCGAGCCCCGCGTGGACGCCGATGAGGGTATAAATGAGCTTTTTATGCTTGAGCGGCGTCATCGGGTCGCTGCAAAGCACCGTGATGACCGGCGCTGTGGACAGCTCGATGGTCTTAACGAGGATGTGCAGCGTCCGCAGCGACGGGTCGGCTCCGTCCATCCAAACGCCGAACCATTCCGATACCATGCATGCGATCATCAGTACGGAGATCGTGTAAACCATCTACTTTTTGTCATGCTCCATCAGATCATTGCCGCTCACGAGCATGTCCATGATAATCATAATAAAGACCGAAAGGAAGATGATAGCCGAGTAGAAATCAAACATGGCGCGAACCTTCCTTTCTGATAGTTATATTCTTACTATACCACAGTTGAGAAAGACTGCAACTAAAACTAAAAAAACGTCGAATCCTGTCGTTTTTCCAAAATTCACACAGAATCTGACAGCAATTCGCTGTACTGCGCAAGGCTCTGCGTGGCGAGTTGCTGCATCGTCGACCAGTCCGCCGCGCCCGCACTTCCCTGCACCGCCACGGTGCGAAAACCCGCGTCCTTCGCGTTTTGAATCGCCGCAAGCGAGCCGGAAAAGACGATCGTATCGTCCTTTTGCGAGTGCAGGCGCTTCATCGCGCGCTCGAACATCGTGCCGCTGTCCGCCTTGCAGAGCGCGACGGATTCTGTCAGCACGAAGCGGAAATACGAGCTAAGCCCCGCCTTTTCGAGCGCTTTTTGCGCGTCCTCCGCGCTGAGCGCCGTCACCGCGCCGAGCCACACGCCCTCCATCTTAAAAAGTGAAAGCGCCTTGTCGAGTCCCTCGCGCGCCGCGCCGTCGGGGGTGAAGAGGGTATCGCCCAGTGTAAAGATTGCGCTTTGCAGCCGCATATTCGGTTCCTCCTGCGTTTGAATGATGATTGCCTCTTATTATAATGCGCCCCGCCGTCATTTGCAATCGCGGCGAAGAAGAATATCCTATGCAGCACGATTCTGTATAAATTTACGGATACATTCACAAAAGGATCTGAAAGACGGGGGCTTGACGCACTGCTTTGTGAAAAATGATGAACAAAAATACAGATTCAACGCTGAAATTTGGCGGGATTAGGTATGAATATTCTCTTGACTATGTATTTTTATTGAGTTACACTAAACTCATCAACTTTCCGCCGCTGTGTGTGGCGGCATAAGACCACTCTGGAGGACGAAAACCATGAAACATTATCCAAACTCTGTCAGCAAAGCGCTCGCGCTGCTGATGGCCCTGGTAATGACGCTCTCGCTCGCGGTCACGTCCGCGTTTGCCGTCAGCTACCAGGACATGAACCCCAAGGACGATGCGCTGCTGGGAACGAAATTCCCGGTCGACGCGACCATCACCCTTGTCACCGATGAAAACGGCAAGGACGTGTCCCTCTCCATCCCCGTGTCCGGCATGACGAAGGATGCGCTCGCCGCGGCCGTCAGCACCGGTACCGTTTCGCTCTCGCTCGAGCGCGACGATTCCCGCCCCTACGTCAACGAGGAGCTGTTCCCCTACGCTTACGCGGGCGGCTCTCTGAATGACTGGCTGACCGAGGGCGACGAGCACCAGTTCACGGACATCAAGCTCTCCGCAAGCGAGAAAAACGGCAAGACCGTCCTCGACGTGAGCTTCCACGTGAATAACTACTTCTACTCCACCAACCGCAGAACCGGCGTGACGACGCCCGACTACAGCGTGCCCCATGTGAACGGCGGCTACTACATCGACCTGTGCGGCTACTTTGATCTCGTCGCCAAAAACAGCGGCAAGGATCTCGGCTCTGTGAGCGTCAAAGTTGCGCCGTATGAAAACTTCAACACCATGTGGGAGATCTACAAGGAGCTCGATACGATCGTGGCAAACGGCACGAAAAACGGTCTCTACGTGGAAGAATTTTCCATGGGCCAGTCCACCGCGGGCCGTGATATGCCCTATCTCATCGTGGCCGACTCCAAGGCGAGCGTGAGCAAGTGGCTCGCCCTGACCGAGCAGGCCGAGACCGATCCCGATGCCGTGCTCGCCCAGATCAAGTCCGGCGCGCTCGACGATATCCGCGTGCCCGTGATGTATTCCAACATCCACTCCAACGAGGTCGCCGCCACCGATGGCGTGCTCGACTTCGCCAAGATGATCACGAGCGAAAAGACCATCGACTACAAGACGCTCACTGGCTTCACCGCCGCGGGCGAAAAAGAGCTCAAGGCCGAGATGGGCCCTGTCGGAGCGGAGGGCAGCGTCGCCATCCCCGACCTCGTCAAGGACAAGGCCAGCTACTTAGGTTACCTGACGGCCGACAACAACGGCAAGTCCGGCAAGGTCGACCTTGAAAAGTATTACACCGTCGAAAATAAGAGCGTGAACGTCAAGGACGAGCTTTTGTCCGACGTGTTCTTCATCCTCGTCCCCGAGGAGAATGTCGACGGACGTACTTACCTGACGAGACATTCCACCAATGGCTATGACCTCAACCGCGACAACTCCTTCCAGACCACGAGCGAGACGGCCAACATGCAGCAGCTCATCGGCACGTTCAACCCCATGTCGCTTGCCGAGTTCCACGGCCGCGTGCAGGCCTTCCAGTGCGAGCCCTGCGATCCCCCGCACGAGCCGAACTTTGAGTACGACCTGCTCGCCGAGCACCTCATCACCGGCGGCGAGGCGCTGGGCATCGCGGCGGTCGCCAACAACGATGGCTACAACAGCTATGTGATCCCCCAGCGCGATTACCTGAGCTACACCGGCAACGGCACCGAGACCTACTGGGAAGACCCGTGGGACGATATGTCCACGAGCTACACTCCTCAGTTTGCCATGCTGCAGGGCACCGTTGCCTATACCGTTGAGCTGCCCGCCTACAACGACGATACCGCTCAGGCGGCGCAGTATGGTATCCTCGGCAACGCCGCCTATGTTGCCGCCGAAAAGCTCTCCTACCTCACCTCTCAGGTCAAGATCTTCGAGCGCGGTGTGAAGAACTTCAATTCCGATGCCTTCGAGCTGGTCGGCCAGTGGCTGTGCGACCAGAACGACGTCGAGGGCGCGGAGATGGACGTCTTCCGTCCCGAGTACACCGGTAAGGGCCAGAACGGCAATTTCTATCCCGAGTGCTACATCATCCCGCTCGACGGCAAGAACCAGACCAACCTCCAGGCCGCGGCCGACATGATGGAGTGGCTCACGAGAAACGACGTCAAGGTCAACGTGACTGAAAAGGAATTCACCTATGACGGCGTCACCTATCCCGCAGGGACGATGATCGTCTCGATGTATCAGGCCAAGCGCTCTGTCGCCAACGGCGCGCTCTATGACGGCACGCTCATCAACGGCTGGACGATCCTCTACTCCGAGGGCATCACCTCCTTCAATGAAACGCGCGGCTTCGACATGGTCACCGTGGCCGAGCCCGCCGCCTACAAGAGCATCTCCGCCGTCTGCGGCGACGCGATGGACCACGACGACGCGCTCGCTTACACCAAGGCGCTGACCTCCTACTTCACAGGTGACAAGAACAAAGACGTCATCCTCTCCAACGCCTCTGAAGACTCCACCGCCGCCGTCAACGAACTTCTCAAGGCCGGCAAGACCGTCGGCATGGTCACGAGCGGCGAACACATGGGCGATTTCATCTGCTCCTACGCCGACTATCAGACCGTCGCGGGCAAGTATCTGCTCTCTGCCGCGGGCGTCGACAAGACGAGCGTGAAGGCGAAGATCATCACCAAGTCCCCGACCGTCTACGTCCCCGGCACGCCTGCTGAAAGCGAGAAGGGATTTGTCTACACGCCGCAGATCAGCCAGAGCGCCGGCTGGAACTATGATACCGCCGCGATGAACCTCATGGGCTTCACCACAACCTCCGACGTGACCAAGGCGGACGCCGCCGCAGGTGCGACGAAGCTCGACGCCGCCGCAAAGACCGCCGTGAAAAACGGCCTGCCGTACATCGGTTACAGCTATTCCGCGGCGTCCTCCGCCTCTGACCTCATCGCCGGCGTGGAATACACCGAGCTGGACGGCGCGATGGACTGCCTGACCCCCGTTGTCTATCCCAACAAGACACTTGTGAACGCGAGCTACATTGCTGACGGCGACGATATCCTCTACGCCTACGGCTTCGGATACTTCTCCAAGGTCCCCGCCTCCGCGACGGTCCTCGTCAAGAGCGATAAGACCAAGACGCCCACCGAGGGCTTCATCCCCACGAACACTGCCGAGCGCGCCGCGGGCTTCAAGGCCTACTTAAACGGCGGCGTGCAGGGCTTTGCCTACAAGGAAAACGGCATGAATGTCGTCCTCTTTGCCAACTCCCTCACCCATAAGGTCCACCAGAGAGACGAATATGCCTACCTCAGCAACTTCCTCTTCTCCTCCGTCCTGAGCGACAAGAACTATGACGGCTCCGCGTCGCTTCCCTTTACCGATGTCGCCGACGACGCCTACTATGCCGACGCCGTTGCCTGGGCCGTTGCGAAGAACATCACCTCCGGCGCGACCGCCACGACCTTTGCGCCGAACGCGGGCTGCACGCGCGGCCAGATGGTCACCTTCCTGTGGAGAGCCAACGGCAGCCCCGAGCCGAAGTCCATGACCACGTCCTTCACCGACGTGAAGAGCGGCGCGTATTACGAAAAGGCCGTTGCGTGGGCGGTGGAAAACAACGTGACCACCGGCACGAGCAGCACGACCTTCTCCCCGGATGCTTCCGTCACGCGCGCACAGGCCGTCACCTTCCAGTGGAGAGCGGCCGGCGCACCGGCGGCTGAGGGCACGAACGCCTTTGCCGATGTGAGCGCGAGCGCCTTCTACGCCCCCGCCGTGCAGTGGGCCGTCAACGCGGGCGTGACCACCGGCATGAGCGACACCACCTTCTCCCCGAACAGCAACTGCCTGCGTGCGCAGATCGTTTCCTTCCTTTACCGCTCCGCCAAGTAAGCGGCCACACAAAAAATACGCTGCGGAGCAATCCGCAGCGTATTTTTTGTTCCGCAGCTTCCACAGGGCGATCAGTTCCTGTGGAAAAGGAGCGAAAATTTTTCCGTCCCGCCTGTTGACATAGGGGACATCGCAGACTATAATACTTCAAAAATGAACAGTTCAAAAAAGAAAGAAGGAAGGGCATGAACCGAAGCATATCGATCTCCCAAAAGATCGCTCTGGCCTACAGCGAAGTGTGCAAGCCGCTCTGCAAGGAGCTGGGCCTGCCGCAGACGGCCTTCGACATCCTGATGTTCCTGGGGAACAACCCGGACTATAAAACGGCCAGCGAGATCGTGGAGATCCGCCGCCTCAAGGCAAATCTCGTGTCGGTCAATGTGGAAAAGCTCGTGCAGGAGGGTTATCTCACGCGCTGCGCGGTGGCGGGCGACCGGCGGAAGACGGAACTTCTCTGCACCGAAAAGGCAGCGCCCATCCTCGCGCGCGGGCGGCAGCTCCAGAAGAATTTTTCCGAGAGCCTCTTTGCAGGCATGGACGAAGCGCGGCGGGAAGCCTTCGCCGCGGCGCTCGCGGAGATCGAAAGCAATCTTGATGCAATTCTGGAGGCAAACGAACCATGAGTATCCTGACGACCGTTCTGGTCACATTTTTTGCGGGCATGGGCGCGGGGCTCGGCACCGGCTTTGCCGGGATGAGCGCCGCCGCAGTCATCAGCCCCATGCTGATCACCTTTCTGGGCGTTGAGCCCTACATGGCCGTGGGCATCGCGCTCTCGTCCGATGTGCTCGCGAGCGCCGTCTCGGCCTACACCTACCACAAAAACAAGAATCTCGACATCAAAAACGGCCTCATCATGATGGCGAGCGTGCTGCTCTTCACCGTCATCGGCAGCTACGCGGCAAGCCTCGTCCCCTCGGCGACGATGGGCGGCTTCTCCGTCTTCATGACGTTCCTGCTGGGCGTCAAATTCATCCTGCGCCCCGTGATGACCACGAAGGAAACGATGGCGCAGGTGGACGCGAAAAAGCGCGCGGTGCAGTCGCTCGTCTGCGGCGCGATGATCGGCATGATCTGCGGCTTCATCGG
>OLVX01002075.1_pt1 | contig 15314 bp, 7 predicted proteins | sample 1673271 | NCBI WGS metagenome assembly OLVX01 (sample SAMEA3178939, study PRJEB25190) | human gut metagenome | biome: human gut; feature: human-associated habitat; material: faeces | place: Austria | collected 2013
CAAATCTCTGTTTGCTAGAAATTAGTCCTTCTAATTTAGTATCTTTTTCTTTTTGTGCATGCTCATATTTCAGTTTAGTAGACTCATACTCTCTATTTAATGATGTAAAATCATGTTCTAAAGTAGCTAATTCCATACTATACTCTTCTATAGATTTTTCAAATTCCTGCACATTTTTTATATGTGGGTTTACTATCTTTGCATGACCAGAACGCTCTACTTTAACTCTATTTTCATTTATTTTTGGCTCTTTTTCATCTAGCTTTCTCTTTTTATTTTCTTTATCTTCTAATGACTGTTGATATCCTATAGTTTCTTTATATTGATTGTATGTTTTTTCAGTATCTTCTAACTCTTGTCTCATACTTCTAGATGTAGCTTGTAACTGTATAAGTTTTTCATACGTTTCATCAAATATCTCTTGTGTAGTTCCATCATATTGTAAAAGGTTGCTTTCTAGTTTGTCTATTTCTATCTTTTTATTATCTCTATTGCCTTTTATTTTATCTGTAAGAACTTTACCGTATTTTTCAAGATTGAAAATTCTTTCAAGCATTTCACGTCTTTTACTGTCGTCTAATTGTAAAAACTCACTAAATTTACCTTGTGGCAAAACAACTGATCTTGTAAAATCAGATGCTGTAAGACCTACTATATCTATAATAGCTTTATCTACATTAGTTTTTTGCTCTGCTATAACAGTTTCTTTGCCATCCATATGAATTTCAGTCAATATAGCCCTATATGAATTAGCACTTCCTGATTTGTTTTTATTTAATATTCTCTCAACACAGTATTTTCTTTTATTGTGTTTATTGCCTATTTCAAATATATATTTTATTTTAGCGCTATTGCACGATGTATTTATATACTCTTTAGTATCTCTAGATATATTTCCATACATAGCTATAGTTATAGCATCTAGTATAGTGGATTTTCCGCTACCAGTCTTTCCAAATATACCAAATAGACCTCTCGATGTTAACTCGCTAAAATCAATAACTTGTTTTTCTATATAACTATTTAATCCACTTATCTCCAATCTAATTGGTCTCAATTATTGTCACCCTCTTTTTCAACTATGTTTAAAAATAAATCTAATAATTCACCTTTTGGCTCTACTTTGTTTCTAAATTTATAGTATTCGATAAATAATTCTTTCATCGTTTTTTCTCTCATATCTACATGTTCATACTCAAACTTCTGATTTATTATAGGTTTTATTTCTATAATATCTTTTAATAGAGATTTCATTGTTTTTATATTCTTTTGATTTATTACTTCGTCAGTAACTATTTCAAAATAAGACCATATATTTCTGTCTTTATTTTCTTCGCATATATTTATTGCTTCTTCTATTCCTTTACATTTAAATACTTCTATAGGTTTATAATTTTTAAAATAAATATCTTCTATTATAGCGTCTTGTCCTGGATGAACTTCTACTATTTTAGCACCCTTTGAGTATACTCTTTCACTTTTACTGTATTGAATTGGAGAACCACTATAATATGCATGTAATCTCTCTGATGCTTTTTGAGGCTTATGTAGATGACCTAGTGCTGTATATTGTGAGTTTTGTGGTAAGTCATTTTTTTGAACAAGAAGACTTCCACCTAACTCTATCGGTCTTTCAGAATCTGTAGATTCACCTCCAACAACAAATAGATGACTTGTAGCTATATTTATACTACCTTCTTCAAAGTTTTGCTCTAATTTTCTAAATAAATCACCTACTTTTTTACTATATGATATCTGCTGCTCTCTATCAGTATCTCCTTTTATAACTTCATTTAGCCTTTTTTCACTTGGATAAGGAAGAGTAATTAAAGTTACTTTTTCACCCTTAAAATCAAATTTTGTACACCCTTCTAATGCTTCAGTTATTTCAAAACCTTTATATTTAGCTTTATTAGTTTTGCTAAGTGGATATCCAAATACTAATATGCCCATTTCTTCTGCTAAAGGTGTAATCGCCGATAATCTCTCTGGATTATCATGATTTCCAGAAATGACTATAACGCATCTATTCCCATCATCAGCTAATCTGCATGCAGTTTTATAAAATAATTTTTCAGCAGCAGCTGGAGGATTTGATGTATCATAAATATCTCCAGCTATTATTACCATATCTATATTATTTTCTTCGACTATATTTACAAAATCATTTAAAAACATCTCTTGTTCTTCTAGTCTACTATTTCCCTCTAATGTTTTTCCCAAGTGCCAATCTGATGTATGAATAAATCTCATCGTTTTATCTATCTCTCCTTTAATACCTCGCCCACTAATATGTGTCCGATTATTTTACTCAATTTTTACTTGTTCATCTATACTAAATAAATATAAATATTTTTCTTTTATTTTTTTACCAGTTAATGTAGAAAGTACCTCTGCATAAATTTCTAATTGTTTTTTATATTTATGGATAATTTCTTTTTTATTGTTGTTATCTATCCAATCTGTCTTATAGTCTAAAATTACTAGTCCATCATCTTCTTCAAAGTATAAATCTATAACTCCTCTAAGCATCACAGACTCATCTTCATATATTTCTCTATTATTCTTAAAAATATCGTCATTTAAATATATATCATTCATTTTTACCTGAGTGTATATCTTTTGTTCTCTTTTGACAAAGTTTGATGATAATATTCTTTTCGCTATAGGGCTTTTAAAGAATTTAAGTATTTTTCTAGGAGATAAAACTTTAGACTCTTTTTCTGTTATAACTCTTCGTTTTATCAAATCTTCAATTTGAGCTTTTATCTCTGATTCTGTTTTTACTTTATTAAAGTCTAAAACCTCCATTATTAAGTGTACTATTGTACCTCGTCTCGCACCTGTTATTTTTTCTTTTGTTTGAGCTTCACTCAAGAACTTTGGCTTTTTAAGTGTTGTCTTCATTTTATAAAGATTTGATAATTCATCTTGTTCTTCATATTCTTCTTGTCTCTTTTTTATTTCAGTAACAGATATACTTGCTGCTTTTTTTACAACACCTAAATACGGGTACTCAAAATTCAATTTATTTTGTATTTGATCATAATATTGTGTATCACTTTGTGATAAATCAATATTATTTAAAACTTCTCTGATGCCTTCTTTTTCATGTTTTTCAAAATCTATATCAGCTCTAACCCAAGTCTTAACAGACCATCTTGATTCATCTTCTAGTGATATTCTCGTACATATATTATATTTTTCTCTAATAGATTCTAAATCTCTATGTTTTATAACTGCTGGCATCATCCAATCTAGATAGTTTTTACCGTTTAATATATCGTATTTTGAAACTCTTCTTTCATTAGATATATTTGACGACCACTTATGTATAGTTTGCTCGATATCTTTTATAGATGCTGTTATTATAAGTTTTTCTTTCGCTCTAGTAAGTGCAACATATAGTATTCTCATCTCTTCTGATATATTTTCTATATTTATTTTGCATTTTAGAGCTTCTTTTGCAATACTTGGATACGAGATTCTTCTTTCAAAATCTACAATCTGTGGACCATACCCTAGTTCATGATGATATAATACGTCTTTTCTAAAGTCCATGGTGTTGAAGTTTCTTCCCATGCCAGAGCAAATAACGATTGGGAATTCTAGCCCTTTACTTTTGTGGATACTCATTATTCTGACTACATTTGCATTTTCTCCTAAAGTCTTTGCACTTCCCATATCAGAATTAGATTTTTTAAGTTTGCTTATAAAGTTTATAAAGTTAAAAATACCTTTAAAGCTAGTCTCTTCAAATTGTTTAGCTCTTTCAAATAGAATTCTTAAATTAGCTTGTCTTTGACTTCCACCTGGCAAAGCTCCACAATATGCATAATATCCACTATTTGTATATATATACCATAAAAATTCATCTGTACTCATATACATAGATTTTTCTTGAAGTTCTTTTAAATCATCTAAAAATCTTCTTACTTTTAAATCAAGCTCACTTAATGTTTTTTCTTCTTGGTGATTTTTATCTTGAGTCTCTAAATCTATATTATAAATAGAATCATCTTGATTATGATACATATATTCTTCGCTATATTGATTATTAAACTCTTCATCGTATTGATTTTCTGAATCTACTTGATAGTTTATATAATCTTGATCGTATATAATCTCATCATTATATGTTATTTCTTCATCTTCATATATAAAATCACTGTAGTCTATATTTTGATAATAATCATCTATTTCATCTTGAATATTTTGATTATCAACTTCATTTTCTATATGAGTTATTATAGTAGAGCTAAGCTTTTCAATTTCTTGGTCTATAACTTCATCTATATCTTTATCATCATCACTATTTTCTTCTTCTGATATACTTAAGTCTATACTTTCTCCAGCGTACTTTCTCATAGCTTCATAAAAACTTACCTTTTTATCTACCGTTCTTATATCTATAAAGTCTTCTGGAGTAAATCCATATATAGGAGAACGAAGTACTGAAATAAGGGCAATATCTTGCATTGGATTATCTATTACTTTTAGGAAAGACATTATAACTTGTATTTCCATAGTTTCAAAATATCCCTGTCCCATATCTGCATATGTCGGAATATCCATATTTATTAGTTCTTCCGCAAATACTGGTGCCCATGCTGATGTGGCTCTAAGTAATATTACAATATCTTTATATTCGATATTTCTATATTCTCCACTTTTTTTGTCAAATACCTGCATTATTTCGCCATTTTCATTAGGTCTCATAATATCTCTTATTATTTTACCGACCATTCTAGCTTCTATTTGACTTGCATCTAGATCTTCTGACTCTTCCTCATCCTTTTCTGGATTTTCAGCTTCTTCGACTTTCTTTTCCATTAGATGAATTTCTGTAGGCCCACCTAGTATTATTTTTTCGTCATCTACTTCTTCAAAACTAGCCCCTAAGTTTAGTTTTTCTTCTTCGTTATACTCAATTTCACCTAAATTTTTACTCATAATATGCTCAAATATATAATTGACACTATCTACTACTTCTTTTCTACTTCTGAAGTTTTTATAAAGCATTATTTTTTTATATTTACTGCTTAAATCAGTATCATAAGTCGCATATTTTTGAAGGAATATTTCTGGTTTTGCCTGTCTAAATCTGTATATACTCTGCTTAACGTCACCAACCATAAACCTATTTGGTTCATTTTGTTTAGCTATTGTAGACAAGATAACTTCCTGTACTTGGTTACTATCTTGGTATTCATCTATAAAGATTTCATAGAATTTTTCTCTATATTCAAGCGCAATATCAGAAGGTATATTTTTACCATCTTTATCAAATAAGAAATCTCCATTTTCATCAGTTTGTGTTAAAATTTGTAGTGCAAAATGCTCTATATCGTGGAAATCTATAATTCCCTTGTCTCGTTTTTTCTGGCTATAGATTTTATCAAATATTAAAACTACATCTGATAGTGATTTAACTACTGGATATAAAAATTTAATCTCTTCTTTTAAATCATCGTAATGTTTACTAAATACTGATGTTTTTATTTTTTCTATAGATTTTTTAGCATTATCTCTAGTGTTTTTAGCTTTATCTTTTTCTTCTTTTACATAAGCTGGTGCATCTTTTGGAATTCTTTTGACTCCTTTTGCATAGTTTTCAAATTGCATAGTCGCTATTTTTGAATAAGCCTCATTCCAAGATATATCACATGCATCTAATATATCTTTTATTTTTTCATACTCTATCTTTAACTTAGCTATAAAAGTCTCTAACTCTTCTATCCCAGATACATCTTCAATCGCCTTAGCCATAGATGTCTCCACACCTTCAACTTGTATTTTTACAGTTTCAAGTATAGCTTTAGCCCATTTTGATGTTGCAAAATCAAAGTTTTCATCTATATTAAAATCTTCTGCACTTTGTATTAACCATTCTTTTGGATATGGAGATGCCATAACAAAACTATAAATAGATAAAATCAAGTTTTGTAAATTTGAATCTCCTCTTTTTTCGGCATAACAATCTACTAAATAACAAAACTCTTCGTCTTGTTCTTCATATAAAATATCAAATGCTTCATCTATAGCTTCTAATTTCATAAGAGAACACTCTGTCTCATCACCTATTCTAAAATTAGGGTCTAAATTTATTTTATGAAAATTTGATTTTATAACTTCTAAACAAAATGAATGTATTGTCGTTATACTAGCTTTATTTAAAAGTACTAATTGGTCTTGAAGGTGTTCATCTTCTGGATTTTCATCTAATTTTTTAGAGATAGCATCTCCTATTCTCTCTCTCATCTCAGATGCTGCTGCATTTGTAAATGTAACGACTAATAATTTATCTATGTCTACTTTTAAGTCTGGATTTAAAATCATCTGTATTATACGTTCTACAAGAACAGCAGTTTTACCAGATCCAGCAGCTGCTGCAACTAATAAGTTCCCACCTCTACTATCAATTACACTTTGTTGTTCACTTGTCCATTTTGGAGAACTCATTATTCCACCTCCTCTGCCATCATTTGAATAATTTCTTCGTTCTTTTTATCTTTTATAATATTGTAATTATTGTCTTTAAGTGTAGGGTCAAACTGACATATCGAGTTATATATACAGAAATCACATGAAGTCCTGTCTTTATGTTTATTAGGGCTTATACTTATATCTCCACCTAACATACCTTCACATAAATCCTTTATCTCGTGTTTTACATATTTTCTAAGTATTTCAAACTCTTGATATGTTACACTATTTGTACTTTTTGATAGACTTCCATCTTTATTTAAACCAGCAGGAACTATAAGTGATGATTTAACATCTTCTTCATAAAGTGCCTTATCCATTTTCTTTATTATGTGGGCATCTTTTGCAAGAAGTCCCTTCATCTTAGATTGTTTTAATATTTCTTCGTCTATCTGTTCTTCATCTTTATTTTCGCTAAACTTTGCAATTGGATTGTCAATCTTACAATATAAAATTGCCGCTGGATGGATACTTGTTCCTTTTTTCATCGCACTTTCAATTATCGCGTCTAAGTATACTAATAATTGAAGTTGCAATCCGTAGTATACTTCTGTAAGGTTTACATTTTTATCTGATGATTTATAATCTATTATTCTTATATATCTATCATCACCTTCATCAAATTCATCTATTCTATCTATTTGACCGATTAGATTTATCTGTGTTCCATCTTCTAATATTATTCTTATAGGTGGATATTTTCCCGTTTGACCAAAGTTAACTTCATAATCTATAGGTTCAAATTCTCCAGATTTAATTTGTTTGGCAATTATATTTATAGCTGCCATAAGCATTTTTTTAAGTCTATAAGATAGATATTTATATCTTGGTGAACTATTTAATATAAATCCTGGAATTTGTAAAACCATGAAATCCACAATAGAGTTTACCTTTTTATCTATATAGGCTTCGTTAATTTGGTTCCAATGAAGACCATCTTTTTCTAGTGATTTTGAGAACTCGTACATTATGTTATGTATAAATGTTCCTAAATCCGGTGCAGCAAATGAATATTCTTTTCTTTCTTGTGCCTTAAGCCCGTATTGAATAAAGTAGGCAAATGGACAAGCTGAATACTTTTCTAACTTAGATACACTTAAATTATGTGTTTCGTATAATTTATTTATTTTTTCTTGTGATACCTTGTGTACCATATTCGTATAAGTAAGTCCTGAAATTATTTTTCTTGTAATTTCTCTATATTTATTGTCATTTGCAAAATATCTATATACATCTAGCCATAAATTTTCGATTTCTTCACCATTGTCAAATGATTTTATTTTATTTACCATTTTATTAAATGTTGGAGATTTAACAGTTATATCGTCCATCATTTCTTCTTCATTTTCTCTTTTATTTTCTAGTAAATAACTTTCTACTTCTAGTTTTGGGAATATCTTTTTAACCCTAGATATTATAATAGACGGTCTCAAACTTCTTCCCTCTGAATCAGCAACTGGATAAGTTAATATAAGATTTTCTGAAGTTGAAGTAAGTGCCTTATAAACTAAAAATTGTTCTTCAAAAGTCTTTGTCTTACTATCTATATCTATTTCAACCCCTCTATCCATAAGTGTATTTCTATCTTTGTCGTTTAATATTCCCTTTTCTTTAGCTATTAGTGGAAATATCCCGTCAGTAACGCCTATTAAATAAAGGTATTTTGTGTTTGGATTTTTCATTCTGTCTACACTACTGACTAAAACTTGGTCTATACTTGGTGGGACTAATCCCAATTCATATTCTTCAAATCCAAGGCTTATTATTTTAATAAATCTGTCTATAGATACGACATCATCTCCCATTATCTCTACAATTTGGTCTAGTATATCGATTACTATATCCCAAACTTGAGAGTATTGGCTCGCAACTTCCAACTCACCTTTAGCTTTAAAGTCTTCAACCAAGTCGTAAATAGTTTGTTCCATGTCTATTTCTACTAAAAATTCATATATATTTTTACAGATCTCTCTACAGCTTTTTTTACCTTTTAATTTATTTTGTAATTTTATAACTGGACTTAGAACTCTATTTTTTATTTCATTTATAGTTTGTATAGTTTGAGATTCTTCTTCTGTTATATCAGAATTATAGTTATTCACAGCCCTATATTCCCATTTTTCTTCTAACCACTTCTTGCCTTTTATTCCGTTTAATATTACGTAATTTTCGATTAAGCTGACTTCATCTACACTAAGACCTATAAGTCCACTTTTTAAGTATCTAAACATAACTTCATATGAATATCTTTTATTTTTTATTTCAAGCGCTGAAGTAATCAATACTATTATTGGGTTTGATTTGACATCTCTTTTTTTATCTATAAAGTTTGGTATTTCGTACTCATTAAATATAGAATGTACTAAAAAGTCATATCTATTTAAGTCCCTTGTCGCCACAGTTATATCTTTATATCTTATATTTTTATCTCTGACTAAGTTGACTATTTCCTTTGCAATATGTTCAACTTCTTCATATAAGTTGTTAAATTCTTTTATCTTAAGATAATTAACTTCTTTTTCATAATCATGGTATGGATAAGCATTATAGTATCTTTCTAAATGTAAAAGCTCGTTATTATTTTCAAAACGCTTTATTTTACCTTTATTTAAGTCTATATATGGATTTATTTTTACTCCATTATCCATAGCTATTTTTCTTAACTTTTCATAAGTGTATTTAGTTCTTGAGAATGGATCGTTTTTTCTATAGTTTAAGTAGTTTACATTGTCTACAGTAAGCGATATACTAACTTCTTTTGCCTTTTTAAGAAGTTTTGCTAAAATAGAGTACTGTTTTGGTGTAAACCCTGTAAATTCGTCTATATATACATAACATCCATCAAAGTAACTAGTATTTTCTAGCTTTTGAGCTAGAGAACCAAGCATATCTTGTGAGTCTACGTAGTTTTCGTGTAGCTCATTTTCAAAAGCTTCGTATATTTTACTTACATCCTTTAATTTTAATCTAAGTGTTTCGTTTTCAATATCTTCAGCTATATACTCTAGCATATCGTAATTTACATTATATTGTTTTAATTCGCTTATTATCTCACTTACTGAACCTACAAATCCAGTTTGTGCTGCTGCCTTTGAAAATACATTTAACTCACTTGCTACTTTTTCTATAGCTTTATAAGTTATCATTGCTTTACCACTTGAATTTATATTTACATCTGTTAAACCGCCTGTTTTAGTAAATACAAGAGCACTCATAGTATTAAATGTAAGTACTCTAGTTCTCATATACTTGTCCTTTTCTTTTCCTAAATATAGAGAACTTATTTTTTTCTCCATCTCGAAGGAATACTGCTCTGGAACTAATAATATTACAGGTGTTGTCTCATTGTCTTGAACTCTTTGTTTTATTTCATTTAACAAATATGTACTTTTTCCGCTTCCGCCTCTTCCAAATACAAATCTAAGTCCCATTAATCATCCTCCTCTATCATTTCATCAAAATCTATATTTTCATCTATAATATCGTAGTTTATATTTTTATTGTTACAAAGTTTATTAAACTCACAGTATTTACAGTGATTTTTATTTTTTTGTATATATCCATCAAAATCTAAATTGCTTATATTGTTTATAAAGCTTTCTATAATATATTTACTTTTTAGATGCTTTTCTTTATTGTATTTTACAGTTATAGGGTAGTTATCTATTTTCAATCTAAAGTACTTCATACTTATATTTTCAGTATCAATATTTAAATTGTAAATCTTTTGAATTACTTCTTTTGCTAGATACATATACACTATTGTCTGCATTCTATTTTCTATGTTTTTATAGCTTGAGTTTTGTGATTCTGTCTTCCAATCCCAAATTTCGATGCTGTTATCATCTATAATTACTAAATCGTATTTTGCAGTTAAGTAATTTTCTCCTATTTTAATTCTAACTTCGTATTCTGGCAAATATATTTTAGATTCATCTATATAAATTATGTCCTTTATCTTTTCTATCCATAATTTAAACTCTTCACTTATATTTTCTCCAATTGGAATATTTTTAAAATATCTTTCGCATAATAAATGAAACTCACTCCCCGATTTTAGTCCTTCATAATAATCTCGGCTTTCTATGGAATCGAATCTCCAATTTATATTGTCTATATATTTATATTTAAACTTTAAAGGACATGATTTAAATGTGTTTAATGAATTTTGACTGTATAGAAAATATTTAAGTTTTTGATCCATTATTTATTCATCTCCCTTTTTTCTTTTATTAATTGATTTAATATTTTAAGATATAAACAAGGCTCTTGTTTTTTCTTAGTGTTTTTTGATTCTTCTTCTGATTTATAACTACTTCCCATCATTATAAGCATTTCCTTAGCTCTTGTAATACCTACATATAACAGCCTAATTTTTTCATTTATAATATCTATTTTCGTCTGTTTATAATAATTTTGTGTCAACTTCCCATTTACTATTAAGTCTATTTGATTGTTGATTAAAGCCTCAGTATTTTTATATTTATCTTTTAAGTACCATTTATCACATTGAAACTTCTGATTTATATTATCTGGGAAATGAAACTGCGTCAATTGAAGTAAAAATACACAATCCCATTCCATCCCTTTAGATTTATGATAATTGCATACTGTTATGCTTCCCGGTTGTGGTTCATATCCATTTATTTCGTATACTACATCTATCATATAATTAAATACTTTGCTTTTATTGTCAGATAAAACGTCGTATATCTCCCAAAGCGTTATATTTGGCATTTCATTTGTAATATATCTAACATAAAATGCAATATAATCAACTAGTGACTTTTCTTCGCCTTTTAAATCTAGTTTTTCTTTAATAAATAAAATCAACTCATCAACTTTCGTTGTAGAATGTTCTAAAATTTCAACTAAAGAATTTAGTCCTTGTTTAAAAGTTGTATACATCTCACATTTGTCGTCTATTATAAGAGGTTTATCTTTTACATTGCTATATAACAACTCTTCTACACTGTACTCTCTTAATATATTTAAAAAGTCATTTTTGCCTTCTCTGTTGTCTGTTTTTATAAACACACTAGAAAGGACATCTATTAAAACTTCTATATCGTCACAATTTATTATAAAATTTATTATTTTAGCTATATTATCGATTATCCTTCTTTTGTTTTTTGAATTCGGCCCCAATTCTTCAAATTCTAGTCCTTCTTGTTCAAGAACTTTTGAAACTTGGCTTAATTGTGAGTTATAAGGAACTAAAATTCCTATACTCTTTTCTGGATATTTTAATTTTAATCCTTTTACATATCTAACTGTTTGAAGTATTTCTTCTTCAAAAGTTTTATACCACATTGCATTTATTTGATATTTATCTGGATTAGGATTTTCTTTATAACCTTGTCCTTTTTCTACTGTTTCTATCTCTATTTGTTGTAGAGCTTCCCTACATTCTGTTTCTTCTAAATCATTACATACAAACTCCACTAAGTTATTAGCAAGTTCTAGTATGTCTGCTGAACTTCTATTGGACATATTCATTTCATAACAATGATCAGCTTCTTCCATAAATTCCTTAAAGAATCTAGGATCAGAAGAAGAAAATGTACCTGTTATACTTTGATTTACATCTCCAACTCTAACTAAGTTATTGTTTTTTTCACAGATTAATTTTATTATCTTACCTTGAATCTCATTAGAATCTTGACATTCATCTTCAAATATATATTTATATCTATTTTGGAATTTTTCTCTTAGCTGCTCGTCTATACTCAAAGTTTTATAAGCATAAATTAATAAATCATCATAATCTAAAAGACCATTTTGTTTTAATTTTTTATCATAATCTTTATATATAAAACTTATCATTTTTAAAATACCTTTGTTGCTAAGTGTATTTTCTTCTAGCTTTTGTGGGGTTATATCGTTGTATTTTAAACTACTTATAGCTTTAGCTACTAATTCAAAAAATCCATCTTGCCACGCTTCAAGTTGTATATCGTACCACATTTGATTTTTTTGCTCTTTTAAAAAATATCTATATGCAGTTTCTCCTCCACTAGCCCTAAACGTATTTATACAGTCATTTAACATCATCGTTTTTTGAAGATCATCTGCAATATTAAAGTCTTCACTCAACATCATGACTTCTGGCTTTTCTTTTATTATCTTAGCTGCCAGAGAATGTATCGTCATTACTTCAAATCCGTTAGTAGAGTCTATTCCCTTTTCTTCTAAAATCTTTTTTATTCTGCCTTTAAAATTATTTGCGGCACTGTTCATATATGTAAGAATCAATATCTTCCCTTTTTCATTTTTATTTTCTGCTAGTAGTTTAGTAACTAAATTTGTCACTATAAAAGTCTTTCCCGCTCCTGGTACTGCCGGCACTGCCATCGTCCCATTTTCATAGTTCATTATTGGTATTTGGTCTTTTCTATAATTTATCTTACTCAAGAGCGTCCCCTCCTTTATTTATAAGTCTAAGCAGTAAGCTGTATAATCCACCTTCTTGTATATACCCATTTATAGAATAATCACTTTTATATGCATATACATTTTCAGCGTATTTTAGCAAATTATAAACAGTGTTGTATAAGAAGTACTTTTTATAACTTTCCTCCATATCACTTGTGTATATATCTTCATCTCTAAAAGATTTTTTTAAGACAAGTGGATTTGCTAAATCTTTTTCTATCTTCATATTCCAAGTATTACTTCCTATATCTACCCATATTTGAGTCTTTCTTTTAATATTATTTGATATATAAGAAAAAACATCTTTAAAATTATTTAATGAATCTAATATTGAATCTATCTCATTATTTTTTATCACATTTTTAAAATCATTCAAACTTGCATCATAATCTAAACTATTTACTTGATAATAATATGCATTGTTCAAATTTCTAATAAAATGAAGAATAAGTTCACTTTTACCAATTCTTCTTCTGCCAAAAATTGCCATAGATTTTTGTTTTTCATTGGAATAAAAATTTTGTAATTTATTTAATTCTTCTTCTCTAAAATAAAATTCTGCCATATCTTTTTTCTCCACGCTCTTAGTATATCATATTTAAAAATGACATATTTAAGAATGTCATTTTTAAATATGATAAGTAATCTAAAGCAATCCATATTTGACCAATACAAATTATATGGTATTGTAATAGCGTTAAAACATTTGTTGCGTTAAGTGCTTTAGGGAAAGGGAAATTCCTATGGACGAAAAGAGTAATCTTGCGGTGGCAAATGAACTCCCCAAGTGTGAAATGAACCTTCTTTCCACTAACGGGTGAGAAAGGAGGATTTTTTTATGTTTTCAAAAGAATATTGGCAATCTTCTGCCGAAAAACTAAAATCAGTCCGCTATTTATCTATTATGGGTATGATGATAGCACTGAAGATTTGTTTATCTGGGGTTTATTTCCCAGTGGGTGAGAATTTACATATCTCTATCACATTTATTATTGTAGCGATAGAAGCAAGCATCCTAGGGCCAGTCAGCGGTATGGTATCTGGAGCAATTACGGATATTGTTTCCTTTATGATTCATCCTGATGGACCATTCTTTGCTGGTTACGTCTTAACCGCAATGCTTGGAGAATTTATTTATGGTTTGTTCTTCTATCAGAAAAAAATATCTTTAAAGAATATTATTCCCGCCAAAATAGTCATGAACTATTTTGTAAATGTTCTTATTGGATCTCTTTGGTCAAGTATGTTATATTCCAAAGGCTATATTTACTACATGACAAAAAGTGCGATTAAAAACACTACAATGCTACCTATTGAAATTGCAGTTCTCTTTATCGCTTTCAAAATGGTCAGTCCAATATTAGAAAAGAAAAGATTGAAGTAATTATTGAATTCCACCAATACGTATAGAGTCGTCCATTCTATGCAATACTTCAATTAAATCTGCATAAGTCGCGACTAGTTCAATATTATTATCATAGAAGGATACGGTGATATGACCATCGTCATCCTTTTTTTCATATACGCAATCTACTTTTGGATTTGTTAATTCAATTCGTGTTTTATCATATACAGTATGTTTTGTAATAGTTACTGTACCAACAAGACCTAAAGCATAATCATCTTCTGATGTCAAAACATTCCCCATGGAATAAAAAACTAAAGTATCATCAATCCACTCAATTGGTTGAATAGAATTATTGGCATTACCAAAAATAATCGATGCCCCACTGTCAGCTAATCTTTGAGCAATTTCTTTTTGTCTTTCACTCGGATATTCCTTATTTGTTCCTTCCCAATACATGGAAACAATTACAACATCTGCATTTCTTCTCGCTTCTTCAACAATTTCAGGTGATTTTTCATCATCATATATATTCACTAAATATTGTTCTTGTTCACCTAATGGTTGATTTAATGATTCTGTAAAGCTTAAATAAACAATACTGATACCATTTTCTTCAAATGGTCTATGTATATTTTGTTTGTCCGTACTTGTATTAAGACCCTCTGTTAAAATATTTTTATTATTCCAATATTTCATCGCACTTTTTATGCCATCTTTACCAGCATCGTTGCTTTCATTATTAGCAAGTCCTACAGCCGTAAAGCCTGCATCCACAAAAATATCAGCTACATTTTGTGCTTCTATCGTATTTGTATTTTTTTGATGATAAACCGAAACATTATAATTCGATATTGCTTCATCAAGTTCTTGAGAGATAGATATATCTTCATTTGTACTATTTACCATTCCTGTACCAAAAATTTGAATTACACTTGATGAATCATAATCTAAGGCACTTTCAACTCTCTTTGGGGTATTTTTTTCTTCTAGATTTTTAGATAATGTATGCATAGTAAGACCAACAGAAACCATGACAATTAAAGCC
>OLVX01002086.1_pt1 | contig 15255 bp, 11 predicted proteins | sample 1673271 | NCBI WGS metagenome assembly OLVX01 (sample SAMEA3178939, study PRJEB25190) | human gut metagenome | biome: human gut; feature: human-associated habitat; material: faeces | place: Austria | collected 2013
GATTTTGGGGAGGGGATATAGATTATAATACCTATTACCCTAACCTGGATAAATCGGAATTAACTCCAAAGGATGAAGAGTTTATCGAACCTATGTTCCGATTACTTTCGGAAACAATCGTATCGAAAAATTGGAATCCTACAGACTTCGGTCAAAATGGAGTACTAAAGGCTTCTATGAAGATGTTGCTTGGTCAAACAGTAAACTGTGACCATGAAACCAACATCGGTAATGCTATTGGTGCTGTATCACAAGTAATGTGGCAGGAATCCTATAAAGACGGTAGCTTTACTATACCCGCTGGTATCAACGGTATTCTGAAAATCGATGGTAAGGCAAACCCAAGAATTGCTAGAGGCATCCTTATGGAACCTCCTTCAATTCATAGTAATTCAGTTACTGTACAATTTAAGTGGGATAAATCCCATCCCCAAATGGAAGATAACGAATTTTATCAGAAACTGGGTACTTATGACTCTAAGGGAGTTATGGTACGTAGAATTGTTACTGAAATTGTTCGTTACCTTGAGACCTCACTAGTTTCACATGGTGCTGATTCATTTGCCCAGAAAATTGGTTCGGATGGTAAAATCATTAACCCAACCTTTGCCAAAAGAACTTGGGCATCTTATGAAGAATACAGAGATGATAAATCGAAGCAATACTTCTTTACTGATTACAAATCGGATTTAACATCATATCAAGAAAAGGACGATACTCAGGGTTCTTTTAATGATAATGATGCCAAGGATAATCATTCAAATAAAAATAACATGAACGAAGAATTACTAAAATTTCTTGAAAGCCTTTTTGGGGATAACATGCTTACCCTGGAAGAAGGTAAAGAGATGAATCAGGAAAATGTAATTGCCTGCATTCAGACTTTGGTATCATCCAGAAACGAATTGCAAACTTCAGTAGATAATCTTACTACAGAGAAAACTTCTCTTACGGAACAGATTACCAACTTGAATGCCGAAGTAGCTAACTTGAAGGAAATGGCAACCGTAGGAAAGAATCACATTGCTTCTCTACGTGAAAATGCCGTAGAAACCTACAAGAAGTTGATGGGTGATAAGGTAGATGAGACAATCGTTACGATGCTCAATGCCGAGACTACTGGTATTACTACTCTTATTTCCTTGACCAAGGATTACCAAGCTCGCTTGGAAGAGAAGTTCCCTCTCACTTGCTCAAAATGTGGTTCTAAGGACGTCAACCGTGCTTCCTCAATTGCTGAGGATGATACCGAGGGTAAAACTGGAACCCAGGGTACTGATACCCAACGGAATTCAGAATCTCCGAGTACTAAGAATGTAATCGATAACTTGTATCGAAACAAAATCAAATAACTAATATAAATAATCCGCGTTATGGAAAAAACTAAAATCGTAAACGACCCTCAGCAACTTACTCTCTTTGGGGAAAGAACCCCGAGAGCGGTGATTTACAAAAGTGAGTCACACAAATTGCACCAGGCTTTCAATGTTAAAGCTGGAGAGAAAATCGTACAGGGTATGCCAGTGGCTTTGAATGAAGAAGGTTTGATTTACCCTTGCACTGATACAGCTACTCAAGTTTATTTGGGTGTAGCAGTAACGGATAACGTTAACCCTGCTTATCAACCCCAAAGAAATTTCCCGGTAGAGGTAACAGTAGCTATGGAAGGTTACATGATTTGTAACTGGGTATCAAACGAAAATATCGAAGCTGGCTATGTAACTCCCGATGGAGAATTGCTTAACGATAGATTCGTAAAAGCTAACCAAGCAACTTCAACCCAGTTCATTGCCCTTAATCCAGCAGAAGAGGCAAATGAGGTAATTCAAGTACTCATCAAATAAGAGAAAAGAAGTTATGGAAAATAAAATAGATATTACAAAGTTGAAGGCTCAAGATTTTATGAATGAGCTGCCGGAAATGGTAAGAAGCTTGGAAGCTGTTCGTTCCGGTTCACAGGACAAGAAGCCTGTAGAGGTAACTTTTGGAGAATTGGTTACCGGTAAATGGGGTATTTCAGAAGATGAACTTTTTGAAAAGATGGGCATCAATCCAAAAGTGGACACGATGCAGAACATCTTTACAATGCCCCAACAGAATATTCGTTGGATTGTTCCGGAAATCATCCGTGCTGCTATCACATTGGGTATGCGCCAGGCTCCGTTCTATCCAAATATCATTGCATCTGACCAACCAATCAATGGTTTACAAGCAATCATGCCGATGGTTAACATGTCGGATGCTGCCCCTGCAAAGGTTAATGAGGCAGAAACTATCCCATTGGGTGATGTTAGCTTCGGACAGAAATCAGTTAGCCTCTTCAAAATCGGAAAAGGTTTCAAACTTACTGATGAAGTTCGTAACTATGTTTCACTCGATGTCTTGGGAATCTACCTTCGTGATTTTGGTGTTCAGTTGGGTTATGCTCTGGATACTCTGGCTATGGACGTTGCTATCAATGGTAACAATCCTGATGGCTCTGAGTCTGCCCCGGTAATCGGTGTATACGAAACAACTAACGGTATCACTTACAAAGACCTTCTGCATATTTGGGTACGTGCTGCTCGTATGGGACGTAACTTCCAAACTATGATTGGTGGTGAAGACCAGGCAATCGAAATGCTGAACTTGCCGGAATTCAAGGATCGTCACTCTGGTACTACAGAAGCTACCCTGAATGTTAAGTCTCCTGTTCCCAAGAATGCTGACTTCTACATTCACCCGGGTACACCCGACCAACAGTTGCTGTTGATTGATACATCTGCGGCCTTGATTAAGCTTACTGCTCGTCAGTTGATGCTTGAATCTGAAAGAATCGTTTCTAACCAGACTCAGGCAATCTATGCAAGCTTGACTACTGGCTTCTCTAAGATGTACCAGGATGCAACTCTGTTGCTGGCTGCCGACAAGAAGTTCTCAGAATTCGGCTTCCCTGAGTTCATGAACGTAGACCCATATTTGATGGTTAACCTAGAATAATAAGGGACGTCCGGTTTCATCTATATAAATTCCCTGAGAGGGTAGGTAACTAAAAAGACCTATCCTCTCTTTAATCATTAATCATTTTTAAATCTTAGGAAATATGGCTAAAGATAAATATACAGTAACTGTGGGACCAAGAGCTTACAGTTTTCATGACCAATCAACTGGTATTACCGTTTGTAGAGGAGAAGACAAGGAACTCTCTCGTCGTCAATTCCGTGCACCAAAGATTCAGAAGGCAATTGCCTCTGGCCATCTGATTATCATTGCTGATAAATCAGAAATCGAAAAGTATTCAGAGGCCGACATCGAAAAGTTGGATAAGAGACTGAATGCTCAGTTCAAGAAAGGCATGACTCTTGAAAAACTTGCAAAGGGCTATTCCCTGGAAGAACTGAAACTGGTAGCAGGTCTTCATGAAATAGTTGCCGAGAAAGATGATACAGTAGAAACACTTATTCAGGCTTTGCTGGAAGAATTCGAATCCTCTTCTAAAGGGTAATATATGAAAATTACATAAGACAGACTAATATGAATAACAATCTGGACTTTTTGTACGTTACGTCAGGTCTGGAAGTTTCATTCAGAGTCATATCCAAAGTCCCGGCCAAATCCATTTTTGACTGGGACTTTGGCGATGATAAGGGAGAGGTTTTCAATGGTGGAAGACATGTTTCCTATTCTTATGAAACTCCCGGTTTCTATACAGTAACCCTACATGTAACCAACTCTAATGGTTTAGATATCACCGTAGATAAGACTCTGGTAGTTTGTGATTATGGTCATACGGCATTAGCCGATACAATATATAACTTAATCGACCACTATATTCCTTCAGAGATATCAGAGGGAATGACCAGGGAAGATAAATCTATCTACATCACCAAATGGCAATATTATATTGGTCCTCTAGTAAATCACCAAATTCCTGCAGATAAGTATACTGATGAATTATGGTATGAAGCACTAGAAAACCAATTAATAATGGAATTGGCAGCATGGGACTTTCTCAATGTGAAGATACTTAATCTATTAACAAGTACTTCAGAATACCTAAGTCAATTAACTTCTACCAAAGAACAAACTGGTGATGGTACTTCTAAACCCGAACTTGCCCGAGGTGATAGGATAAAACAAATCACTACTGGGCCTACTGAAGTGCAATATTATGATACCTTGGCAGATGCTACAAGTTCCCTATGGAAAACACTTTCTCAAGCAATGCAACCAGGTGGATTAATAGATGAATTAAGAAAGAACCTTTGTATGTTAGCTTCACGATTGGAAATCTACTTACCATTCTGTGATGAAGTATTTAGAACCGTAGTCCCAAAAGTAGTTAACAGAAGGCAACCTGGAGTATTAGATGGACCCAACCCAAGTGCTCCAGTAAAAGGTGGTAAGAAATCAATTCTAACTAAGCTATGACAAAAGAACCCTGGAGAATGGTTAAGAACCGCTCTTGGGATAGATACAAGAAAATTATCACTGACTTCTTAGATTGGGATGCTGGTAGGCAATCCATAACCTGGGCCAAACATGTTAATCAGCTTCTCAGTCATGCCGAAGACAGTATACCTAAATATTATAACATCCAAATCGAGGCATTATGTTACTACAATGCTTTCAGAAACTGGCCTATCAATAAGGCAACTATTTCAGGAGAATTGGATGATGAAAACTTATCAATACTAATTTCTAAATCTTATATAGAACAAATCGGTTATCTTACACCGGAAGGTTATTGGGATTTTAATTGGGAACAAGATAGGTTTGTAATTAATGGTATAACGTATAAGCCTTCTGGAGATACTCAGACTGCTCAGGCAAAGGATGAGGCTTTAGTTTTCATGATTATCCTAAAGAGAGACCGAGATACCAAAGTTGAATTTGTAGAATAAAAATAAAGTATATGGCAAAGATGTTAGTACTGAGGTGGACACCAATTACTACAAACAGTGGAATTTGGTTTGATAGTAATCTGGTTATCCTCAATGGTACCTCTGGAGTTCATATTGAAATGAAAGGTAATGGCAATGATGTAACGGCATTTCAATCGATGACCGGTAACAAATTTGTCACCTGCTTTCAAGATTATTTCGGAGATATTTGGGATAAAATAATACCTCATCCTGGTATAGGCCAGGTAATAAAATTCCGTGTAAATAGGCTTCCTGATTATGCTTGCATACGGGGAGATATTGAGGACGGTGGAGATGTAGACCCCGAAAATCCAGATGTACCAATGAATGCCTTCTGTGGTTCAGAGGGAGAACCATTCAGGGATATCGATTCTGAATTCTTACTGGGTCGTCAACGTGCAGTAATTAATCCTTAAATTTTATAAAATATGTATGTAAGTAAGTATTATACCTGCGAAGAAATAGACCAGCGATTATTACAGGGTTACTATGATGACTTTGTTAAAGCTGGCTTTGGAGGAACTATAAATGAGTTCTGGGCCTTCGTACTTTCTATCAAGAATAAGGTAGATAAGAAAGAAGGATACGACTTATCGAAAAATGATTTTACCGATGAGTTGAAGGCTAAACTTGATGGCATCGAAGAACATGCAAATTATATCACTAAAGTTTCTCAGCTTGAGAATGATTTGAAATATCAAACCGAGGAAGAAGTTAAACAGATGATTAGTGATTTGGTTGATGGTGCTGATGATGCCCTTGATACTCTTAAAGAGTTGGCAGAAGCATTGGGCAATGACCCCAACTTTGCAACTACCATCACTAATAAATTAACCGACCTTCGTACTGCTTTAACCGAAGAGGTTAATCGTGCTAAGGAAGCCGAAGCTGCTCTGGGTGCTGCAGTAGCTGCAGTTCAGGATAACCTAGAATATGGGTTAGACCAAATCAATAAGAAGATTGATACCGTTAAGGCAGACTTAAAAGCTGAAATCGACCGAGTTGAGAAGAAGGTAGATAAGAATGCTGAAGACATCAAAGACCTTGAAGATAAGGTAAATCAAGATAATGATGAACTCGAGAAAGAACTCAAGGACCTTATTCAAAAGGAAAAAGATGAACGTATCGCTGCCGATAATGAGATTAAGGAAAGTGTAAATAACCTTAAGACTCTTCATATCAATGATAAGGCTGCACTCGAGGCAAAGATTGCTGAAGAAACTGCAAATCGTACCAATGCAGATACCGTACTGGATTCTAAGATTAATGAAGAAATCACTAATCGCCAGGCTGATACTTTAGCTCTTCAAGGTAAGATTGACCAAGAGAAGGTAGACCGTCATTCTGAGGACCAAGTTCTTCACAACGAAATCTCTAAAGAGGTAACAGATCGTACTAATGCAGACAATGCTCTTCAAGGTAAGATTGACCAGGAAGCTCAAGCACGTACTGCTGCAGACCAGGTATTACAGAACAATATAGATTCAGAGGCCACTACTCGTGCTGCTCAGGATTTAGTTCTCGAACATAAAATTGAGGATATAAAAGAGCAGGGTGTAGAAGACAAAGAACAATTGCTCAAGGCTATTGCTGTAGAGGCTGCTGCTAGAGAAAAGGGTGATAAGGACCTTGATACTAAGAAGGTAGATAAACGTGAAGGTTATTCTTTGACCAAGAATGACTTTACTGATATCCTCAAAGCTAAGCTTGATGGAATTGAAGAGAAGGCAAACTATATTACCCATCTCTCCCAGCTTATCAATGATGCCGGTTTCCAAACTGAAGAAGAAGTAAATGCTGCTATCCAAAAGATTATCGGTTCTGCACCAGAGGTACTTGATACTCTTAAGGAAATTGCTGATGCCCTTGGAAATGACCCCAACTTTGCAACTACTATCACTAAGAAGTTGGCTGCAATCACAGAACAGGTTAACCAAGAAATCGAAGACCGTATTGCAGGAGACGAGGCAAACAGTGCTGAAGTAGCTGCTGAAGTTCAAGCTCGTAAGGATGCAGATACTGCCCTTGAAACTAAACTGAAAGAATACGTAGACAATAAGTCTGCTACTGGAGATGCTGCACTCGGAGTTGTAAGAGATAACCTTAATAAGGAAATCCAAGACCGTAAAGATGCCGATGCAGTAATTCAGGCTAACTTGGATAAGGAGATTGCCGAAAGAAAGACTGCTGATGAAGCATATACTCAAAGTCTGGCTAACGTTAACCAGCGTATCTCAGACTTGGCTTTGAGTATGCAAGAGTCTATCAATACTTTGCGTAATGAGCTTACTGAGCAGGTAAATGCCAATACTACGGCAATCGCTACTAATCAACATAATATAGAAAGAAATTCAGAGGCAATCACAAACTTAACTAAGACTGTAGGTGATAACTACAAGGAAGTTAAGGATATGATTAACGAAGAAATCGTTGACCGTACGAATGCCGACAGTGCTTTGAGTTCTCGTATCGATACTCTCAATATTGACCTTAATACTGAGAGTGTAGAAAGAAAAGCTGCAGACCAAGTTCTTCAGGTAAATTTGGATAAAGAAGTAGCAGACCGTACTGCAGCCGATAAATCTCTGAGTACTGAGTTCACAGCTAAATTAGATAATGCTAAGCAGGCTTTGGAATCTGAGGTAGCTAGCCTTAATACTAAGCTTGAACAAGAAAAGGAAAACCGTATTGCTGGTGATAATGCTTTGGGAGTTCGTATTGATTCTCTAGAGGCAGGTAATACCGATGCTATGAATGAATTAAAAGCAAAGGTAAATGCTAATACTACTGCTATTAATGTAGAGAAAGACCGAGCAATTGCCAAAGAGACTTCACTTGAGGCAAAGATTGATACCAACCTTCAGAACCATAAAGATGATATGGCGGGTATCAACCAAAATATACTTACCGAAAAGAATGACCGCTTAGCTGGTGATACCGAGTTGCAGAATAATATCGATAAGGAAGCTACAGAACGTGCTAACCAAGATACCCTTATTAATAATGCTATTGCTCAGGAAAAAGCAGATCGAATTGCTGCTGACCAGGCAATGGATGGAAAGAAGGTAGATAAGGTAGACGGTAAAGTACTTTCTTCAAATGACTTCACTGACTTGCTATATGCCAAGTTGGATGGCATCGAAGAACATGCAAATTATATCACTAAGGTATCTGAGTTATTAAACGATTCAGATTTCCAGAGTGCTGAACAAGTAGAGGCAGCTATCCAAAAGATTATTGGCTCTGCTCCAGAGGTACTTGATACTTTGGCTGAGATTGCTAAGGCTCTCGGTGATGACCCTAACTTTGCAGCAACTATGACTGCTAAGCTTACTGAGTTGGAGAATAAGCTTGAAGCTGAAAAGAATCTGCGTGAACAAGGAGATAATACTCTGCAACAGACTTTCACTAACTTAAGTAATACTCTTACTACTACGGTAAATGAGTTGAGAACTTTCGTAACTGAAACTCGTACGGAGCTGTTAACTTCCTTGAATGCTACCAATGCTCTGGTAACTCAGAATGCTGCCAATATTCAACGTAATCTGGAATTGATTCAGGGTATTCAGGATAACATTAATGGTAACTATACTGCCATTACCGATTTGCTGAATAATGAAATCGCTGCTCGTAAGGCTGAGGATATTCGATTAGAAGCAAAGATTGACCAGAATACTTCTGACTTAAATACAGAGAGAGAGGAAAGAAAGGCCGCAGATAAAGTTCTCCAGGATAACATTGATGCAGAAGAAGCTGCCCGTATTGCTGCCGATACAGCTTTGGGTAAACGTATCGATAAAGAAATTCAGGACAGAACCGATGCTGATACTGCCTTAGATAATAAATTCACTAACATTACCGATGACCATGAAGAAAGACTGGTAGCTGAAGAAGGTACTTCTGATGCTTTGCCTGATACCATGGTTACCGATGTTAGTGCTGTAACAAGAACTGGTACCCAACTTTCTTTCAAGGTAAAGACTTCAACCAAGGATAATGCAAATAACCAATATGGTGAAGAAGTAGAAGCTACCAAGAACTTACTCCCGGTAACTCAAACTCTTGCAGGAGTTATGTCTGCAGCAGACAAGGTTAAGTTAGATGGGTTAGACCCCAATTCTCTGACGGATATCTCTGCAGCTTCAGATGCTAATAAGGTAACGGTAACGGTAACTAAGGATAACGGTTTGAATGCTGATACTACCGAAACTTTCGATTTGCCTCAGGTATCGGCTACTAAGGCTGGTACGATGACTGCTAAGGATAAGGTTGAGTTAGATAGAATCTCTACGACTAACTTTGCTCTTGGTGCAGTAACTCCCAATGAAACTACTGTTGGCATAGCTGCTACTAAGACCGTAGTTGAAGATGGTACAGTAGAACAGAATCCTATTACATTGCCTGCCTCTACTGCAGAGAAAGCTGGTGTACAAACTGCAGCAGATAAGAAGCTGTTTGATTCTATACCAGATAATATTATTATCTTATCTGGTGATAAACCAGTTGAGGTAGGTCAACAAAGCAGTCATGTTACTTTAACTCATAATTTCTCTTCTAAAAAAGAAGAGGGCATTTATACTCATGAGCCTGAAGATTATAAGACTACTCATATCCCAGCAGCTACTACAGAGAAAGCTGGTGTAATGACCGCCCAAGATAAAGTTAATCTGGATGAGACATTACCCAATACTATTGCTCAAGAGGTTCAGGACCGTAAAGATGCTATCGAAGCTTTGGACGGTAAATCAGAAGCCGCTCTTGCTCAAGAAGTAGCTGATAGAAAAGCTGCAGATACTGCTTTAGATACCAAGTTTACTAAAGCTGTAAACGATGAAGCAACTGCTCGTACTTCTGCTGATACTGCATTGGGTGCAAGGATTGATAAAGAGATTGCTGATAGAACTGCGGCAGACACTGCCCTTGATAATAAACTGCAGAATAACATTAACACTCTAGAAGCTAAGCATGATGCCTTTGTAGCAACTAAGGGTAAGGCTGATGGCTTTGCTCCATTGGATGGGAATGGGTTAGTACCTGCTAACCATTTGCCTTCATATGTAGATGATGTACTTGAAGTATATGCTACCTATGATGTAAGCCCCACTGGAGGTCTTACTAATGTTCAATTGTATACGGATGCAGGTCACCAAACTCCCGTAGTTGGAGAATCTGGTAAGATTTATATAAATGTTGCCGATGGTGAACCTCCATACCAATTCCGTTGGTCAGGTACTAAATTCGTAGACAGTAATACTTCGTCTCTTATCATTGGGGAAATCGCAGGTACTGCTTTCGAAGGTAGTAGAGGTAAGCATCTTGAGGATGTGGTATCTAGCATGCCTAAAAATTTAATTAGTAAGGTTTCAATAGCTAACAAAAATAAGCGTAATATTATTATCTTATGTAACTATTCTGCTACGGATGGTCAAGGGCATTACATTGATAAACCCGATGGGATGGTAATCCCTCTAACTCCAGCCACTACTCGAGAAGCTGGTCTGATGGATGCCGATAGTGTAATAAAGCTTAATCAAACCTTACCAGATGCTATTGAAGCTGAACAAGAGGCTCGTATTGCAAAAGATAATGCTCATGATAAACTGATTAATAGTTTACCGAATGAAATAATGATGGTAATTAACTCTATTAATCCAACTGCGGGTTATCTCATTCTAAAATATTTTAGATGGGTAAAGAATACTGAAGAAGGTTCATATGCTAGAGGTACTGATGTAGATGTTAATATCCCTGCAGCAACCAAAACTGCTGCTGGTGTAATGACTGCATCCGATAAGACTAACCTTGATAATACAGTACAAGGCCTGGCAAATGAGATTACCGATAGAACTAATGCTATCAATGCTCTTCGTACAGAATTAAAAACCTATATTGATAATCAAATCTCCGATACAGGTTCAGATGTAACTGCATTGGAAACTAAGGTAAATAACCACATTGCCAATAAATCTAATCCTCATACAGTTACTAAAACTCAGGTTGGATTGGGTAATGTTAACAATACATCGGATGCCGATAAACCGGTATCTACTGATCAGGCTGCTGCTATTGCCGATGCTAAGGCTGCAGGTACTGCTGCTCAAACCTCTATCAATAACCATGCAGGTAGAAAGGATAATCCTCATACAGTAACTAGAGCTCAATTGGGATTGGCAACTACCGACCAGGTAGTATTTGCTAAGACCACGGCCCCTTCTGGTTTCTTCAAAGAATCTTCAGATGTTCGACTCAAATCTAACATTAAGGATTTGAATCATACTCTGGAACAGATTTGCCAGATACCAACCAAGTCATTCGAAATGCTTGGTAAAGAGGACGAGGGAACTATTGCTCAGAACCTCGAGGGCTTAGGCTTTGGTAAATATGTGGAAGAAGTTCCAGTAGAGAAATCTACGGTACCCAATCCAGAAGAATTCGAAACCTTAGAAATCAATGGAGAAGAATACGTACTCGTAAAACAAGTTAAATATCACAAGATGTCAACTTTGGCAATCGAGGGTGTTAAACTTCTTTACGATGAGATTAAGGCTTTGAAGGCAGAGATTCAGGAACTTAAAAACAAATAAATCTTATGGGAGAGATAGCAACCTGGAGTGCTGTCAAAAGTAAAGTAGGCCTTGGTAAGGAGGGCAATGACTGTCCTACCAAGGCTGAATTGTTAGCACTCTCCCCTACAGGAACAGGGGAAAACTATTTGGGGTTGGAACTATCCAATGCCAGTTCCTATGGAAATAACGAAACAGTAAAGTTAGAAGATATTCATAAGGTAACTTATAAATATACTTTTACTACTAGATACAGTAGTGTAAGCTTCGATGCTTTGGGTAACCCAAGCTCTTCTAATCAGGGGTTTGGTTTTATTTCTACAAAACAGAAATATTGGGATGGAGTAGCTAATGGGGCTGAAATTACGGTAAATTATGTTATTAGTAATAAACCTGCATGGGTAGCTAATCATCCTCAATCACCTCCTTGGACTGCTTCAGAGAATTTGGGATTAACCTCTCGGTCGGATTCCAATACTCTTGTTACACAGGATGAATCGGGTAAAACTTTTAAATTAACCTTTATTCAAGCAGCAGCCTCTCAATCTTGGAGTTATGGTTGGAGTGTAACACCTACTTCTATGTCTTTTGGGGCTACTGGAGGTACCAAAACCTTTTCAGTTACTTCTTACAAGCAAGAATTAAGAAATGGGCATAATTATGGTAACCAAATTACTCTAAGTTATACTAGAGCCAACTCTGGTAGCGTATCCGGAAGTGGTACTTCTGTAACTATGGGTAATAATACTTCTACCAGTACACGAAGTGGTACGGTAACCTTAACCCAAGCTGAAACAGGGAAGAAGTTAACCGTATCTTGTTCTCAGTCGGCAGGTTATAAAAGCTACAGTGAGATTACAGCAAGTGGAGGTGCAGTAACAGATATCCCTGCAAGTGGAGGTACTAGAAGTTCATTCTCTACTATGCCCTCATATTCTCAAACTTGGGGATGGAATGGTTCTACAACGGGAGGAGGTACGATTACAAGTGGTGCTAGCATTAGTTATGGTACTGCAGTTAGTGCAGGTTCTTTGGGAACTACGGTTAAATCTAGAACCCGGGTAGGAACCCTTACTGGTACCTTATCACTAAATGGTAAAACCAAATCTGTAAGTGTACCAGTATACCAGGCAGCAAACGAATTTACTGGGTATACCTATGGTTCTTGGAGTGTAAGCTTAACGGCAAGTTCTTATACCATCGGTAAGACTGGAGGTAGTGTAACTTTGTACCCCAGTGCAAGTAGACCCAGGTATGCTAACTATACCTCAGGTTCAAATACAAGGGATGGCTCTGATAGTGCTACTCCAAGTTTAAGTACCAATGGTACCTCAGGATTTAGTCTATCAGGTACTACACTTAGGGCTTCTGAGAATACCAGTACAAGTAGTAGGTCTATTAGAGTCTTTGCTAACTATGATGGGGCTTCTGATTATGTAGATATTACTCAGGGTGGTGCTAGTGTAAGTTATAATTACTACTTTTCTTGGAAGGGTGCTGGTGCAAGTGAATCCATTCACCATGCTGCTTCAGGGGATACTTTATCTAAGATTTTTATATCCTATAAGAAAAAAGTAATTAATGGTTCCGAAACTTCAGATACTTATGATGTAGGTGTAAATTTGTCTGGTACTCCCTCTTGGTCTTCCGTTACAGTTAGTGGTAAGACTGTATCAAGTAAAGCTTCAGAGAATACCGAAGAATCATCAAGATCTGCTACGGTTACAGTTACTCAAAGGGAATCAGGTAAAAAACTTACACTTGATATTACTCAGAATGCTGCAACAATTATTTATGAATACGTATTTAATTTGGTGTAATAAAAATACAACACCATTCTGTATTTAATGTATAATTAACCTAAGTATTAATCTTTAAAACCTTACAATTATGGGAGTAGAAGTAAAAGGTGCCGGCGATGGCGTTGTAATAGCGGAAAGAGGTTGTAACGATGATTGCGGATGTAGAGATCATTCGGGATGGGGCTCTGGTTGGGGAGCCGTGGGTGGTGCATTGGTAGGTGGTGGTTTTGGTGCTATGACATCAAGAATGGACAACAGGAAATCAAATGTCTCATTGAGAACACCGCAAAGGACCAGGAGATTGCCCCTTTTGAACCGAGTGGTAGATGCCCAGAGAGACCAGAACATTATCAACCAAGTGGTTGCAACTCTGAAGACTACTGGAGGTACTACAACGGCATAACCAATTGTCATACCAGGATGATTAGAAAGGAGTACATCTATCAGGGGTGTACTCCTTTTTTCATTTTAACCACTTGAACTAAGGAATTATGGAAAAAGAACAACTCACCGAATTTAAGATACAGTTAGCTCTACCGGCTCCCACTATAGAGATTGCACAAGAAGTAGCAAACAAAGCTCAGGTACTCATTAATCAATTTGGATACTATCAATTCTTAAACCTGGTAGACTTCATGCAAAAGAATCCGGGTGCAGTTTCATTTGGTTTAAATTTAATAAATAGAAAATGATTATGGACGAAAGAACATTGATTTTCCAAAAGTTACAAAAGGGTGAAGTAATCTTTACCTTAGAGAAAGACAGGAGGTCTGGTTATCCCATTTTCGATACCGTAAAGATTGTGAAGGTAGGCGAGAGTAAACCCATGGCATCCGGTACTAAAGATGGCTTTGTTAACAGTATCGAATTAGTGATCCAAGATTCTGTATCACAGCTTACAATATACCTACCTTCACAATCTGATGAGGGTATTTATAATGGGGTATATTATACTACCGATATAGTGAATATAATTAATGAGGTTACTATACAAAAACAAAATGCCTTAAATATACTTAACAATCGACCAAAGTTTGAGGCAGTTGTTTCTGAATGTGATAATATTCTCAATTCAATTAATCTTTTGTGGTATCCGGTCATCCTGGATATTTGGTCAATAGTAAAATCTCTGTATTCATCCAGAAACGAATCTGGAAGTAGCAGCTCCATAGCGAAAAGATTTGCTTCCAGTTCAAATTTATCTGTATTAAACTGGGTACGTGTATCCATAAAAATAGCATTAGCTTTTTTATGCAGAAACATGTGCCCGAGTTCATGAGCAAGAACAAAACGTTGTTCAGCTTCAGATAAACGTTCATCCAGATAAATAATATTGTTACGTTGGAAATACTGGTAGAATCCGCGCACACCCTCTAATGGATAATGAACCAATATCACATTCATACCTTTAATCATTTCAAAAGGATCGCGAGTCTGGTATTTCCTGACAAGTTGTGAAACTCGTCTTTTTATGCACATAGGCATCAGTCCTTTTTATATTTCTTAGGCGTATATTTTTCTTTGTTCTTTTTCTTTGCCATTTCCATTCCAATCTGCATAGCAGCAAGGATAGAATCCACTGCTTCAGGAGAAGCAGGATCACCGTCAAACATCAGTCCTTCCTGTGAGAGCAGTTGCTCTCTGGTATGTTCAATGATTTTCTCAATGTCTTTTTCATCACGAGGAGTGAGCGTAGGATGTTCAGTGTTTTCATCAGACATTAAATCTGATCTGCTGCAATGAAAAAGGTCACACATTGCATCTACTTTATCCATTCGCGGCGTTTTTAAACCATTACACCAATTATAAACAGAGGTGGTACCAACACCTAAACGTTTGGCAAGTTCTGCTTGAGTCATGTTGTATTCGCTTAAATAGTATCGCAGCCTTTTTGAAAAGACAGCATTAAATTCCTGTTCAGGCATATCAGTTTCCTCCTTATCTTTAAATGTATAATACACTAAAAGTGAAACTATTGCAATATAA
>OLVX01002107.1_pt1 | contig 15136 bp, 10 predicted proteins | sample 1673271 | NCBI WGS metagenome assembly OLVX01 (sample SAMEA3178939, study PRJEB25190) | human gut metagenome | biome: human gut; feature: human-associated habitat; material: faeces | place: Austria | collected 2013
ACGATTAGTCTATACCATCGGTTCTTTTGTTACAAGTTTACCTCTGAACAGTAACGTTTATAGATTTGTCCCCATCCGATGCCTGCCGCGATCAGATCCGCCTCATAATTTTTCTCTTCGATCTGCTTTAATGCATTCGCGGCTGTCTGCTCTAAACTCCGTTCTTTTTTCGCATCAAACACTTTGAACTCCATGATAAATGCATCCTTATTTCTCTCTAACGGATACATTGCGATATCATACCTCCCCTGTCCGCTTTCCCTGTTTGATACGATCCGGTATTGATCCCGCAGAGATACGATGAGTCCTAACACCAGTCCACGATAAAAATTTTCCGATGTACGCTCCGGTGGACATTTTCCAACATCAAAATAACTCATGGAAGTGTATGCAATATCCAGCAAAATATCATTCAGATCTTCCATGCGGTGTGAGAGCAGTGCTTTTGTAAAATCATTATAAACGGCATTTCCATTTTCAAACATCGCAAGGATTTCATAGCGGAACATTCCCATCACTTCCCGGTTTGTGACCGACATATCGCACCATGTGCTCTCTCCCTGCTTTACAACATTTTCCGCTTTAATATAGCCAACTGCCAGAAAAAGTGACCATAAACTGTTCTCGTCACCGTCAAGATATTGAAACGTGACATTTTCATTGATCTCTTTATGAATGATTTCCCCTGCCATAAGCTGTTCGATCTCATGTTTGCTACGCACAGGATGTCTGCGGATGATCTCCCCGATCAGTTTGTTACTGCTGGTATTGATCCAGTAGGACTGCAATTCCCCGGACCTCATATAATTACAGATGGACCACGGATTATACATATCTTTTTGTTTTCCAAAAATAAATCCATCATACCACTGTTTTACTATCTGTTTTTTCTCAGACATTCCAAACGCATCTAAGGCTGAAAAGACCTCTTCTTCTGTAAAACCGAAGCAATCTGCATACTGCTCTGATGTAGTCGTAATCACCGCAAGATTATTTAAGTCCGAAAATACGGATTCTTTTGACACACGGGTAATCCCAGTCATCACCGCTCTTTCCAGATAAGGATTTGTTTTAAAGGCTGCATTAAAAAGCCCCCTCATAAATCCGATAAATTCATCCCAATATCCATGTATATACGCTTCCTGCATGGGCGTATCATATTCATCCAGAAAAATCAAAACCTTTTTTCCATATAATAATTTTAAGTATTTGGAGAGATTTTTCAGCGCATCCTGTGCTGTCACATCATTCATTTCTTCCGTGACAGACAATATATTCTGCTTCTCGCTTTCAGAAAAGCACTCCTGCTGTTCCAAATAGCGATGCTGTCTATACACATCCACAATAATATTTTTAATCTTCTGAACCGCATCCTCATAATTATTCTGCTTCACATCTGCAAAGCTAATAAAAATCACCGGATAGGTTCCCTGCAGCTCGCGATATTTCTCCTCTTCCCAAATGGAAAGTCCCTCAAAAAGGTCTCCTCTTTCTGCATACTGTCTTGAAAAAAAACAGTTCAGCATACTCATATTCAGTGTTTTTCCAAATCTCCTCGGACGGGTAATAAGGGTAATATCATCTGCATTTTTCCACCACTGCCTGATGAAATCCGTTTTATCAATATAAAAACAATCATTCTCCCGAAGAGATACAAAATTCTGTTTTCCGATACTGATTACTTTTTGCATGAAAGATTTCCTCCCTTCCTGAATATCTATGGGTTATTATATCCTATTTATTTCTTATCTTTCAACCGCTTATTTTTGTTAAATTTCTTTTCCTTCTGTGATGGTAAAATAGGTAAACTTTTTATGATCCATTTGAATTTTTATTGTGATGGAATGATTCTTTGATTTTTCTTCTTTTATCAATTCTAAGTCTACTTTTACAAAGTAACTATTAGATTCTTTTGTTATGTTAATGTCTATTAAATTGTAGGAATCGTATTGTTGCAGAATTTTTACTGGTAAATAATAAAATGTCTTTAAGAAAGATTGGAATGCCGCTTCTGTTATGAAGTATTTTTGCAAAGGCTGAGATAAGGATTGATTATCACTTCCGGTTTCCAGAATTTTTTTGTATTCTGTCTCTGCCCTGGAATCGTCATTTAGCCATTCATATATGAAAGTAGTAATTACTTCTTTGTCCGGCTGATATTTCTGCAACGATATTATGATTATCGCACAGAGAACAATAATAGTACCAATGGAACTGGATAATCTTTTTTTCATAGGCATTATTTTAAACCTCCTTTGTTCTTTATAAATATCATATATATGATTTTTATTGATGGCAATATTTTTTACAGTTTTTCATATTTATTTTTTGCTTCATTGATACACATTTTTACATGCGTTATACTGAAAAAAATGATTGCAAAACTTAAAAGCCGAAAATGAATCAACGAAATAAGGAACTATTATTGATCTAGATACTATAAAACTCAAAAACAAGTCAACAGAATAAGAATATTTTATTGACTTAGATACTGTAAAATTCAAAGCTAATCAACGAAATATGCAGATATAGTTGATTTAGAATTTCAGAAATTAAAAACAGATCAACAAATTCGTTTAATCTGGTTGATTGAAAATTACAGAAATCATAAATAAATCAACAAATTCGGCGTTGCTAGAGATGTTGGAAAATAATTGAATTAAATTTAGGGAACGCAAGACAGGCGCGGGAAGCGGAGCTGAAGCTCCTGTTCCGCTGGAGATTGATTAGTTTGTGGAATGATGCACTCTACTCTTTTGCCCCGACACATACGCTGTGCTGCATTCGGCTAATGCTGTCGCATCATCCGAATGAGAGCTGGCGCTCTATATAAAAATAAAAAGATGCCAAAAATCATGCGAGCATGATTTTTGGCATCTTTCCATTTTTATGCACAGCTTGTGGCGTTTTCAAACTGCGAATTATACAATTCCGCATAAAACCCATTCTTCTCAAGTAGTTCTTCATGGTTCCCCTGTTCGATAATATCGCCGTCTTTCATTACCAGTATAAGATCTGCATCTCTGATGGTGGAGAGTCTGTGGGCGATTACGAAGCTGGTTCTGCCTTTCATGAGGTTATCCATGGCTTTCTGGATCTGGACTTCGGTTCTGGTGTCTACGGAGCTGGTGGCTTCGTCTAGGATCAGAATCTTTGGATCAGCCAGGATGGCTCTGGCGATCGTGAGGAGCTGTTTCTGACCCTGGGATACGTTGCTGGCTTCTTCGTTGAGAATCATGTTGTATCCGCTTGGAAGAGTCTGGACGAAACGATGTACGTGGGCAGCTTTGGCTGCTGCTACGACTTCTTCGTGGGTGGCATCGAGTTTTCCATATTTGATATTATCTTCGATGCTTCCGCTGAACAGCCAGGTATCCTGAAGTACCATTCCGAACATCTGTCTGAGTTCGCTCCGGTTGAAGTCTTTGATGTTGTGTCCATCGATCTTGATTGCCCCGCTGTTGACATCATAGAAACGCATCAGCAGTTTGATCATGGTTGTCTTTCCTGCTCCGGTTGGTCCTACGATGGCGATCTTCTGTCCTTCTTTTACTTTTGCAGAGAAATCATTGATGATGATATGCTCCGGATTGTATCCGAAGTGTACGTGTTCAAATTCTACATTTCCCTGTAATCCTTCTACAGATACTGGATTTTCAGCAAACTGATCTTCTTCTTTTTCGTCCAGAAATTCAAATACCCTCTCTGATGCAGCGGCTGTCGACTGGAGCATGTTTGCTACCTGTGCAACCTGCTGGATCGGCTGTGTAAAGGATCTTACATACTGGATGAAGGACTGGATATCTCCAACTTCGATGGTCTGTTTGATTGCAAGGTAACCTCCTAAGATAGAAACTCCTACATATCCAAGGTTTCCGACAAACTGCATGATCGGCATCATCATTCCGGAAAGGAACTGTGATTTCCATGCAGAACGGAACAGGATATCATTAGTCTCATCAAATTCGCGGATCACGTCTTCTTCTTTATTGAATGCTTTGACAATATTATGTCCGCCATATACTTCTTCTACCTGACCATTGATATGTCCCAGATATTCCTGCTGGCTTTTGAAGTATTTCTGTGAGTGTTTTACGATTACAGAAATCAGTACCATAGATACCGGCAGGATCAGAAGTGCGATCACAGTCATCAGCGGACTGATACTGATCATCATGATCAGTACACCGATGATCGTTGTCACGGATGTGATCATCTGGGTTGCACTCTGGTTCAGGCTCTGGCTCAGAGTATCTACGTCATTGGTTACTCTGGAAAGTACCTCACCGTGTGTAGTCGTATCAAAATAATTCATCGGCATACGATTGATTTTTTCAGAAATTTCTTTTCGCATGCGATAGGTCAGCTTCTGTGATACGCCTGTCATGATATATCCCTGGATAAAGGAGAAACATGCGCTGATCACGTACAGACACAATAAAGTTAACAGGATTTTACCAATCTTTGTAAAATCAATTCCGCTGCCGCCGGATACTTTTCCGACCAGACCTTTGAAAATTTCGGTCGTCGCTTTTCCGAGAACCTTTGGTCCAATAATATTGAAAACCGTACTTCCGATTGCAAATATCATAACAAAGAAAATACCGATTTTATATTCACTAAGGTAAGTAAAAAGTTTCTTCATGGTACCTTTGAAGTCTTTTGCCTTCTCGCCGGTTCCCATTCTTCCATGTCCACCGCCCATAGGTCCTCTTCTTCTTGGCTGATTACTCATACTATGCTTCCTCCTTTCCGTCATTTTCGTTATTTAAGTCTCTCGCAAGCTCTGCTTCAGAAAGCTGCGATGACGCAATCTGATAATATGCATCACAGGATTTCAGAAGCTCTTTGTGTGTTCCGATTCCCGCAATCTTTCCATCATCCAGCACAATGATCTGCTCCGCATGTAAAATGGTGCTGATTCGCTGTGCTACAATGATCACTGTGCTGTCCTGTGTCTTTTCTTTCAATGCAGCACGAAGGGTTACGTCTGTCTTATAATCCAGTGCTGAAAAACTGTCATCAAAAATATAAACTTTTGGTTTCTTTGCAATCGCACGTGCGATAGAAAGACGCTGCTTCTGACCGCCGGATACGTTGGAACCGCCCTGTGCGATCGGACTTTCGTATTTTTTATGTTTTTCTTCGATAAATTCGGTTGCCTGTGCGATTTCTGCGGCTTCCTTCATCTCGGCTTCGGATCCATCCGGATTGCCATACAGAATATTGGACTCGATTGTTCCTGAGAAAAGTACACCTTTCTGTGGAACGTATCCAAGTTCGTCCCGCAGATCATGCTGGGAAATGGTACGAATATCTTTTCCATCCAATGTGATCGTACCTTCTGTTACATCATAAAATCTTGGGATCAGGTTGATCATCGTAGATTTACCACTACCGGTACTTCCGATGATCGCCGTTGTCTGTCCCGGTTTTGCTGTAAAGCTGATATCATGAAGTACGTCTTCTTCTGCTCCCGGATAACGGAAGGATACGTGGTCAAATTTTACTTCGCCTTTTCTGGATTCTTCCAGTTTTTCCGGTGTTTTCGGATCTTCGATCGCTGTCCTGCTTGTCAGGATCTCATCCACACGGTCTGCTGCAACAGCTGCTCTTGGAAGCATAATAGAAATCATACAGATCATAAGGAAGGACATGATGATCTGCATTGTATACTGGATAAATGCCATCATATCACCAACCTGCATCTGCCCGTCACTGACACCATGTGCGCCGCTCCATACGATCAGTATGGTAATTCCGTTCATGATCAGCATCATCATCGGCATCATAAATGTCATGGCACGGTTTACAAATAAATTGGTTCTTGTCAGATCTCTGTTCGCTTTATCAAATCGTTCTTCTTCATGCTTTTCTGTACTGAATGCACGGATAACCGGAAGTCCGGTAAGGATCTCACGGGTAACAAGGTTCAGTCTGTCAACCAGGTTCTGCAGAATCTTAAATTTTGGTATTGCCACAATAAATAATACAGCAACAACCATCACGATCAGGATTACCCCAAGTACGATGATCCATGACATGCTGACATTCGTATGGAGAACCTTGAAAATACCTCCAATTGCCATGATTGGTGCATACATCACCATTCTCAGAAGCATAACTGCAAGCATCTGGATCTGCTGGATATCATTGGTACTTCTTGTGATCAGTGATGCAGTTGAAAACTTGTCAAATTCTGCATTGGAAAATCCGACAACTTTCTTGAATACCTTTCCTCTCAGATCACGTCCAGTACTTGCCGCAACTCTTGATGCCAGAAGTCCGACAAGTACACTTGCGATCATTCCGAGAAATGCAAGTGCAAGCATCTTACCGCCAGTTGTTAAAATATATCTGTTCTGGATCTTATCGGTATTCACGCCCAGAACACTGTAGGTTTCTTTAATATATGAAGTTGCTGACTGTTCCAGCATAGTATCCGGCATATCGTCCATTTTTTCTGATATTTTATCAATAACGTCTGCTCTCTGTTCATCCGGTATCATGTTCAGGATCTCAAAGATATCTGCATTTTCGATCTTTTTCACCTGTTCATCAATGTTTTTCTGCATTTCATCCTGCTGCTTCTTGGCAAGCTCCGGATTTGCCGCAAGTGCTGCTTTCTGCTCATCTGTCATCTGGGACTGCATACTCTCTGCCTGCTTTTCTGCCTGCTCTTTTATAGAAGAAATCATGTTTTCTTTCATAGATTCTTCCATCTTCTTTGTTGTATCGCTTCCAGATTCAAATCCATAAGTCAGAAGCATCGGCTTTCCAAGGATGTCAAATACCTTTCCTGACTTTTCTTCATCTTTTTTCACGGAATCCTTCAGAACATAAATTGCTCCATCATACTTATAATCCGAATCGGATTCCTTTTTCTCATATGCATCCAGCACTGTCTGCTGGTCTTCTTCTGCCACAAAAAGCAACAGCTTATTCATCTCTTCCTCTGCGATTGCATCCGGAATCTTCTCATCAATTCCTCCCTGCTGGATTCCGACATTGACAATGTCTGAAGTATAAGAAGGCAATGACAGATCGCAGTACGCCTGAACGATCAGGATAACAACAATCGCTGCTATAGTTGCTGCATAAGGCTTCAAATGTTTGAATAACTTTCTCATATAGCAATTATTTCCTTTCTTAGTAACTATTTTTATTCCTTAAATGGATTTTTACATGGCATATCACGGAATTCTTTTTCCTGGAAAAGATTGTCACTCATCTGTAAAAGCAGTCTTCTGCACAGTATTTTCTCTTCTGTGCTCATATTCTTCAGGAGTGTATCTTCCGTGCTTCGGAGAATCTCATGCATGTTGCCAAGAATCTTCTCTCCTCGTTCTGTCAGATGGATCCTTGTCATCCGCTGGTCTTTTTCGTCCTGCTCTTTTCTAATATATCCGAGCTTTTCCAGTTTCTGAACTGCTACATTCACCGATGGCGGCGTAATATGAATATGATCTGCAAGCTCTCTCTGTGACATCGGTCCTACCATCTGCAATATTGCAAGAATTCCTGCCTGTCCGGCTTTCAGCTCTGTATCCTTCATCTGTTTCGTCACATACCATTTATACATATGTCCGACCTGTGCAAGAAGAAGTTGTACCGGCATATTCTCCCTGGTAAAATCCCCACACTCAAATTTATCCGACTTCACCCTTTCACCTCCCGCAATTTGATTAGATATCTATTCATTAGAAGTCTAATCGTTATTTTATGCGTATCACACACATAAGTCAACATTTATTCTCAATAATTTATATTTTTATAATATTTTTCACAAACAAATAATTAAATGCCTAACTATTATTTTCTCATATTAAAACACTACGAAAAGCAAAAAAGGACTCTTCTGCCATTTTCTGTGCAAAAAAGTCCTTATCATTTACCATATCTGCCTTACCTGTAAAGCTTTATTCAATTTTTCACAAATTACATATCTTGCAGGAATGCCTTCACATTTTCCTCTTTTGTCGCCCAGGAAGTGCATAATCGGATCACACTATGGGTCTCATCGTACCTTTCCTGATAAGTTACGCCATATTTTTGACGGATTTCCTGCAATTTGGCATCTTCCACAATAATGAACTGCTGGTTGGTATCGCTGTCCATGAAGAATTCATATCCTTTTTCTTTCAGTCCGTCTTTCAAAAGCATTGCCATATCAATCGCATGTTTGGAGATTTCAAAATAAAGACCATCTTTAAAAAGCTCCAGGAACTGAACGCCAAGCAGTCTTCCTTTTGCAAGCATTCCACCTTTTTGTTTAATGCAGTAACGAAAATCTTGCTTTAGACATGGATTTGTGATTACCACAGCTTCTCCGAACAATGCACCGACCTTTGTTCCTCCAATATAGAATACATCACAACACTTTGCAATATCCGGAAGTGTCACATCGGTTCCCGGTGCCATCAGCCCATAACCCATTCTTGCCCCATCCAGGAAAAGATAAAGTCCACATTCCTTACATACAGTAGAAATATTTTCAAGTTCATTCTTTGTATACAATGTTCCTACCTCTGTCGGATGTGAAATATAAACCATCTTTGGCTGTACAATATGTTCACGAGACTCATCACTCCAGTGCAGGTCGTAATATTCCTTGATCTGCTGTCCTGTGATTTTTCCTTCCTTTGAAGGAAGTGCCAGAACTTTGTGTCCGGTCGCTTCTACAGCCCCGGTCTCATGGACATTGATATGTCCGCTATCTGCACAGATCACTCCCTGGAACGGGCGTAAAATAGAAGAAATTACCGTAAAGTTCGTCTGTGTACCTCCCACCAGAAAATGCACATCTGCATCTGGTGCATCGCATACTTTTTTGATGGCTTCTCTTGCAGCTTCACAGTATGGATCTTCCCCATATCCTACTGTCTGCTCCATATTGGTCTCGGCAAGCTTCTCGATAATTCTCGGATGTGCCCCTTCTGTGTAATCGCTAGTAAACAAAATCATTTCAACATCCCCTCTACTTTCTCTTTTAATTCTTTTGTAGCCTGCTCAATATCCGGCTGTCCGAAAACTGCACTGATCACGGCAACTCCACAGATTCCGTTTCCGGCAAGCTCTGTCACATTCTCTCCCGTGATTCCCCCAATTGCCACAACCGGAATGTCCACCGTCTCGCAGATTTCCTTTAAAACCTTATGATCCAGCTTTGTTGCATCTGCCTTTGATGTCGTGCCAAAGACTGCACCGACTCCCAGATAATCGGCTCCATGTGCCTGTGCCTTTAGCGCCTGCTCGACCGTCTTTGCCGTAACACCGATGATCTTGTCCTCGCCCAGTGTTTTCCGCACATCAAGAGCTTCCATATCGCTCTGCCCCACATGCACACCATCGGCATCTACCTTCTTTGCAATCTCTACATTGTCATTGATCACAAATGGTACATGGTAGGATTTACAGAGCCTGGCAATCTCTTTTGCTTCTGCCAGGAACTCTTCCTCACCCAGATTTTTTTCCCTGAGCTGGATAAATGTAGCCCCACCTTTCAGCGCTTTTTCCACCTGGCTGTACAGGCTTTCTCCATTCAGCCAGTGGCGGTCTGTTACCGCATACAGAACCATATCTTTCTTATCTAATCTCATATTTTGCACCTTCTTCCAATTCTTTTCCTTCCATATTATAAATCGCATCGATGATCCGATTACGGTAGGTTGCGTTTCCATCTCCCGGCTGCATATATTTCCAGCCAGTCTCACCGGCAAGCCCCATGGCACAGACCGCTGCTGCCGCTGCTTCCAGATTATTCTCCGGATTCGCCGCAAGGAATGCCGTCATCATCCCGGAAAGCTGACACCCGGTTCCGGTGATCCGTCCCATCTCCGGACGACCGTTCCGGATCACAAAGCACCTCTTTGCATCACTTACAAGGTCTATTCCTCCAGTCACAGCAATCACGGAACCTGTCCTTCTGGAAAAATCCTTTATAAACGGAATCATTTTCTCCAGATTCTGCTCCGTCAGTGTATCTGCCTCGTCTGCATCCACACCACTCGTTGTACCATGTCCTGCTGCTAAGGTCTTGATCTCAGAAATATTTCCCCGGATCACATCAAACTGAATATCACGTATCAGATTCAGTGCCGCCTCTGTTCGGAACGAACTCGATCCTGCTCCAACCGGATCTAACAGTACTTTATGATACAGTTCATTGGATTTCTTTCCTGCTTTTTGCATGCTTTCAATCTTACGCGGATTCAGCATTCCCATATTGATATTCAGTCCCTGACAGATGGATGTGATTTCTTCAATATCAGTCGGCTCATCCGACATAATCGGACTTGCACCGCAGGCAAGAACCATATTTGCCACATCATTGATCGTCACATAATTGGTGATATTGTGTATCAGTGGTGCTTTTTTTCGTACTTCATCCAGATAGTTTCCAAGCATTCTTTTCCTCCGGTAAATCATATTATTTCTTATATCTTTAAAATTGTCTCTATAATTATAAAAAGACAGATATATGTCTGCCTTTCTTCTTTTCACTATTTCTTATTATACTCTTGATTTTCTGAAATGCAATCTGCATTTACCTGAAACATATGTCATTTCCATTCTCATCCCTGTATCCGGCAGATCTATAAAAGACTTCTCCAGATAACAACCGGGGCAGATGCTTTTTCACATCCGCCCCGGCTTCTTATTCACATGTTCACATGGATTTCAATATTCTATTTGCTTTCTGCTGCTTTCTTGCTCATCTCCGGTTTTACAATGAAGATTACCAGAAGAAGTCCAATCAGAGTAACGACTGCTGCTGTCCAGAATACAGATTTTACACCATTCTGGATCAGTGCTACATTGGTCGGATCAGCTGATGTACTTGCATTATATGCGACTGCAAATACTGCAACTGCAATTGTTCCTGAAAGTGAGTTTGCGAAGTTAACCAGAGAAGTTCCGATTCCCATATCTTCCGGTGCCAGCATTGCCTGTGCTGTTGGCGTAATGGATACAGCACGGAAGCTTTCAGCAATACCTGTAACTGCAAGTGCTACAAAATAAATCATGATCGAAGCACCTGAATTTGTTACCAACGCCATCACAGCCATCGGGATCATTGCAAGACTTGTACCAATTACCATTGCTTTCCATGCATTGGCAGCTTTCTTTCCTACCCATGCACCTGCGATAGTAGGAAGAATGATTGTAATCAGTGTACGAGGCATCTGCAGTGCACCTGCTGCACTCGTGGATGCTCCCATAACCTGCATGGCACCGATCGGTGCATAATAGTTCATGGCATTCTGATAGAAATAGCAGATAAATCCTACAATAAGGAGTACCGTGTAGTTTTTATTTTTAAATAATTTCATTGGAATCAACGGCTCTGCAGCTTTATTTTCAATCTTAACAAGTGCAATAAGAGCAATGATACCAATTACAAGACCTGCAAGAATCATTGGATTTGTCCATCCCATAGAAGATCCAAAGTTCAGTGCAAGCAGAATTCCGCAAAGTGATACGATGAGTGCGATCATTCCCGGAACATCAATCGTAACCTTTCCTTCTCTTTTCTGATTCGGCATGTTCATTCCGATCAGTACTATACCAAGAATAAGTGGAATTGCCGGCATAAGGATTGCCACAGTCAATAATCCCATATCTGTTAAAATACCTGCGATGATACTTCCTCCAAATCCACCAACAGCGATTGCGGTTGCAAGCATACCCATTGCCTTTGGTACATCTTTTCTTTCATTGATAAGACCTGCGATAATGTATGGTGCTGCTGTAAATGCGCCCTGTGCAAGGCTGACAATCAGTCTGAGGATCATCAGTGGAATCAGAGATCTGACAAATGCAAATGCAAAACCTGCAAGTGCACAGATAATTCCAGGAATCACTACAATGTTTCTTCTACCAATAAGGTCACCTAATTTTCCTCCGATCGGAGTCATAATCGATACACCGATCGCACCTACGATAGAGAAGAGTCCTACATATCCCATCGCATCAACTTTTTCAAGGATAGGTGCTGTTAACGTTGCAAATACCAGTCCATACATTGCTACGGAAAGCATCATGCAGATACATCCGATCTGAACCAAGTTTTTCTTTGCCTTCGGAAGCGGAATCGCAACCTGTGGCTGTGCCTGAGCCTGCTGTTCTTTACTCATATTCTTTTCCTCCTGTTCCTAAAGAAACCTTTACTCTCTATTTGTTATTTTTAAGCCACTGTGAAGCGCAATGTGCAAGACAAGCTGCTCCGATCGGGCAAACATCTTCATTAAACTGTGCTTTCGGATGATGTGCCGGATACTGTCCTCTTTCATCCAGATATCCTGCTGACAGATACATAAATGTACTTGGAACCTTTTCAGCGATCACTGCGAAATCTTCAGAAGCACTTGCAGAAATTCCCGGATATGGTGTGAGTCCCGGAATTCCAAGCTCCTGCATATATCCAACCACTTCGTCGGTAAGCTTCGGATTGCAGATCAGCGGAGGAACTTCTGAGATCATCTCAATATCAACGGTTCCGTTATATACAGCTGCTGTCTTTTCAGCGACTTCTTTCATTCTGCGGACCAGAAGTTCTCTTGCTTCCGGCTTGTTTGTACGGATCGTTCCCTGGAGAACAGCGGTCTCAGGAATGATGTTTGCTGCAGTTCCGCCTGCAAACTGTCCGATTGTAAGTACACAAGAATGTGTCGGATCACTTTCTCTTGCGATCAGTTCCTGCAATGCAAGATGGATATGAACTCCGATGTTGATCGGGTCAACTCCTACATGTGGATAAGCACCATGGGATCCTTTTCCATGGATGGTGATCTTAAATCCATCTACAGAATACATCATCGTATCCTTATCATTGTACATAAAAAGTCCGATTGGCATTTTTCCCGGTGATACATGGTATGCAAGTGCTGCATCAACCGGAGGATTCTCAAGAATACCATTCTCGATCATATTCTTGCTTCCTTCAAAAGTCTCTTCTGCCGGCTGGAACATGAATTTGATAGTTCCTTCCAGTGTATCTTCTTTTTCTTTCAGCATCTTTGCTGCTGTAAGAAGCATTGCAGCGTGGAAATCATGTCCGCATGTATGTGCTTCTTTTCCTGTAGGACATGCAAATTCTTCTCCGCTTTCTTCCGGCATCGGAAGTGCATCCATATCTGCTCTCAGAAGAAGAACCTTTCCCCCTTTGCCGAGTGTAGCTGTTACCCCGTAGCCACAATCCTTCGGCTCAAGTCCGTATTCTGTCAGCTTTTTCATAACATAAGCTTTGGTCTTTGGAAGATCCAGACCAGTTTCAGCATTTTTGTGGATGTGTCTGCGGTTTGCAATTGTTTCATCCTTTAATTCCAATGCTCTTTCATAGTAATTCATACTAAGCCCTCCTTTAACTTTGTTCCTGCCATTTACATTAAAAATACTGTTCTACTTTTAGAATATTTACAGAATATTTTTATTAGTTTTTGGAACATTTACAGAATAGTTATCACGATTACATAATACCAACTTCTAAAATTTTAGTCAATAATATTACAGAATATTCTTGATTTTCGTTGTTTTTACCTATTTAATCGTTATTTTTTTAATTTTCAGAATATTATGGTTGATTTATGGAAGATAATTTTATATGATACTTTTTGAGAGGTGAAAGAAAATGAGAAGAAAAATTGTGGCTATTACCAGCCAGTACTTAAAGGAACCTATCTCGCAGATCGTCTCAGAACTAAAACTAAACTGCGACATCCAGGTGGTTTCCTACAACAAATTTGACACAATATCAGAAGTTTACGATTCTTACGCCGGGGACACTGACGGATTTCTTATCAGTGGTAAGATCGCAAAAGCTGCCATTGAGTCAACTGCGCACGCTTATAACCGTCCGATTGTATCCTTTGAAATTGATATAGCCGGTCTGTACCGTGCTCTTTTGAATCTGCTGATTTCCAACCGGGATCTGGATATGGACCGGATTATTCTGGATTTCCTGATTCCGATCGATGGCGGCTGTACTGCAACCGCTTTCCTTAAGGAGCTGGACATTGATACAGTTCCACCACATATTAACAACTGGACCAAGGCACTGACCCGTACCAGTATCAGTACGATTGAAAATCATGTCCTTTCAGAGCTGATCCGTATGTGGAACAACAATGAAATGGATATGGTTCTCTGTCAGTACAGTAATATCCTGCCGGAGCTTCGTGCGCACGGGATCCCGACAATCTATCCGCTGCCAAGTGTCAGCCATATCCGGGATCTTGCAAATGAACTTCTGTCCACGATTGAGCTGGAGCACATGCGTTCCAACCTTCCGGTTATCATCAATGTATCTCCCCGTAGTTCGACAGATAACACACCGGAAAATATCCAGCAGATCTATGTCTGTATGGAAGATTTCTTTAAAAAGAATCTGATGAATTGTATCTCTCAGAAAGTGGATAATCACTGCAGTGCCCTGACCACTGTGGAAATGCTGCAGCATATTACACACAATAACAAGGTCTGCGAACTGAATGAATTTCTCACCGACAAACTGCATTTTGAATGTGCTGTAGGATACGGAATCGGGGCAAATTTTGACAATGCGATCCGTAATTCTGTAAATGCCCGCAAAGAGGCTGTTCAGTTTGGAAAAAGTTTTATCCAGAATGAAAACGGGGATATGATCGGACCCCTTGGTTCATCCGACCGAAGAGTGATCCAGAATCAGTATGTGCAGAATCTTGGAAAGATTGCAAAGCAGTGTAATCTTTCACCGGTTACGATCAAGAAAGTCCTTGCCAGTACGCATGCTGCCGGATCAAATAAAATTACAACGCACGAGCTTGCCGAACGGATGGGAAGTACGGTGAGAAATGCGAACCGGATTATTCAGAATCTGGAAAATGGAGGAGTCGCGAAGCTCGCTTATACGCAGACGACCAATGCGAAGGGGCGGCCGGTTAAGGTGTACGAACTTTATTTTAATTTCTAAAGAAATATATTGATTTACAAAAATATAGGTTATGTCAGCATCAGACAAAAATAATTCCCATCAGATTCTTTGTGCAAACAATTGAATCTGGTGGGAATTATAGAGTATAAAAAATCTCCCGGAACTGCTTCCGAGAGGGCTCTACAGGGGATGACAGAATCGAACTGCCGCTAAGAGTTTTGGAGA
>OLVX01002111.1_pt1 | contig 15111 bp, 10 predicted proteins | sample 1673271 | NCBI WGS metagenome assembly OLVX01 (sample SAMEA3178939, study PRJEB25190) | human gut metagenome | biome: human gut; feature: human-associated habitat; material: faeces | place: Austria | collected 2013
AAGCACCCCGAGAGGGGAGTGAAAGAGCACCTGAAACCGTGCGCCCCCAAGCAGCCGGAGCACCCATGCGGTGTGACGGCGTGCCTTTTGTAGAATGAGCCAGCGAGTTGCGTCCGGCGGCGAGGTTCAGCTCAGAAGCGAGCCGCAGCGAAGGCGAGTCATTAAGACGGCGATCAAGTCGCCGGGGCGTGCGTCGCTGCGCCGTTTGATATGGCTGTCGGCGATACGCCCGATGGCCGTTACATTGACGACCAGTCCCGAATCCGAGGCTGTGGTGTCGCCCCCGACCAGGCCGACGTCGTATTGGGCCGAGAGGTCGCGGTAGCCTTCCATGAAATCTTCGATCCATCCTTCGGGCAGGTCGTGCGGGATAGCCAGCGAGAGCAGGGTTGCGATCGGGCGGGCGCCCATCGCCGCGACATCGCTCAGATTGACGGCCAGGGATTTACGGCCCAATTCACGCGCCGAGGTCGCCCGGCGCAGGAAGTGGATGTTTTCGGCCAGCAGGTCGGCGGTGAAGACCAGCGATTCGCCGCTGCCCAGCGGGAAGACCGTGCAGTCGTCCCCGATGCCGTCGAATCCGTTGCGGGGAATTGCGGCGAACATGTCGCGGATCGTGTCGATAAGTCCGAATTCAGTCATGTCGAATGGCGGTTTGTGCGGAGCGGCGGCGTTCGGGTAAATTGAACGGACGCGGCCGAAGTCCGGAATGTAGCAAAGATACGAATAAGCCGAGCGCAAAAGCAAATTTTATTTGTATTTTGCCGAGGCGCGTCTTATCTTCTACAAAGATAGCGAAAGCCGAGAGCAATTATGAGAACTTGTTCTTGAAAATTGCCGAACCGCATCCTGTCTTCTGCAAAGATAGCCAAAGCCGGGAGGATACGAAAATTTATTTTCGGCGCCCGGGTCGTCCCGACTTTCGGACGGGTGTGAAATGTGTGTGAATTCGATGCGAATCGGAGGATCTTGCGGCGTATATCCGGGTTTTTCACTATTTTTGTAAGCAGGAATGACGAAGGCGTGCCCTTCGTGCCGTTTGTCTGGCTGGGGATAGTCGGAGCGCTGCCTGTGCTGTGGATGTTTTCGGGATTTTCGGCTCGTCGAAGTGTCCGTTTTCGGATTACGACGGAAGATATTCGGAACGATGCGAGTTCTGTCTGTCGGGTGCTCGTGCGTAAAGGATTGGTGCGCGATCGAATGGCGGAAAAGCTTCGGATAGAGGCGGATTCCGGATTCCAGGTGTAATTTTGATTTGAAACGATATAATTTAACAAGAAGCTGTATGTGGGGAGAGAAGAAAACCAAGATCGTAGCCACGTTGTCGGATTTCCGCGCCAACGAAGAATTTGTACGCGGCCTTTTCGAGGCCGGAATGGACGTAGTACGCATCAATTCGGCGCATGTGACCGAAGAGGGGGCCGCGAAGATCGTCGAGGCGGTGCGCCGGGTCAATCCGGCGATTCCGGTCATTCTGGATACCAAAGGACCTGAAATCCGTGTGACGGCCGTGGCCGACGAGTACGGCGGTGCGATCGGCTTTCAGACCGGGGAGCGCGTGAAGGTGCGCGGGACGGCCGATGGCGAACCTTCGACCCGCGATACGATCTACTTCAACGTGGCGACGGTGGTACGCGATATCGCGGTCGGTGCGCGGTTGTTGATTGCCGACGGGGAGTTGGAACTCCGCGTGACGGACAAGACCGACGAGGAGCTGATGTGCGAGTTCGTGCGGGGCGGCACGCTGCGGTCGCGCAAGAGCGTCAATGTGCCGGGGATGAAGATCGACCTGCCGTCGGTGACGGAAAAAGACCGCCGCTTCATCGAATGGGCCGTGAAGAACGACGTCGATTTCATCGCTCACTCCTTCGTGCGGAGCGCCGGGGACGTGCATGCCGTGCAGGAGATTCTCGACCGTTACGACAGTCCGATCAAGATCATCTCCAAGATCGAGAACCAGCAGGGGATCGACAACCTGGACGAAATCGTCGAGGCTTCGTACGGGGTGATGGTCGCCCGGGGCGATCTGGGGGTCGAACTTCCGGCCGAGGCGATTCCCAACGCGCAGCGGCGTATCGTGGAGCGTTGCATAGCCGCCAAACGACCGGTGATCATCGCTACGCAGATGCTCTATTCGATGGTGCGCTCGCCCCGTCCGACTCGGGCCGAGGTGAGCGACGTGGCCAGTGCCATTTACGAGCGCGTGGATGCCGTGATGTTGAGCGACGAAACGGCTATGGGCGACTATCCGGTGGAGGCCGTGAGTACGATGTCGCGCGTGGCCCGCGAGATCGAGAAGGACGAAACGCATTTTACGCCGATGATCGATATGAACATGGTTTCCGTGAACCACGAGATCACGGCGCAGTTGGCGCGTTCGGCGGTGCGGGCCAGTACGAACTTGCCGATTCGCTATGTGGTGCTCGATACCGCGACCGGACGCACGGGCCGTTATCTGGCCGCTTTCCGGGGCCGGTGTCAGGTCCTGGCGGTTTGTTATACCCGTCATGCGCAGCGTATTCTGGCTCTTTCGTACGGCGTCGTGCCGATCCTGCGTGAACAGCAGTCGCACGAACGCTATCAGGATCGTTACCACTTCGTGATCGACGCCCTGGATTTTATCCAGCGCAAGCATGCGATCGAACCGACCGATCTGCTGGCTGTGGTGGGCGGCAGCTTCGATTCGAAATACGGCGCTTCGTACCTCGAGATTTCGAGCGCCGAACGGTTCCGCGAGCGGGATGCCGTGTGCGACGGCTGCTAAATCCGAAGGGTCGTGGGAGGTGAATTGCGGGACAAGGTCGCAAGCGGTGTAGCGTGGAGCATTGCCGAAAAGGTAGGCTCCATGTTGCTGCAAATGGGGGTGAGTATCGTCATCCTCCGGTTGCTGACGCCCGAGCAGATGGGTATTATGGCTATTCCCGTGGTTTTTTCGTCCCTGGCACTGGTGATGGTGGACAGCGGTTTCTCGCAGACCCTGATCCGAAAGGCGGTGCCGTCGGAGGAGGACTACAAGTCGGTATTCGTCTTCAATATCGCGGTTTCGGTGCTGCTGTACCTGCTGTTGGTGGGGGCGATGCCCTGGATCGCCCGTTTTTACGGGATGCCCGAGTTGGTGCGGATCGCTCCGGTGTTGTTCCTGCTTGTGCCTCTCAATGCCCTGTGCGTGATTCAGAATACGATTTTCACCCGGCAGTTCCGTTTCGCCCGGCTTTCGAAGGTCGTTTTTACTTCGTCGCTCGTAAGCGGACTGGTGGCTATCGGTATGGCTTGGGCCGGATGCGGTATCTGGAGCCTGGTGGGGCAACGGGTAGTGGCGATGGGTGTACGGGCCATGTTGCTGTGGGGGTTGAGCGACTGGCGCCCTCGGGCGGCTTTCGACGCGGGCCGTCTGCGTGCGATGGCTCCGTATAGCTTCCGGTTGCTGGCGACCGATCTGATTTCTTCCGTTTACAACAATGTTTCCCAGCTTTTCGTCGGGAAGCTCTATGCTGCGGATGTGCTGGGCTTTTTCAACCAGGCGCAGAAACTCAAGGAGCTGCCCGTGACATCGACCATGCAGGCCGTTCAGAGCGTGACTTTTCCCGCGCTTTCCAAGATCGCGGACGACGAGCGTAAATTCGCCGAGAGCTACCGGCAGGTAGTAATGATCGTCGCTTTCGTGATGCTGCCGATGATGGCCGGTCTGATTGTCGTCGCTCCTGAAATGGTGGACAGTCTGCTCGGGGAGAAGTGGATGCCGATGGTTCCCTATTTTCAGGTTATTTCGCTGGCCGGAATGTTCGCTCCGATCGCTACGGTTTCGAATAATGTGCTGAAGGTGAAGAGCAACGGTCGGATCATCGTGCGGCTGGAAGTGGTCAAGAAGGTAGTGATGACCCTGGTCCTGATCCTGACGATCCCGCACAGCGTGCTCGCCGTGACGTGGGGCCTGTCGGCGATGGCTTTTTTCGAAATGATCCTCAATTTTGGCGCGACGACCCGGTATGCGGGGCTGACGGCAGGTCGTTTTCTGCGGACGTTGCTGCCTATAGCTTCTGCGACGGCGGCGATGTTCGGTGTGGTTTGGGCTTTCGGACACTTCACCAGCTTCGCACCTCTGCCTACGTTCCTATTGAAAGTGGCGGTCGGCGTGGTCTGTTACGCTGGGTTCGGAGCGTTGTTCCGGCTCGAAGCGATGCGGGTCGCGTGGGAATTAGTAAAAAAGCTCTTCCGGTAAAGGAAGAGCTTTTTTATATCCGGTTTAACCGTTTTCGATCAATGCGAAACCATGTCGAATTTGTTCGGGTATCGCCGGGTACCGGAAACGGAGAAGGCTATTATGCGTAAACCTTCGGGGTTCTTTCGCCGCGCAGTACACTCAGGGCGTTGAGCATCAACGCACCCATTTCGTCTTCGCCCGGATAGATGAAGATCGGGGCGAGGAACGAACAGTGTTCGCGGATTACGTCGTTCACCGGTTCGTTGTACGCCACGCCGCCCGTAAGCAGGATGGCATCCACCTGACCTTTGAGAACCGCAGCCATCGCGCCGATCTCCTTGGCGATGCTGTAACTCATCGCGTCGAGCACGGCTTTGGATTTCTGGTCGCCCTTTTCGATGTCGATGCAGATCTGTTGCACGGAGTTCTGGTTCAGGTGAGCTACCAGACCGCCTTTGCCGGCGAGCATCTTCAGCACGTCGCGCTGGCTGTACTTGCCCGAAAAGCAGAGGTTCACGAGCGCTCCGGCAGGCACCGTGCCTGCACGTTCGGGTGCGATCGGGCCGTCGCCGTCGAGGGCGTTGTTGGTGTCGATCACCCGTCCCTTGCAGTGGGCCGAAACCGAAATGCCGCCGCCCATGTGGGCAACGACCAGGTTCAGGTCTTCGTAACGCTTGCCTACCTTCTCGGCATGGCGGCGTGCGATGGCTTTCTGGTTCAGGGCGTGGAAGATCGAAATGCGGGGGCATTCCGGAATACCGCTCAGGCGGGCGATGTCGTCCAGCTCATCGACCACGACCGGGTCGGCGATGTAAGCCTTCACGCCGGCAGCCTGGGCGATCTGCTCGGCGATCAGGCCGCCGAGATTGGAGGCGTGTTCGCGCTGGGCGTTCACCAGGTCGTTCTTCAGAGCTGCGTTTACTTCATATACGCCCGATTCGATCGGCTTGATCAGACCGCCGCGACCGATCACGGCCGAGAGGGACTTCACGTCGAAGTTGTTCTTTGCGAGTGCTTCGAGTACCATCTCCTTGCGCCAGTCGAGCTGGTCGATGATGCGCGGGAAACGTGCGATCTCCTCGGCCGAATGGCGCAGGGTGAGCGCCAGCGTAGGCTGCTCGTCGTCATACAGGGCGATCTTCGTCGAAGTCGAGCCCGGGTTGATTGCTAAAATCTTGAATCCCATAAATCCGATACCTGAATTATTTAGCGGCCAGACAAGCCAGTGCGATCGAGTAGAGTTTGGTGAGGCTGGAGTCGCCGCGCGAAGTCAGCACGCAGGGAACTTTGGTTCCCATGACCATCGCTGCGATCTCGCCGCCGCCCATGTGCGTGGAAGCCTTGAAGAAGACGTTGCCCGATTCGATGTTGGGGAAGAGCAGGCAGTCCGCATCGCCTGCGACGGAAGAACCCTTGACCTTCTTGATCTCGGCGGCTTCCTTGTAAAGCGCTACGTCGAGCGACAGCGGACCGTCGATGACGACGTTACCCAGCTGTCCGCGATCGCCCATCTTGGCGAGCAAAGCGGCTTCGGTCGAGGAGAGCACGCTCGGCAACAGCTGCTCCGAAGGTGCGATGCAGGCGATCTTCGGCGTCTTGATACCGATCAGGTTGGCGATACGCGTCAGGTAGCCGATCAGGATGGTTTTCTGTTTGAAGTCGGGCTGCGGAATCACCGCTACGTCCGAGATGACCAGCAACTTGGGATAGTTCGGCATTTCGACTACCGCTACGTGGCTCAACGTGCCTTTCGGGGGGAACAGACCTGCGTCCTTGTTCAGGATGCCGCGCATGTACTTGTCCGTGGAAACCAGACCCTTCATCAGTACGTCGGCCTCGCCCGTAACGACGGCATTGACAGCCAGATTGACGCACTTCACGTCGTTGCTCTCGGGGATTATTTTGAAAATGTTGCAATCGATATTCTCTTCCTTGCAAACCTGCTCGATGATCTTGGGATCGCCGAACAGAATCGGCTCTACCAGACCTTCCTTATAAGCTGCATAGACGGCTGCCAGCGTGTGGGCGTCCTGACCGTAAGCGACTGCAAGGCGCTTCTTACCTTTTTTTCTTGCCTCTTCGACAATTTCACTCAAATGTTGCATGGGTTGTGTGTTTTTAATATAATTGTTTGGTTATTTATTGACGATTTCGTAAGTGTCGGTGGCGATGACCAGCTCCTCGTTGGTCGGAACGACGGCCACCTTGACCTTTGAATCCGCTGCGGAGATGATCTTGTTTTCGCCGCGAAGACCTTCGTTGATCTTCCGGTCGAAGTGCACGCCCATAAATTCGAGGCCTTCGCAGACCTCCTTGCGGGTTTCGGGCGAGTTCTCTCCGACGCCGCCCGTGAAAACGATCAGATCGACGCCGCCCATTTCGGCCGCGTATTCGCCGACGAATTTCTTGATGCGCAGGCAGTACATGTCGCGGGCGAGGATCGCACGCGGATTACCCTCTTCATAGGCTTTGTCGATGTCGCGCATGTCGCTCGATACGCCCGATACGCCGAAGACGCCCGATTGCTTGTTGAGCATGTTGTTCACTTCGGCATAGCTCATTTGCTCCTTTTCGCCGATGAAGGTGACCGCGCTCGGATCGACGTTGCCGCAGCGGGTGCCCATGACCAGACCATCGACCGGCGAGAAGCCCATCGAGGTATCGTAGGACTTGCCGTTCAGCACGGCCGTGATCGAACCGCCGTTGCCGATATGACAGGTAATGATCTTGGAGTTATTGATATCCAGACCGGCGAGTTTGGCGCCTTCGCGGGCGACGAACTTGTGGCTCGTACCGTGGAAGCCGTATTTGCGGATGCCGTATTTCTGGTAGTACTCGTAGGGCAAGGCGTACATGAAGTTGGTTGCGGGAAGCGTCTGGTGGAACGAGGTGTCGAATACGGCTACCTGTTTCACGCCGGGAAGGACTTTTTCGATGGAGAGGATGCCTTCGAGGTTGGCCGGATTGTGCAGCGGGGCGATCTGGAACAGCGAGCGGATCTTCTCCTGGACCTGTTCGGTTACCAGACAGCTCTCCGGGAAAAATTCGCCGCCGTGCGCTACGCGATGACCGACGGCCTTCACTTCGTCGAGCGACCGGATTACGCCGTGCACGGGGTCGGTCAGGGCCTGAAGCACCAGGCTGATGCCCGTCGTGTGATCGGGAATCGGCTGGTGGAGCTCGAACTTCTTCTTGCCGACGGGTTTGTGCGTGAGATCGCCTTCAGGAAGGCCGATGCGCTCGACCAGACCTTTGGCGAGCAGTTTGCTGGACTGGGCTTCCATGTCGATCACCTGGTATTTGATCGAAGAACTGCCGCAGTTGAGTACTAAAATGACCATTTCAGTTGTTTTGTAAAAATTATTTTGTTGTTTCCTTGTTCGTTGTCAGCGTTTCAGCAACCGTCCCAATGCGGTGCCCAGCAGGATGCAGCACACGCATACCGCGAAATTAAGTGCAACGCAAAGTCCGGCCGCCGTGTAGTCGCCGCTTTTGAGCATCCGCACCACGTCGGAAGAGAAGGTGGAAAAGGTGGTGAATCCGCCGCAGAATCCTACGCTCAACAGCCACGACGCAGTACCTGCGCCCAGTATCTCCAGCAAAAAGCCCATTAACAGCGATCCGGCGGCATTGACCGTGAAAGTGCCCGCCGGGAAGCCCAACAGGGACTGTTCGACCAGCCATACATAGGATACTAGGTACCTCGACATACTGCCTAAGGCCCCTCCGATTCCTACTGCCACGATCTCGCGGATCATTTCGTCGAAAATGCGTTTTTACTTAAGACTTTGCAAATTTACGCAAAATTTAATTACGGATCGTAAGGTTTTTCGGAATTTTTGTGATGAATTTTGGATTATCTGTGGTTAATTTTCGTATTTGTAGCCCAACCCCTTTACGGTCGAGATATGTCCGTTTCCGATTTTTTGCCGGATTTTGCGGACGTGGACGTCGATCGTACGGTCGCCGACAACCACCGTATCGCCCCAGATACGGGAGTAGATCTCTTCCCGGGAGAAGAGTTTTCCGGGAGAGGAGGCGAGCAGGGCGAGCAGGGCGAACTCCTTGCGGGGCAGTTCGATACGCTCTCCGTCGCGGATTACCAGATGTCGTTCCCGGTCGATGACCAGCGAAGCCGGCTTGTCGGCGGCGACCCGTTTGAGAATCGCCTGGATGCGGCTCAGCAGAAGTTTGGGCTTGATCGGCTTGGGGATGTAGTCGTCCGCCCCGGCGCCGAATCCTGCGAGTTGTTGCTCCTCTTCGCCGAGGGCCGATAGAAAGACGACCATCGTTTCCTTCAGCGCCGGGTCGCGGCGCAGAGCCCGGCAGGTTTCGATGCCGTCCATCACGGGCATCATCATATCGAGCAGGATCAGGTGCGGCCGGTGTGCTGCGGCCTGTTGCAAACCTTCGGCTCCGTTGCGGGCCGTATATACCTCATAGCCCGCCTTTGTCAGGTTGTAACGGATGAATTCGAGGATGTCGTCTTCGTCGTCGATGAGCAGGATGCGATGACTCATAAGAGCGTGCGTAATTTTTGCGAAGATAATAAAATTATCGGCAAATCCTGTGCGGGGGCCGGAAAAATGGTTATATTTGCAAGGTTTATATGGTTTTGCAAACCGTAAGATTAAAATCAGACAAGATGGCTACTGAAAATTCTACTCTTCCTGTTTCCGAGGAGCATCTCAACTCTTCTGTGGTTGAGGATACGCAGAACAATTCCGTGCCTGCAGATGGCGGGGAAACGAATGCCGCAGTTGCGGACGATACCGGCGTACTGACGCAGAGTCGGGTGGACTTCGCCGATGAAGATGCGGCGCTGGCTGCCGAAAATGCGGGGCTCGACCTGGGCGAGGCTTCGCCCGAGGAGGAGGCTGCAGGCGGAGAAGCGGCCGGCAGCGACCTGGCGGGCAAGTCGAAGGAGGAGTTACTGGCGATTTTCGCCAAGATGCTCGAAGAGCGGCCGGTGCAGTCCCTGCGCCGGGATGTGGAGGCCCTCAAGATAGCGTTCTACAAATTGCGTCGGGCGGAGTCCGATGCTGCGCGACGGGCTTTCGTCGAAGCCGGCGGAGCGGAGGGGGATTTCGTGTCCGAGCCGGATCCGGCGGAGCTGCGTTTCAAGGATCTTTTCCGGGAGTACCGCCGTCTGCGGGACGAGTTCGTCGCCGGACTCGAAGCGGCCAAGGAGGAGAATCTCAAGATAAAGTTGCAGATTATCGAGGAACTCAAGGAGCTGGCCTCGTCGGACGAGATGCTCAACCAGACTTTCAACAAGTTCCGGGAGTTGCAGCATCGCTGGAAAGAGACCGGCGTGGTGCCCCAGCAGAATGTGAAGGATCTGTGGGAAACCTACAACCTGCACGTGGAGAATTTCTACAATTTCATCAAGATCAACAAGGAGTTGCGCGATCTCGACCTGAAGAAGAATTACGAGCAGAAGCTGGCTCTGTGCGAACAGGCCGAAGCGCTGGTGCTCGAACCGTCGATCGTCGAGGCGTTCCACAAACTGCAGAAGCTGCACGACGAGTGGCGAGAAATCGGCCCTGTGGCCAATGAATATAAAGAGGTGCTGTGGAATCGTTTCAAGGAGGCTTCGAGCCGTATCAACAAGCAGCATCAGGAGTTTTTCGAGAATATCAAGCAGGAGCAGCTCCGCAATCTGGAACTCAAGAGCGAGCTTTGTGTCAAGGCCGAAGAGTTGGCGCAGCAGCCGCTGACTTCGCGCAAAGAGTGGAACAAGGCGAGCGAGAAGCTCTTCGAGATACAGAAAGTCTGGAAAACGATCGGATTCGCTCCCAAGAAAGATAACAATGCCATCTACGAGCGTTTCCGCAATGCCTGCGACAAATTCTTCGAGGCCAAGCGTACCTACTATGCCGGGTTGAAGGGCGAGATGGAGCACAACCTCCAGCTCAAGACCGAGTTGTGCGAGGCGGCCGAAGCGCTGCGCGACAGCGAGGAGTGGAAGAAGACGACCGATGAGTTGATCGCATTGCAGGCCAAGTGGAAGCAGACGGGGGCCGTGTCGCGCCGCTATTCCGACCAGATCTGGAAACGGTTCCGTGCGGCGTGCGACGCTTTCTTCGAGCGCAAGTCCCGACATTTCGCTGCGGTGGACGATCAGTACGGGGAGAATCTCCGTCGGAAAGAGGCTCTGTTGGAGGAGATGGCTGCGGCCGATATTCTGGCGGGCGGCTTCGAGATGATTCGTGATTTCCAGCGTCGCTGGGGCGAGATCGGGTTCGTGCCTATCAAGCAGAAGGAGGCGATTCAAAAACGTTACAAGGAGGTGGTCGATAAGATGTTCGATACCCTGCGCAGTTCGGAGCGCGATCGTTCGATGGACCGCTTCAAGGAGAAGGTTTCTTCGCTCAAGGCTACGGGCGACCGGCGTCTGCGCACGGAGCGCGACCGGCTTTACAACAAAGTCCGTCAGTTGGAGCAGGACATCGCCTTGTTGGAGAACAACATCGGGTTCTTCTCCAAGTCGAAGAACGCCGAGGCGATGATCGCCGAGGTGCGGGCCAAAATCGAGCGGGCCAAACAGGAGATGCAGGCCGCTATCGAAAAAGTGAAGCTCATCGATCAGGAGGAGAATAAGGAATAACCCGCCGAAGACGGTGTGCTATAACAGGTAAACTACTTCGTTATTATCGGTGTCACGGCTCGATCATGTACGCCAGTGCACACTCTTCGCCGTGAACCTCGATGCCCTGGTATTTTTACCTGTTCCTGCACACTTGAAAGGGGATGCGCCGAATTTCTCAATTTGACACATCCCTTTCCGGTGAGGAAACTTCTTTGTGGGGATAGCGGTGTATTTTATGTGAGTCCGGCCCTCGGAGCGGGAAGGTTTCCGGAGCGGTCTTCGAAAGCGGTTCCGGAACGATGTTTTAATAGGCAAGTGGAGAACCGGGCGTTCCGGCTTAAGGGTTGAAACGGAGCCGGATAAACGACGGTGCAAACAAAATAATTCGAAACAGATAATGAAACTCAGCAAACCCAAGTACATTTTCGTGACGGGCGGCGTGGCTTCGTCGCTCGGTAAAGGCATTATTTCGGCGTCGATCGCCCGCTTGCTGCAGGCACGCGGCTATTCGGTGACGATTCAGAAACTGGATCCCTATATCAATATCGACCCCGGAACCCTGAATCCTTACGAGCACGGAGAGTGTTACGTGACCGAAGACGGTGCGGAAACCGACCTCGACCTGGGCCATTACGAGCGTTTCACTTCGATTACGACCAGCCATGCCAACAACGTGACCACTGGTAAGATTTATCAGTGCGTGATCGACAAGGAGCGCAAGGGCGAGTACCTGGGCAAGACCGTGCAGGTCATTCCTCATATCACGGACGAAATCAAGCGCCGCATTCAACTGTTGGCGCAGCGCAAGGAGTACGATGTGATTATCACCGAGATCGGCGGAACGGTGGGCGACATCGAGTCGTTGCCCTTCATCGAATCGGTGCGTCAGTTGCGTTACCAGCTCGGAGCCCGCAATACGGCGCTGGTTCATCTGACGCTCATTCCTTACCTGGCCGCTTCCGGCGAGTTGAAGACCAAGCCGACTCAACATTCGGTCAAAACCTTGCTCGAGAACGGTTTGCAGCCCGATATTCTGGTGCTGCGCACCGAGCATCCGCTCTCTGCGGAGCTCAGGCGCAAGGTGGCGCTCTTCTGCAACGTGGATGCCAACGCGGTGATGGAGTCGATCGACGTACCGACGATCTACGAAGTGCCGCTGGTAATGCACCGTCAGCATCTGGACGAGGTGGTGCTCAGCAAGCTCGACCTTCCGTCGGAGCAGGAACCCGACTTGAGTTCGTTGCAGGCTTTCGTCGATAAGGTGAAGAATCCCAAGCGGACGATCGACATCGCCCTGGTGGGTAAATATACGGAACTTCCCGATGCTTACAAGTCGATCTGCGAGTCCTTTATTCAAGCCGGTGCGGTGAACGACTGCAAGGTGAAGTTGCATTACGTGAATTCGGAGAAGATAGACGCTTCGAACGTTGGGGAGAAGCTCGGCAAAATGGCCGGTATTCTCGTGGCTCCGGGGTTCGGCAACCGGGGAATCGAGGGGAAGATCGAAGCGGTGCACTTTGCGCGGACTCACCGTATTCCGTTCCTGGGAATCTGTCTGGGTATGCAGTGTGCCGTGATCGAATTCGCTCGCAACGTGCTGGGCTTCAAGGACGCCACCTCGACAGAAATGGATCCGGCGACGAAGCATCCGGTCATCGACCTGATGGAGGAACAGAAGGGCATTACCGCCAAAGGCGGCACGATGCGTCTGGGAGCTTACCCCTGTTCGTTGGAGCCGGGATCGAAAGCTGCGCAGGCTTACGGTACGACCCAGATTCAGGAGCGCCATCGCCACCGCTACGAATTCAACAGCGAATACCTGAAGGATTTCGAGAGCCACGGAATGAAAGCCGTCGGTGCGAACCCCGATACGGGGCTGGTCGAAGTGGTCGAAATTCCCGACCATCCCTGGTTCGTCGGTACGCAATACCATCCCGAATACAAGAGCACCGTACAGCGGCCTCATCCGCTTTTCGTCGCGTTCGTAGCTGCGGCGCTGGCGGGAAAAGACGATAAGAAAAAATAGTTTGCAACCCTGCTTCGGGGTATCCTCAAAGAATTTAGATTACGCATGGATAAAAAATCAATCGCCGGAATTGTCATCGTGGCCCTGATCTTCCTGGGTTTCACGTTCTATAATTCGCATCAACAGAAAAAGTATCAGGAACAGCTCATGGCGTACAACGCCGAACAGGCGCGTATCCAAGCCGAGCAGGATTCGCTCCTGGCGCTTAACGCTCCGCTGCCGACTGCGGATTCCGCAGCTATTGCGGCTGCGGGAGAGCGGTTGTCCGGGGACAGCCTGCAGGCGCAGCGTCGGATCATGCAGTTCGGAGAGCTGCTGGCTGCGGCGCAGCAGGCCGAAGCCGAGGAGTTCACCGTGGAGAATGAGGTATTGAAGATCGATTTCTCGACGCGCGGCGGTCAGGTCAAGGATGTTACGCTGAAGGATTATACCAAGTATGCACCTCGTGACGAGCGGAATCAGCCGGTGCGGCTTTTCGACCCGGCAACGGCCAATTTCGCCCTGACGTTCTATGTGAAGAATGGCCATAACAACGTATTGGTCAATACGGCGGATTACACCTTCAATCTGGTGTCGATGGAGAAGGATGCCGACGGTGCGCAGCGCATCACGATGGATCTGCCGGTGGCGCGTGACGCCGTGTTACGGTACGAGTATGTCGTTTATAACATACAGTCGCCGGCGCGGGATTATCTGGTCGATCTGAATGTCTATCTGAAAAATATGGCACCGCAGATGGCCAGCCAGACGACTGTCGGCATCGACTGGAGCAACCGTTCCTATCAGAACGAGAAAGGGTTTCAGAACGAGAATACCTATACGACCATCTATTACCGGGCTCCCGGCGAGTCGTCGGCCGACGATCTGGGGATGAGCGACGGGGAGAAGCAGAAGACGGTTTCGTCGTCGCTCAACTGGGTGGCTTTCAAGCAGCAGTTCTTCTCGTCGGTGATGATCGCCCCGGAAAACTTCTCCTACGCTGATATGAAGTTTACGACGGCGGAAAAAGGCTCGGGTTACATAAAGGATTTTTCGGCGAAATTGACGGTTCCCTATACGGCGCAAACCGACCATTACAACTTCGCTTTCTATTTCGGTCCGAACAAATACGCCATTCTCAAGCATGTGGCGACGACCGAGGGGGACGACGAACTGCATCTGGAACGGTTGATTCCGCTCGGCTGGGGTATTTTCGGCTGGGTGAACCGCTGGTTCGTGATTCCGGTGTTCGATTTCCTGCGTCAATTTATCCCGAGTTTCGGCCTGATTATCCTGATCCTGGCCGTGCTGGTGAAGGTCATCATCTCGCCGCTGACCTATAAAAGTTACATATCGACGGCCAAGATGCGCGTCATCAAGCCCGAGGTCGATGAGCTGGCCAAGAAATATCCGCGCCAGGAGGATGCCATGAAGCGCCAGCAGGCGACGATGGAGCTCTACAAGAAGGCCGGTATCAACCCGATGGGCGGTTGTATCCCGCTGTTGATCCAGATGCCGATCATTATTGCGATGTTCCGCTTCTTCCCCGCCTCGATCGAGCTGCGAGGCCAGCATTTCCTTTGGGCCGACGACCTTTCGTCGTACGACAGCGTGTTGTCGCTGCCGTTCAACATCCCCTTCTACGGAGATCACGTGAGCCTGTTCGCCCTGTTGATGACCGTCGCGCTGTTCGCCTTCTCGTATATCAATTACCAGCAGACGGCTTCGTCGCAGCCCCAGATGGCCGGTATGAAGTTTATGATGGTTTATCTGATGCCGGTGATGATGCTCCTGTGGTTCAACAGCTATTCGAGCGGTCTGACTTACTACTACTTCCTGGCCAACATTCTCACGATCGGACAGACGCTCGTGATCCGCCGGATGATCGACGACGAGAAAATTCATGCCGTGATGCAGGCCAATGCCGCGAAAAACAAGAACAGGAAGAAATGGAAAAGAAGCAGGAACAGAATCAGGAAAGCCCGCAACAACAGGCACAGGGCAGACGGGGCTACCAGCCCATCGACGAGAGCAAAATCAACTGGCAGGAGCTGGAGGACAGATGGGGCGTGAAGCGTGACGACCTTGAAAAGTCCGGCGACCTTACGAAGATGCTCCACTACGGCAAGTCCGACTTGGTGAAGGTCAAGCCCACCTTCGGCGGCGAAGCATTCGAGCTGGACGCCCGCCTTTCCTTCAAGAAGGACGGCGAGGGAAACATCAGCCTCGTGCCGCACTTCATCCGCAAGGAGCAGAAACTGGATGAATACAAGGAACACAAATTCTCCGACGACGACCGGAAGAACCTGCGCG
>OLVX01002135.1_pt1 | contig 14982 bp, 17 predicted proteins | sample 1673271 | NCBI WGS metagenome assembly OLVX01 (sample SAMEA3178939, study PRJEB25190) | human gut metagenome | biome: human gut; feature: human-associated habitat; material: faeces | place: Austria | collected 2013
CGCTGGATGTAAATGCGTCAGGCTGCGTTTGCTTTTCCATCGGAATCCCGACAACGCCGTAAATTTGCTGCTCAGTACGAATGGCAAGATACAGTCGTTTTGCTTTGGGAAAGTTTTGTGTCGTTGCTCCGGCACGTTTCCGGTTTTGCCAGACCCAGTCGATCACATCCTGTTCCGGGTCTGTGTCCGGGGCACTATATGGGCTGCTTGCGTCAGCCGGGTAAAGGATCCCTTGGGACAGCGCGCCTTCCTGTGCCGGATAAATCAGGATGTTCCGCTGCATGAGCTTTTGTATCTGCGTTGCGGTCATCCGGTAAACTTCATCAGACGTTTCCGCCTTTTGAAGCTGCCTGTTCATATCAAAAAGCAGCTTTGTGCGATAAGCGTCCCGTGCGGATAGCTGCGCGTGGGCTTTGAGCTTGGCTGCAAGTGTACCGGTCAAAAGCGCAGCCATGAACATGACGGCAAAGGTTATGGGATATTTGCTTCCATAGGCGACCAAAGACAGCCTGGGTTCTGTCAGAAAATAATTGAACAAGATGACACTCAAAAAGGCGGACAGCACGCCGCAGGTATATCCGCTGGTAAAAGCGGAGGTCAGAAGTACACCCAGCAGATAAACCATGATGATATTGGCATCCGCAAAGCCAAGCCGCAGAAACAACCATCCGATGATCGTAGCGGCTGTCAGAATCCCGACAGTCAGAAGCAGTTCCCGGGCGGTTGGAAGCGCCGGGCGAACGGCGAAAAGTGGTTTCCTGGGATAGCTTTTATAGACCTCCGCATCCGGAATGATGTGAATGTCCATCTCCGGCGCAAGCGTAATGAGCTGTTCTGTCAGCGTCGGTTCGCTCCAGAAATGCCGTCGCTGCACGCCGCTGCGCCCAATTACGATTTTGGTCACATCGGAGAGCCGCGCATATTCTGCAATCTGCGTTGGTACATCTTCTCCATGTGTTGTGATGATCTCTGCACCAAGCTGCTGCGCAAGACGTATATTCGCCTGCAGTCGAGCGATATCTTCTGCGTTCATGCCAGAGTATCCGGGAGTCTGCACATAGAGCGCGGTAAGGCTTCCGCAAAATGCCTGCGCCATTTTTCCTGCCATTCGTACAATACGTTCATTGGATGGGGACGAGGACAGGCACACCAGAATATGCTCTTTTGATAGATTGTTTTCATTGTTCTGCACAGTTTCACCACCCCTCTTGATGGTATTATAGCACCAAAAGGCGGCGGTTTCTATTGTGTCCAATCGGATTCGTTTCTGATTTTCGTACAGAAAGCGATCCAGCTGCTTCATCAGAAACCATCCGAACAGGAACGTTAGAGCCATCCCAACGATCAAAATGACATCTTTCACATTGTTTCACCGTCCGTTCATATCCGGAAACACTTTTGCAGCGCCTTATATTCACCCAGCGCTAAAATTGTTATTTCTCCTGACAGCACCGTATCAGGCGTAATTGAAACGTCGGTTTTTCCGGAATGTTTGATGCCAAGAATGTTAATGCCATACTTCCTGCGAATATTCAGTTCACCAACGCTTTTGCCAATCCACTCGTGTGGAACTTCTACTTCAAAAATGGCGTGCTGCTCGTCGATCTCCATGTAGTCAAAAATATGATCGGCAGTATATCGAATTGCTGCCCATTCTGCTACCTGCTTTTCCGGGTAGATCACATGGTCGGCTCCGTTGCGAAGCAGAAACTTTGCATGTACATCCCGCTCGGCACGCGACACTACACACTTCGCGCCCAGCTCCTTCAGAAGCGACGTCGTTTCCAGCGAATTCTGAAAGCTGCCGCCAATGGTCACGATGCAGACATCGAAATTTCCGATGCCAAGGGAGCGAAGAAACTCCGCGTTTGTACTGTCTCCAATTTGCGCGTTGGTGACGAGGTGAAGTACATCATTGATCCGTTCTTCGTTTGTATCGACTGCCATGATCTGATGCTCCAGCTGAGATAATTGCATAGCGATATGCCGTCCGAAGCGGCCTGCGCCAATCAATAAAATGTTTTTCATGTGTAAAGACTCCTTATCCAATCATTATTTTTTCCTGCGGCAGCTTTGCGCCGTTTATTTTTTTACCGGAAAACGCTGCATAAATGAGCGTAAGACCGCCGACTCTGCCCAGATACATGAGCATGATCAGCACTATTTGGGAAGGGATATGCAGCTGAGGCGTGATACCCAGCGTCAATCCCACTGTTCCGACTGCCGAAGCCGTTTCATACAGGCATGCGGAAAGCGTCAAATCTTCATACACGCTGATAAAAACAGCGCCGCCAAAGAACAGTGTAAGGTACATTGTCAGAATGGTTGCGGCGGTCTTGACAGCGCTGAAATCAATCCTACGTCCGAAAAACTGAGCATTCTCCCGCTGACGAAAGGTTGCGGCAGTATTGGCAAGCAAGACCGCCAGTGTCGTTGTTTTTATTCCGCCTGCCGTAGAACCCGGAGAACCGCCAATGAGCATCAGAAGGATCATTATGCCCTGCGACGCACCGGACATTGCAGATAGCGTTACTGTGTTATAGCCCGCGGTCCTCGGCGTAACGGACTGAAAAAAAGATGCCAGCAGCCGCTTTCCGGTAGAAAGCGTGGAAAAGTCGGTGAAAAAGAAAAACGCGGCGGGCAAAAGAATTAAAAGACCTGTCGTGACAAGGATCACCTTACTCTGCATCCGGTAGCGATGAAGCCGCCACTTGTTTTCACAGACATCGTCCCATGTCAAAAAACCAATGCCGCCAACTACGATCAGCAGCATGATCGTGATATTGATTGTCGGACTGCCGGCATAGCCGGTAAGGGATGGATAGAGATTACTTTCTGTTCCAAGAATGTCAAATCCGGCGTTGCAGAATGCGGATATGGAATGAAACACTGCCATCCAGATGCCGCGCCATCCATAGTCATGGCAAAACACCGGCAGCATGGCCAGTGCGCCCAGCAGTTCGATCAAAAACGTTCCTCGCAAGATGAACCGTGTCAGACGGACGATTCCGCCGACCTTTGGCGCAGAAATTGCATCTTGCATGGTGCTGCGCTGCATCAGGGAGATTTTTCGCCCGGACAACAGCGCAAACGATGCTGCTACGGTTATGACGCCAAGTCCTCCGATCTGGATCAGTACCAGAATGATCGTCTGTCCGAAGCCGGACCAATAGCTTCCGGTATCTTGAACAACAAGTCCTGTGACGCAGACGGCAGAGGTCGCGGTAAACAGCGTTTCATTGAATGGCGTTACACATCCGGCTGTTGTGGAGAGCGGAAGCATCAGCAGCAGTGCTCCGAGCAAAATGACCCCGGCAAACCCTAATGTGATAGTTTGAAAAGACGAAAGACGGTGCTTTCGACGGATGATTTTCTTTGGCATAAAGGCAGCTCCTTATTTCTGTGATAATTATATTTTATACGGCCAGAGATTTTAAGATCGGATAAGGGACGGGGACGTCGCATTAAGGTTGGATAAAGATGGCAGAGCGCGCATTCTATTGGATACCAGAAAAAACCTCTCCGCAGTCGAGAAACCGGCGGGAGAGGTTTTCTTTTTCGAAATTTATGGTATGTTTTCACACATTGCAGGCGCATGCAGCGTCCCGCGTCAGAATCCGAACCTTACAGTCTCTGCTGTACGTTGCGGATGTACGCTTCCTGCAGCTCGGGGCTCTTTGCAGGATCGATATCGTCCGGGAACTCGGCGTCGATGGTGGACACCTCCGGTCTGTAGTTTAAGCGAAGCGCGTGTTTCTCGATGTAATCCGTCGCTTTGTTATAAACCTCCTCCGTTACTCCGTTTAAGGTAATAGTATATAATTTTGACATCTGTGTATCCTCCGTTTCGTTGAAATTCAGCACCTCTGCTGATGGCTTCAGTATATACCTGTCGGGCAGATTTTAAAAGAGAAAAGGCTCATATTACCTGTAGAAATAATAATGATAATTATTACTAATATTGTACAAAATAGACAAATCTAACAGAAATTTGTTGGATTTCATTTTATAAGATGGTAAAATAGCTTCAAAACGATGGGAAAATCCCGGTGGCGAGGACCGCAGAAATCAGGTGTCAGACCCCGGTCAAAACCGGAGATTTTTTACCTGAAAAATCGAAATTGTAAAGGAGATAAGTTTGAAATGAAGATTCGCAAGGCGGAGAAAAAGGATATCCCAAGAATTCTTGAACTGTTGGGACAGGTATTGCAGATCCATGCAGAGATCCGCCCGGATATTTTTATACCAGGTACCACCAAATACACTCTTTGTGAGTTGACGGAATTATTGAAGCAGGAGGATAAACCGGTCTATGTTGCCGTAGATGAGGACGATTTGTGCATGGGCTATGCCTTCTGTCAGCTCAGGGAACAGCCATTTTCCACCAACATGGTGTCCTTTAAATCATTGTTTATTGATGACCTGTGCGTTGACAAGCAGGCACGAGGGCAGCACATTGGGGAAAGTCTGTTTGAATATGTGAAGCAACAGGCAAAGGAACTGGGCTGCTACGAAGTAACCCTGAACGTCTGGACAGGAAACACATCGGCAGAGCACTTCTACGAAAAAATGGGTATGAAAACAAAGGAACGGCAGATGGAATATATCCTGTGAGCCGGTTGGGTCAGGCTCTGGTCAAAACCGGACACGATCTACGCTTTGTTTCGGGACGGTCAGTTTCGGACACAGAGTATCCAGTCAGATAAAAATCAGGAAGTTGTGGAGGAGATAGGATCATGTCAAAAGAGGAGTATTTGATTACCGATACGCCGCTGAAAGCGCTGACGGTTTTTGCAATGCCGATGATTCTGGGAAGCTTTTTTCAGCAGGTATACAATATGGCTGACTCCATTATCGTCGGTCAGTTTGTGGGTTCCTCTGCGCTGGCGGCGGTTGGTGCCTGTGCAGCCCTGACCAATGTTTTCATTTGCGTGGCACTGGGGGCTGGTGTTGGTGCAGGTGTGCTTGTGAGCCGCTATTTCGGTGCCAGGGAGTATGGCAAAATGAAAACCATTGTGTCTACATCTCTGATCAGCTTTTTGGTTCTGAGTATCCTCCTGGGTGTCTTTGGCTTTTGGTTTTCCCATGGGATGATGAGCGGCTTACAGACTCCTGCCGATATTCTGAAGGAAGCAGTGCTGTACCTGCGGGTCTATTTTGTGGGCTTTCCGTTTTTGTTCATGTACAATATTCTCTCTACCATGTTCACCGCCATCGGTGAATCAAAAATTCCGCTGGGACTGCTGATCTTTTCCTCCATCCTGAATATTGGGATGGATCTTTGGATGGTAGCCGGTCTGGGGCTCGGCGTGTTCGGTGCCGCTCTTGCAACTTTGATCGCACAGGGCATTTCGGCTGTGCTTTCCTTTTTGATTTTTTTTAATCGGATGCGGCGGTATAAGAGTACCTTTTCCTGGTTTGACGGGCGGGAGCTGTGTTCCATGCTTCAAATTGCTGTTCCATCGGTTCTCCAGCAGTCTACCGTATCTATCGGTATGATGATTGTACAGGCGGTGGTAAATCCCTTCGGCACGCAGGCACTGGCAGGATATGCGGCAACAATGCGGGTGGAGAATGTTTTTTCCCTGATTTTCGTGTCCATCGGGAATGCGGTTTCGCCGTATGTTTCCCAGAACCTTGGCGCAAACAAAACCCAGCGCATCAAAAAAGGCTACCATGCAGCATTGGTATTGGATGTGTGCTTCGCGGCGCTTGCTTTCCTTGTTATTGAAACGCTGCACACACAGATTTCCTCGCTATTCCTTGGAAAAGGCGGAACAGCCCTGGCCTATCAGGTGTCCGGGGATTATATGAGATGGCTTGGTTACTTCTTTCTCTTTATGGGAATCAAAATGGCGACCGATGGAGTTCTTCGCGGACTTGGGATCATGCGGCCATTCCTTATTGCCAACATGGTAAACCTTGCGATTCGCCTGTCCGTGGCTTTGATCTGTGCACCGCGTTTTGGCATTGATTTCGTTTGGCTTGCTGTGCCGGCAGGCTGGCTTGCAAACTTCCTGGTTTCCTATGCGGCACTCAGAAAATTCTGGCCGACTGAGAAGGTGGAGCTATCTTGATAAATTTGGAGGTCAGCACGGAATATTTTCTGGTGGGCTAGTTTATTTGCTCTTTCTGACGGTGTATTTGTAGGAAGGGTGCAAAAGAGAAGAAATGGAGGACGCGATGCAGATAGTTCACTACGGAAATCTCTCCGCTTCCACAGTCCTGATTCAGCCGGTAGACGATCATGATCTGGAGGAGATGGAAACGGAATTAAACGAGATCAGAAAACAGGGAAAGGCAGACTTTCAGTTGATTGCGGTGAAAGTGGACAATTGGAATCAGGATCTTTCGCCCTGGGAGGCGTCTGCAGTCTTTGGCAGAGAGGGCTTCGGAGACGGTGCGGGGGAGCTGCTGCAATTTCTTTTAGGTCAATGTGTGGATCGCAGAAAAACGTATTATATCGGTGGATATTCGCTGGCGGGATTATTCTCTCTTTGGGCGGCATATCAGACGGATATCTTTGCAGGTGTTGCAGCAGTATCTCCGTCTGTCTGGTTTCCGGGATTTCTGCAATATATGAAAGAACACGATATGAGAGCAAAGTCGGTGTATCTGAGCTTGGGAAACCGTGAAGAAAGAACCAGAAATCCGCTGATGGCAACCGTTGGGGACTGTATCCGGGAAGGGTATAATCTGTTAAAGATGCAGAAAATCCGAACGATTTTGGAATGGAATCCGGGAAATCACTTCAAAGATGCCGGAATCCGGACAGCGAAAGGGTTTGCGTGGCTCATAAGGAATCAGGGGGCCGAGTAATCAGGGATCAGACCGCAATATGCTTTTTTAGGAGCCTATTTTACGGTGGCTTCTGCAGAACAGAAAGAAAACCTGCTCACTTCGGAAATGACGCTTCGTTCGGCGCTGCAGTTTTTGAATGTTCCTGGAGAAGTGATCCGAAAAGCCGATGAAATACTTTCGGAGATTCCGAACCGGAAATAATAATGATAATTATTACTATTGTTATGCAAAATAGACAAATCTAACAGAAATTCTTTGGATTTCATTTTATGAGATGGTAAAATAGCTTCAGAACGATGGGAAAATCCGTCGTAGAGTATCCGTCAATTATAGATATACAAACATGTGGCAGCAGGAGAAGGAGGAGCGATGGACAGTATTTTTCACAGAATCAGTGTTCGCAGGTATGAAGACAAACAGGTGGAAAAAGAAAAGTTGATGCAGATTTTGCGGGCGGGTATGCAGGCACCCAGCGCGTGCAACCAGCAGCCGTGGGAATTTTATGTGGTGACGAATCCGGAAAAGATCAAAGCGCTTTCCAAAGCGACACCCTATGCGGGATGTGCAGCAAACGCGCCGGTCGTAATCGTGCCTGTATATCGGAAGGAAGGACTGATTGCTCCGGATTTTGCGCAGATTGACCTTTCGATTGCACAGGAAAACATGTGGCTTGAAACGGATGCACAGGGGCTTGGCGGTGTGTGGATCGGAATCGCTCCGATGGAAGAATGGATGGAGGAAGTCCATAAGCTGCTGGAGCTGCCAAAAGAGGTGGCGGTATTTTCCCTGTTTGCGCTCGGATATCCGGCGGAAAGCCGCGCGCAGGAAGATCGCTTCCATCCGGAGCGGATTCATTTTCTGGAGTGAAACAGAGTTCGAGTGCGGACGTGAGCCGTGTCAGGAGCCTATGATGAAAACATTCAAAAACGGAGAACAACATGATAACAGTATTATGCTATAAAAAATGCACCACCTGTCAGAAAGCATTCAAATGGCTGGATGCAAACGGCGTGGAGTACAAAGAGCGCGCGATCAAAGAAGAGAATCCAACCTATGAGGAACTCAAAACGTGGTATGAAAAGAGCGGACTGCCGCTGAAAAAATTCTTCAACACGAGCGGAATGCTCTATAAGGAGCTGGGATTAAAGGATAAGCTGCTGGAAATGTCCGAAGAAGAGCAGCTAAAGCTTCTTTCGACGGACGGAATGCTCGTGAAGCGTCCGCTCGTAGTCGGAGAGAAAACGGTGTTGACCGGATTTTCTGAAAAAACCTGGACAGAGCAGCTTTTAGGAAAAAACAGCTTAGGATGAGAAACAGCGGAAAGGAGCTGGGGTATGAAACTGTTATTTCGGCAGAGATTTTTTTCGTGGTTTGACAGTTACGATATTTACGATGAAGACGGCAATACAGTGTATGTGGTAAAAGGGCAGCTTTCCTGGGGACACTGCCTGAAAGTCTTCGATGCGTCAGGACAGGAGCTGGGGACGGTTAAAGAAAAAATCCTGACCTGGCTGCCGAAGTTCGAACTGTATGAGGGCAGCAGCTACGTTGGATGTATCAGCAAGGAGCTGTCCTTTTTCAAACCCCGCTATGATATCGACTGCTGTGGCTGGCATGTAGAGGGCAGCTTTCTGGAATGGGATTATTCCATTACCGGGGCAGCAGGAGAGCAGGTAGCGGTGATTTCAAAAGAAATATTCCATATGACGGATACCTATGTTCTTGATATTGTCAATCCGGTGAACGCACTGCGGGTGCTGATGTTCGTGTTGGCGATCGACGCGGAAAAATGCTCCCGGAGTTCAAACTGAGTGCGCGGCAAAGAGAATCAGGGGTCAGAAGCCGGTCAAAGACTTCTGGGAAGGTTTGAATGATGAGCAATAGGAAGATGTATGGTGAAACAGAATACGACAATCATTTATGAGAATACAGTTGCAGGGACATTCGTCCGCAGAATGAACCGATTCACGGCAGAGGTGCTGATTGACGGAGCACCGGAGATTGTTCATGTGAAAAATACAGGGCGTTTGCAGGAGCTTCTGATGCCGGAAGCAAAGGTAACGCTGCAGAAGACATTGAACCCAAATCGAAAAACGGCATATGATCTGATTTCTGTATACAAACCAAAGCTAAAATGGGTGAATATCGACAGTCTGGTACCGAACGCTTTGATGAAGCGGCAGTTAATGAGTCTGAACTACGGGCTGGTGAAGCCAGAATATACCTATGGGGAATCCAGAATTGATTTTTATATGGAAAGAGACGGGGAAAGATTCCTGACGGAAGTAAAGGGCTGCACGCTGGCAGATGATTTGCATCTGGGAACCGGATTATTTCCGGATGCACCAACGGAGCGAGGCGTGAAGCACTTGCATGAACTGGCAAAAGCAGCAAAGGAAGGCTATCATTGCTCAATTGCCTTTGTGATTCAGATGAATGGAATTCATCGGGTAATGCCAAACGAAGCGGCACAGCCGGAGTTTAAGGAAGCACTTGTGAAGGCTGCCAAGGAGGGTGTCCAGATCGTCTGCTACAGCTGCCATGTAGAGGCTGACAGCATAAAAATTACAGGCGTAGTGGAAGATACTTCAAGATTTGTGGAGGCACAGAGGAGGAAGTAGGAATGACTGGAGAAATGATGTGGGAGGCATATTGCCGTACAACGAATACGAATTGCAATACACGGCACGATATATGGAAGTTTTGCGGCGGCGGTGCGGCTGCTGACGAACTTGCGAATCTTGTACTCGCCGGAATAAAGACTGCAACTGCAAGCACAAAACTCGCCTATGAACTGGATGGTGAAAACTTGCCGGAAGTCGGGACATACAGTGTGATTCTTTTTGACAATGAGGAGGCGGCGTGTATCATCCGTGATACAAAAGTATCTGTTGTTCCGTTCAATCAAGTCAGCGCAGACCACGCTTTCAAAGAGGGCGAAGATAACCGCAGCTTGAAAAAATGGCGCGAAGTGCATCGGAGAGCTTTTACTCCAGACTATAAGGCCGTTGGTCTGGATTTCAATGAAAAGGGAGATTGCGTCTTGGAAGAATTTGAAGTGGTATATCGGTAAAGCAAAATTCAGGTGAACGAAATCGCTGCACGATGGCCCGTCAAGGCTGTGGTGCAGTTTTCTCTTTAACCTAAAAAGAGGTCAGGGGTCAACCCTCCTCCCGGTCAAAACCGGTGGCACTGGCATTGAGAGAAGATGCAGATTATCAGAAACGATATTACAAAAATGAGCGTTGACGCAATCGTCAATGCTGCCAATACTTCTCTTTTGGGAGGTGGTGTGGACGGCTGCCTTCATTGTGCATCCGTGGTCAAAGGGACAGACCGTGCGTCAAACTTAAAAATCGGAAGTTGTCGTTTTATTAATTTACATATATGCCTTTTACATAAAAAAGTGTTATTTTAGTTCCGCAACAGTTCGCAACCAAAGAAATATCGTGATAGTTGGTGGTAGCAACCATGAAATTTCGCTATCATGAAGTCACGAAAAGAGGTGATTAAGAGTGAAATATGATTTTTTAGGAGTTATTGTTTTTGGTAATGTACTGCTAATTGGGGTGGCGGTGATAGCGGCATTTATCACTGTGGGAGTTTTCCTCATAAGAGCATTGAGTAGATATGTCAAATCAGGCAATGTCAGAAAAGAAAAGTCCAGCATCAAGAAATCTCTCGGTGAGGTTTTGAAGCAGCATCGTGAAGAGTGTAAGATGACGCAGGAGTTTGTTGCAGAATCTATCGGTGTAAGCAGGCAGGCTGTCTCTAAATGGGAGACCGGAGCATCTGACCCAAGCACTTCCAATCTGCTTACACTTGCAAAATTATTCAACACTACGGCAGAAGAACTATTACGTGAAGTACAATAAGCGTGGAAAACGGATGTAAGACAACTGATTCATTATAAAGGGCTATCAGATATGAAGAATAAAAAGACAAGAAGATTTAAGATAAGATATATCGTTTTTGGATTATTAGGTGTTATGGCTTTAGCGGCACTTGTATTTATGCGTTTTGGAGGTTTTGGCACAGGAGAAAATGTGAATCCAGAAGAGTTTTTAGCTTATGCTGAACCCGTGGAAAATATAACTGTGCCTGAAAGTGCAAAAATAATTGCATTGGGAGAAGCTACTCACGGAAATGCAGAATTTCAGCAGTTGAAGCTGGAAGTGTTCAAGCAGATGGTAAAAAATAATGGTGTTAGGGCGTTTGCCCTTGAAGGTGACTACGGCGGCTGCGAGCAGGTAAACCGATATATACACGGCGGTGAGGGGACAGCACAGGAAGCAGCCGCAGCGATTGGATTTTCCATTTATAGAACGGAAGAGATGGCAGAACTTATCTCCTATATGCGCCAGTACAATGAAAGTGCATTGGAAGGCGAAGACCTTCGCTTTTACGGTTTTGATATGCAGAGGATTTCTTACAGCATGAGGTTTTTGGAAGAAGTCTGCAAAGAACTGGAAGTGGACACAACAAACTTGCAGAAACTTGTGGAAGGTGAAAACTGGAGCAGTGAATGCGATTTATCTACTCGAATTAAAACCCTTACACAAGTGAAGGAAGAATTGGAAATCAAGAGCGGTTCGGGAAATGCAATTCACTTTGTAGATATTTTAATGCAGCATTCCAAGCTTCAAACTCTGACAAATGCTGAAGGTGCTACATTAAGAGATCAATTTATGGCAGAAAATGTACAGTGGATTTTACAGCAGGAGCAGCGAAACGGGCATGAAAACATCTTTGTGACAGGTCACAACAGCCATGTCGCAAAATGGGGCAGTTCTGACTCGATGGGTAAACTTCTTTCCAAGGACGCAGCAAACGGTTACTATGTCATTGGTACCGATTTTTATAAAACCCATTGCAATATGCCGACCCGTTCGCCTGAAAAGCGTACAATTCAGGTGTTTTATTCCCATGATCCTTTAGCAAAGGCGGCAAAACTGGCGGGATTTGATATTTGTTGGTTGGATTTTACTAAAGTCCCGGAAAATTCTGAACTGGGTAGGCAGGCTTCTGAATACACCTATATGGGAACACTTGGAGAAAGCTACTCAATCATTATGCGACTTCTTCCTCCAAGTTATCGAATGTTTCAACCTCCTGCGGTGCTTTATGATAGTATGATATTTGTAACGGATGCGAACCCTACAAAAATATTAGAAGAATAACGTATGCAAAACTTCCGGTTTATTGGGAAGTCGCAGAGAACGAAAAATCGGAATTTGTGGAGGTAGAAAAACATGTATAGAATATATAGTGCACTTATCGAAATTGTTGCGGCAGCTGTTTTTATAATTCCTATTTGGTGCATATATAACAAGTTATGTTTTCATAGCTGGAAACGAACTATTATTTATATGGTATTTGGGTTTTATTTTACTGCAGTCTTAGCACTTGTAGGCTTTCCTAATATAGCATCTCTGAAAATTGATTTTGCAGTGAACGTTATCCCGTTTTTGGATATGGTTTCGGATTTCATTAATGCTTGTTTGAATATACTTTTATTTGTTCCATTTGGTTTCTTTTTGCCGATATTGTGGGATAAATTTAGAAACATTAAAAATATTGCCTTAATGGGATTTATAGTTACAAGTTTAATTGAAATATCACAGATTTTTACTTTTAGAACGAGTGATATAAACGATATTATTACAAATACTGTTGGTACTATAATTGGATATTTTATTGTACATAGGATAACTGATAATTTTACGAAGCGAATCTTTTCAAATTCAAAAATAGGTGACTTTTACATAATATGTGTATCGGTAGCACTTATTATGTTCTTCCTTCAACCATTTATTTCATCATTGTTATGGGAAATGGTGCTGTAGCTTCCCGTTTATTGGGAAGTCGCAGAGAACGAAAAATCGGAAGTTGTGGGAATAAAAAATATGGAATTAAGACTATTGCGCTATTTTCTGACAGTAGCAAAAGAACAGAGCTTTACAAAAGCAGCAGAACAATTGCATATTACCCAGCCAACGCTTTCCAGACAAATGGCAGCATTTGAAGAGGACCTGGGAATAACATTATTTATTCGAAACGGAAAGAAAATATCGCTTACTGATGAAGGAATTTTATTAAAAAGGCGTGCCCTGGAGATTCTTAATCTTGAGGAAAGAACGCTTGAGGAACTGAAAGGAAAAGAAGAGGTTGTAGAGGGCACGATAACCATTGGATGCGGTGAATTTGCAGCGGTGGAGACATTGGCGGAGATATGTAAAACATATAAAGAAAAATACCCGCTGGTTCAGATTGTATTGCATACTGCAACAGCAGATGCAGTGTATGAGATGATGAACAAAGGACTTGTAGATATTGCATTATTCATGGAGCCGGTGGACACCGAAGGGCTGGATTATATCCGGATCACAGATTGCGATCACTGGTGTGTTGGAATGCGGCCGGATGATCCGCTGGTAGAAAAAGAGTTTATAAGAAAAGAAGATCTTATTGGAAAACCATTGATCCTGCCGGAAAGAGTAAATGTTCAAAGTGAACTTGCCAATTGGTTTGGAAAAGACTTTTCGAAACTGCAGATTGCTTTTACAAGTAATCTTGGAACGAATGCCGGAGTTATGGCAGCAAATGGACTGGGCTATCCGGTATCCATCGAAGGTGCTGCAAAGTATTGGCGGGAGGATATTCTTGTACAGCGAAGAATTTCTCCTGAAATCACAACAAGTACTGTGATTGCCTGGAGACGAAACATTCCATATTCTTTGGCAGTCCGTAAAATGATTGAGGAGATTAATGCTTTTCAGGCATAAAATAAAATTCAATATAAGCATTAGACATAATGAAGCGATAGAGCTTAAAATAGATGTGTAAGATGAATGTAAATCTTATACATCTATTTTTTGTGAAAAATACGTATAGAAAGGGGCTTTTTATTATGAGTAAAAAATTAGTGGCATTTTTCAGTGCAAGCGGAACAACAAAAAAAGTAGCACAGATGATTGCAGAGGAAGTAAAAGCGGATTTATTTGAGATTGAGCCAAAAGTTCCATATACAAAGGCTGATCTTGACTGGATGAATAAAAAATCCCGCAGCAGTGTGGAAATGAGTGATAAGAAATACAGACCGGAGGTTATGAAGAAAAAGATGGATATGAGTTCTTATGACGAGATCCTTCTGGGATTCCCAATCTGGTGGTATGTAGCTCCGACAATTGTCAATACATTTTTGGAAGCCTATGATTTCAGTGGCAAAAAGATTGTGCTCTTTGCAACATCCGGTGGAAGTGGATTCGGTAATACTGTAAAGGAATTACAGCCATCTGCACCGGATGCAGTTATCACAGAAGGCAGCCTGTTAAACCGTGGAACAAAAAAGGAAATCAGTGAGTGGGTAAAATCTTTATAAATAACAGTGCTATGGAGGTATACAGAAAATGGGAAAAATAATACAGACAGCAGGAAGAAATGCACTTGGTGAATTCGCACCGGAATTTGCACATTTTAACGATGATGTACTTTTCGGCGAAAACTGGAATAACCAGGACATCGACGTAAAAACAAGAAGTATCATCACAGTGGTTGCTCTGATGGCTTCCGGAATTACAGATTCTTCTTTAAAATATCATCTTCAAAATGCAAAAAATCATGGTGTAACACAAAAAGAGATTGCCGCAGTAATCACACATGTCGCATTTTATGCAGGATGGCCAAAAGCATGGGCTGTTTTCAATCTTGCAAAGGAAGTGTGGGAGACAGGCGAAGGAGATTTGCCATACGAAGAGGAAGCGATGCGGGCGCATGCAAAAGAGATGGTATTTCCAATTGGTGCACCAAATGATGGCTTTGCACAGTATTTTTCTGGCAGAAGTTTTCTTGCACCGATTTCCACTTCTCAGGTTGGCATTTTCAACGTGACATTTGAACCCGGATGCAGGAATAATTGGCATATTCATCATGCAAAAAGCGGTGGCGGGCAGATCTTAGTATGTGTAGCCGGCCGAGGGTTTTATCAGGAAGAAGGCAGGGATGCGGTAGAAATGAAACCGGGTGACTGTATTAACATTCCGGTAGATGTAAAGCACTGGCATGGGGCCGCTCCGGATGAATGGTTTTCCCATCTGGCAATTGAGGTGCCGGGAGTGGATTGTTCCAATGAGTGGTGTGAGGCGGTATCGGAGAAAGAGTACGCTGGATTAAGATAAGGAG
>OLVX01002136.1_pt1 | contig 14959 bp, 19 predicted proteins | sample 1673271 | NCBI WGS metagenome assembly OLVX01 (sample SAMEA3178939, study PRJEB25190) | human gut metagenome | biome: human gut; feature: human-associated habitat; material: faeces | place: Austria | collected 2013
CATCGATGGAACGGTTCCGCCCTACATCGGCACGCTCCTGAGCCATGCGGCAAACGAACTGCTGGACGGCAGCATCGCAAGCGCCGATGACACAGTCGCGTCGTTCGTCGCCCGCTGCGCAGAGTCCACGCAGGGCGCGGATTGAGAGCAGGATTAATAAAGGCAGGCACTTAGCGAGTACCTGCCTTTTTGCGTCGCCGGCAGATATTTTAAGGTTACTTTTATTTCACTGCTTGCTGATATGAGAACATTTTATTTGTCTCCCGCTCGTTTTTTCAATACTATGCTTGGAAATCTAAGGCAAATCGTTATTGCTAATTGGGATAACTTTTCGGATATAATTCCTAACCAAGCATGGCTCATGTCTCGCATGGATGATTTGGAAATGTCTCGCAATATAATTATGCATACAGGGGGCCTTCCTGCAGACGAAATTGACCGGATTGAAAGTATCGTCAGAGATTTGTTGAGACAGATAGGCTAATATATTGGAATACTGATTGTTTCCGTCCGATACTCTTTTTTATTCTTTTGATTTGATGAAATCTTATAATTCTACTTGAGCCAAAAATCGGCAAGTTTCTGTAGAAACTTGCCGGTTTTTAATTTTATTCGGTTGTTTCTTCGCGCAGCAAGTCTTTGAACAGGACGCTCATGTAATCGCTGCGGCCATACAGAACGCGGTCAATGTAGACATCGCAACCTTGCACACGGTAAAATACCATATAATTGCCGCTGACAAGAAAACGATAGTCTGTTCCTACATCTGCAATGGAGGATAACGGGGATCCCATTTCTGCGAAATTTTTCAACGGGTCAACCGCGTCTATAATGCGATTGATCACGCGCTCCGCAGCAGAACGATTTTGAAGTTCCAATACGATGTAATCCCAAATATCATCCAAATCGCGACGGGACTCGGGTGAATAATGAATTTTATTCTTCATTCGCTCTTGCGCGGAAGTGCGCCCTCATATCGTCCGGTGTCAGCCAGCCTTCCGTTTCGCCGGAGTGGCGGCCTTTTGCAAGCTCATTCATCAGGCGGATGGTCGCCTGTGTTCTCTCATAGTCCTGCATATCCACGATAGCGTACCGCCCGCGCCCGTTTTTTGTCAAAAAGACAGGAGCGCCCACAGCCACATCATGCAGTACCTCGCTGTAATTTCGCAGGTCAGAAATGGGTTTAATGTTCGGCATATCTATCAGCTCCTTTCAAACACAGTATACCCCATTCTGCTGTAAAATTCAACAGCAAGTTTGCAGCGTACATTTATAGAAATGCGCGCTGCCTATGTATTTAGAATAAATACCTCATGCCGACTGGCAGCAAACCGTTGATATATCTGTGTTTTCTGAAATCCTATAATTACACTCCGACCAGCAAAAATACTTGAAATCGTATGATTTCAAGGATTTTTTACAACTTCTGAGAGTGAAATGCGTAGTGCGAAAATGCGCGAAAACTCCAAAAGCGCACAAAAAAGCGCACAACTGCGAAAATAGCGCGTGAAAGTCATTGATACGTCAGAAATGAAAGGGTGCGTTTCAATGGCGAACATTCGAGAAAACAAGAAAAACGGCAAGGTTATTTCTTTCCGCTTCACCGTCTGTTTAGAGCGCGATGTGCGCGGCAAGCAAATCAGAAAATACACAACTTGGACAGCGCCCGCCGACTTGACGCCAGCAAAGGCAAGAAAAGCGGCGGAACGTGCGGCGGATGCGTGGGAAGAGGAAGTCAAAGCAGAGTACCAGAAGCAAAAGAAACTCGGCAGCGCGTACCGCCTACCGCCCGATAAGCGGCGGGATGATTTTGTGTCGTTTGTGAATGATACGTGGTTCGTTTTGCAGATACGCGGCGAGAATGACAAGCCGAACACCATAGCCTTTTATAAGAACATGGCGCGCATGATAAACGAGTATTTCAAAGGCGCTGTTTTGCAGGAAATCAGTCCTATTGATATTCAAAAGTATCTTGCCTATCTCCGCACAGAGTACAAAGGCAAGCAGGGCAAGCCGCTTTCCGCTAAAACGCTGCGCCATCAATACGGAACACTTAATTTGATATTTGGCTACGCCGAACAGCAAGAAATGATAGCGCAAAATCCGATGCGAAAGGTCAGCGCGCCCAAGAAAGAGAAAAGGCCCGTCGATGCCATGACAAAGGAACAGGCGGCGCGCTTTTTCAAGCTGCTGCCCGATTGTCCGCTCGATTTTCATTGTATGCTTCAACTGCTGCTAACAACAGGCATACGGCGGGGTGAGTGCGTGGGGCTGAAATGGAGCGACATCAACGAGCGCGAAAGCACAATCAGGATTGAACGGAGTATTGCTTGCACACCGGAAAGCGGCGTAGTAATCAGCACACCAAAGACCGTGAACAGCATCCGCACAATTCCGGTCATGCCAAGCACATTGACGCTGCTCCAACAGTACAAAAGGCAGATGCAGGCCGAGCACCCCAACACGATTTTGAAAAATGCGTTTCTCTTCCCAAACAAAGACGACGTTTTTCTTCCCCGTGACCCCAATTCCGTGACAAGACGCGTCAAGCGTTTTATGAAGAACAACGACTTTCCTGACCTCTCGCCGCACGATCTGCGGCACTCCTGTGCGACACTGCTGCTTTCCCAAGGTGCGGACATTAAAAGTGTGCAGGAGATTTTAGGCCATGCAGACGCAAGCACGACACTGAACTTCTATGTGAAGTCCGACTTGCAGCAGATGAAGTCTGCAACAGAAAAGTACGCTGCGGCGTTCAACCTGTAACGCTCCAACAGCAGGACAAAAAGAAAGGGCAACAGCTTCAAATGCTGCTGCCCTTTTTCAATAGGTCAGGTAATGTAATTGTGAGTGCGGCGGGATTGGTGGTGAACTATCGCCAGTTTTCCACCTTTGGAATCTGATAATTGAGCGGCGGGAGATGGCGGCGGATGAACTCGCCCTCTTTTTCTCCTATTTCTTCTTCAATTGCGGCGGGCGTCGTGCTGCGAGCGGCATACAGAACGCAAAAGCGTATGCGATGGCCGCGCCGCGATGCTTCCGCCAGTATTTCATATTTGTGTGCTTTTGGACGGGAGAGCTACGCATAGTGCTGCGCCATGCGCGCAAGCATATTGACGCTTTTTCCGATATAGACAGTCTTTCCGTCCAACAGGATAGCGTAAATGCCCGCCCGCTCGAATTGCGGTGCTAACCCTTTGCGCTTTAAGGATTGATAAATCCGCTGCTCAAAAAACGAAAGGTTCATTTTTGCTGTGTCCCTGCGGTAGGTCGTAGGGTGGGTATTCAATACCAAGGTCATAATACAGCAGCGCCCAAAGGTTATACGCTTCTTCCATCACAACACCGTAGTCTTGGGAACGCTCTGCAACTGCCTAACTGAACATAATGCGGAAACAATTGACCATTTCTTCAATGGTCATTTTCTTACTCTTGGACATGTTTTTCTCCTTAAAAATAAAATTTGGATGGCGTTGGAGAAACTTGTTTCTCCACGCCCTTATTTTTTATATTTATATTATTTATATTTATTTCTATATCCTCGGGCGCTTCCTTTTGAACGGCTTGCGCTTGCTTCTGGACGGCTGCCGTAAAGTCAAGGCCAACAGGCGTATTCTCATTGTGTAAACGCGTCTCCCGCTGCGGCGTTTCATAGAAATCGTATGTATTGCCGCTGCCGCGCTGAACAAGATAACCTTTGTCAACGAGCTTCAAAAATTGGTCGCGGTAGGTGGATGCCGCCATTCCAACCGCCTGACGGATGGCGGCGGGGGATAACGCCAATGTGTATCCGTCCCTATTGGACGCAAGATAAAGGTACAACATAAGCGCGTGTGCGCCAAGATCGCGTGCCGCCGCTTGCCAATGCTCATTTTTGATGCCGAGGAAGTCGGACGAGGCGTGTTCGCGGTGAATGGCGACAACTCTTTGATTGGGTACAGTATTCGGCACGGCGTTACTCCCCCAAACGGTCAAGGGCGCTCTTTAGACCGTCAATTTCCCTGATAGCGTCGCCTGTTTCAAATTGGACAGATAGGGCTTTCAGCACGTTATCCGTGACACGCTGCTCTATGGTGTTCTCATGCTCAATAACCGCTCTGACAAAGTCACTTGCACGGCGCTGCAACTGAAATTTTGTGTCGCTGCTGGGAGTGTCTACATAAATCGTTAGCGCACGAAGAAAAGAATTTGCGCTTACTTCAAGGCTGCTCATAAGTCAGCTCCTTTCGTTTAATTTTTATCAGAAAGTTGAGATTTCTCTCACTTTCTATATATATTATATATTATTTTTTATAAAAAATCAAAAAAGGGCGGATAATGCAAGCGAAAGGAACATTTTGCGCGGCGGCGGGGGTGTATTTCAGGAAAAAACAGGCGGAAACGCAGTGAATCTGACAAATCTGCACCGTATCGACACGAAATCACATGAAATTTCACCGTTTCCGCTGCCGCTCTATTGGATTCTGCAAGTGTTCTGCCAGAATTTGCTGAAATCAGGCGTGATTTTATGAAATTTCGGCGGAAATCATCAAATACAATGGCGTGCGCATGAAAATTTCTGCAAATCACGCGCGATTGCGATGAAAACGGATAAAATCTAATGAATTTCGCCAATTTTCGGAAAATGCTTGACAATATATATATATATATATCATGGTGTGTACGGAAAGTTGTGCAATATGCCAGTTTCTCGTACATTTTCATTTTCAGGAGGAAGAAGCAATGCGTATTATCATTGACACGACCAAAAACAGAATCATTGTCCCGAAATCTTTCTTTACAGAACTCGGCAAGATGAACAAGATTCTTGAAGAGGGCGGTTCTACAAAGAAGTGGACGCCAGAGGAGTATGTAAAGGAACAGTTTGAAAAGGCGATAAAAGAAGATATCCTGCGTCCGGATGATAAGGTCAAATAATGGCAAAGCAAACACGCGTCACGCCGGAGGAAATCGTTGAAATGCACCACCTGTACGCCAAGCTCGGTACTTATGCCGCTGTTGGACGGTAGTTGGGCCGCAGCGCTTCAACGGTGGCAAAGTATATCAAAATGGATGGCGTTTCACAGAACATAAAAATTGCGGTTGAAAATTTGATTAAGAAAGGGGACATCCAGTAATGCAGGCTATTAAGGTAAGCTGGATAACGATATGAGCAATAAGGTTGTAATATCTGGTGATTTGATTAACTTGATTATCGATTACGATAATAATTATCTGAAATTCAACGAATGGGAACTTAGTGTACCTTTCTCCAAAATTACGGGGATTGAATTGAGCGGACCTGGATTATTTACATGCGGTCGGCTGAAAATTATTGTTGATGGAAAACGCTACTTTACTAAAACTTACGAAACCTTTTGGTTCACTGTTGATAAGAAAAGGTTCCCGCAATTAGATACGGAAGCAAGAAGGTTAGCAGAAAAGCTTGGCGTTGAAATTCGGGGCATTAATAGATTTAATGTTCCTAAAGGAGTATATGAGGGCCAATTTAAGGCGGACGCTGAAGAGGTTAAGAAAAAAGAATATCGAATGAAGTGCAATGTTTGCGGGAAAATTTTTTGCTTTACAGAAGATGATTTAGAGTACCGCCAAAATCAGTTGAAAAATGCAGTAATAAGTTCGATTGGCGCAGTTGCAAATGCGGCGGCAGGCTCGTTTTGGGCTTCAAATGAGCTTAACAAGTCAGCTGACCGTCAATTAAATAATACTATTGACTATAGCAGATGTCCCGAATGTAATTCAACGGATTTAACCTTGCTCAGCGAGGAAGAGTTTGAAGCAATAGAAACGCAATCTCAATCCTCTGTGCAGGAGCCGAAAAAAACACTTGTAGAGCAGATGGCAGAGTATAAACAACTACTTGACATGGGAGTTATCACTCAAGAGGAATTTGACGCGAAGAAAAAGCAGTTGCTCGGACTATGATTTGCAGATGAAAAGATGAGCAGGACGCATTGTCCTGCTCATCTTTCTTTGACGCACAAAAAGCGCACAGACTTCAAAAATCTGTGCGCTTTTTTCTTTTGGAACGCTCAAATAATCATTGCGTCGGCGGCGGATGTGTGGTACAATAAAAGTGCAAAAACATAGATGTATCAAGGCTTTTCGAGTTTTTGGAAAGAAACTTTCGCACTTGCTTGTGCCGCTGCTGCGGCACATCGCGGATTGGTTCGGGACCATGAGGCCGTGAGTTCGAATCTCGCCACTCGGACCAAACAATGATAATCCGAACTACATTATCCAAGTTGGTAATGTGTTCGGATTTGTCATTTCTATTGAGAATGTTTTATAAAAGCGAGGGTAGGAAAAGACCTACCCTTGTCTTTTTGTTTATGGCAGTTTATACTTACTATATGAGATAATTATGATGATGTATTCAGTTACGGAGGAGATAAATATGCGCCAACATAGGCTTTCTATACTGAAAAGCGCAGTCCAACTTGCTATATTGTATTTTCCACTTCTTTCTCTGTTTGACCTCATTGAAACAGTATGCCCATTTGCAAACCTATATGTCCAGTCTACTGTCAGCGCATTACTTTGCTTTTGTGCCCTTTTCAGCGACAGCACAAAAACTGCATTGAAAAAATGGGGCTGTTCAATTCCGATTACTTTGATTTTCTGGTTTGTCCTCGCCGCAACAAATTTTGATGTCCGGCTGACTAATAAATTACTTCCGGGATACGGACATCTTTCAGCGGGTGCGGGATTTGCGTTTATCGTGGAATTCGGATTTTTCACTATTGCACAAGGGATTGCAAACCTACTGGCTGTCGCTTGCAGCAACCCGTTAAGCGACGGCAAACTTCAAAAACTGCGGTCTATTGTACAGAAGATAATTCTTCCTATTATATGTATAATTATCATTTGTATTGTATCGTATCTTGAACTTACAATGCCAACTTGGAAGGAGATATATTACTCTGTCTATGGCTAATATAGCACAAGGCGGGAGCATCGTTGCAGATGTTCCCGCCTTTATCATGCCTTGTTCTCTTGTTCAGCCTGCTGCTGCGCTTTCCACTCGGCATATTCCCTCTGCCCTTCCTCGCTCTCGAAGAACGCCAGTATCTCCGGGAGCAGGACACAGGCCAGAGCCTCCACCTCATGGTAGGGTATCCCGGTGCCGTAGTCGTTGATTTTCTTCTTCCGTGCCATGAGAGCCGCCTCCAGTCTTAAAGTTGCCTGTCATCAAACAGGAAGCCCTGGAACACCGTCCCGCCCCCGGTAATGAAGCGGCCCCTTGCGTCCTTGGGTATCTGTTCGGCGGCGCTGGTGTTGTCCAGAATGATTTGAGAGAGGACATTGTCCGCCCTGCCGCATACCCGGAAATCCAGGTTGTTCTTGATCTGACCGGGGAGAATATTGGCGTCCGGGCGCTGGGTGGCAAGAATCAAATGGATACCAAAGGCCCGGCCCAGGCGTGCAAGGGTGGCAAGCCTGTTTTCGATCTGGGCCAGCTGCTCCTTTTCCTCCTTGCTCCGGCCTGTCTTGTCCAGCAGCTCCGCCACCTCGTCACAGGCAAACACCAGCCGGGGCAGATTGTCCCCCGTGGCCTCGTTGTATGCGTCAAGGTTAGGACACCCGGTTTCCGCCAGCCGTCCCTTGCGGTATTCCAGCACCGCCACAAGCTGACCCAGGGTATAGAGCAAATCTTCCTCGGTGAAGCACATCCGGCATTTCTTGTGCCAGACTTTGGGAAAGTCCACGCCGCCTTTGAAATCGGCTATACAGACCTCCGCCCCCTTACGGAGCGACTGCATAAGCAGCAGCTTCAACAGCACACTCTTTCCGCTGCCTGTGGAGCCGCCCAGTAAGATGTGGGGGATGTGAGCCAGATTGACCGTCACAGGCCCTGTGAGGCTTTCCCCAAGGGTCAGCACAAAGCTGTCCAGGGAAAGATAGGCGTCACTCCACCGCAGCACATCCGGCAAGCTGGTTTGGGCGGAAACGGCATAGACCAGCACCTGGCTCTTGCTTTTGCCATAGGCAATTTTCACGATGGACACATCCAAGGCTGCTTCTATCGCCGCCCGCTTGTCCTCCCATACCGTGAGGGGGATGCTCTGGTTTCGGAACTCCCAGACCGTCACACGGGGATTGTCCTTGTCCCGCTTCTTACGGAGTAGGTTGGGAGCCATCCCGGCATGATTGGCAAGGCCGATGCTTTGCAGTTGGTCTTTTGCTGCCTGTCTGCCAAAGGGATAGAGCAGGAGCGCCAGCAGCGCCGCAGTGCCTACCAGCAGATAGGCGGTCAAAGCGTGTTCCATTGCGGCCTTGAGCAACGGAGAGAGTAGCTCCATACTTCCTACCAGTGTCCGCCATGCCGCCTGTCTGCTGCCAACAAACACAACACCTATGAAGTACAATGCCACGAACAGCAATTTCAATGGCAAATCGGGGCTGCCGCACAACCGCTGCCAGAAGTCACGCCGGAGCGTTCGCCGCTTGATTTGATACTTTTCATTTTGGGTCATAGGGAAAGCCCCCTTTCTTTCGTTGGACGGTGGAGCCGTCCGGCAAATACTCAATCACATTATGGATACGGCGGAGGAACGCCCGCCAGGTCTCCGGCCTGTCCCACTGTTCCGCCCGGTACTGCTTTTCCAGCGGCAAATTGGAAGTAAGATAGACCTTTGTATAACAGGCCACCCGGTCATTGTACCGGGCCGGGAGGTGCAGAGGGTAAATATCCAGGTAGTTGAGCATATCCTCAATAGGCACCTGGCTGTTGAACTCCTCAAACACCAACACATCCTGCCCGTTGTAACCGTCAAAGGAGATGCCCCTTGCACCCCGGTAGTTGGTAATGCGGCAAATCTCCCAAGGGTCATGCTGTTCAAAAATTCCCCAGGTCTTGCCCACTCCGCTGGCACCGTACAAATAGGTCACTTCCAGCTTTCGGTTTTCCGCACTGTATTTTTCCGCAAGGATGGTCTGCCGCAACAGTTCAATGTCCCGGATACGGAAAGCAAGATTGGGATGTTCTTCAAGAACTTCCATGGTGGATTTGCTGGAACGCAGTTCCTGCATAAGTTGAAACATTTCCGGCGCTTTGTCCTCGCTGTCTGCCGGGAGCTCGCCCCACTCCGCAAAGGTGCCGGGTACAGAGGTTTCCACCTTGTCTGTATCGGCCCAAACGCCTGTTTTGGAAATGTACTCTTTGTTTTCTCTCGGTGTGCCGTATGCCCGTTCAATATGCGCCGTTGGAAACCGCTTTTTGATGGTGGAAAAGCGCACAGGTGAGCGGGTACAGAAAAAGATGTGCGTGTGAAAGGTTCCCGTGGTGGCGATCTCGTCAGCCATGCAGAAATAGGTTGGATGAAATTTCAGTACGATTTCCGTGATAGCAGCATGGTCAAGTCCAGCCTCGGCTGGATTGTTGATGACCATGAGCCACTTACGGGCTTGTGCATTATATCCCATGTTGGCCTCCTTGTTGTGTTCTGCTACTTGCTACATATTTGCCATAAGGGTAATACTAACCCTTATGGCAAGCGGGCGGCGCTGACGCTGCCGCCGGGGGATATTTTTCTTAGGGAAAAATATCTGTTCCCCGTCTGCGCCCCAGCGCCGCCCAATGGGTCAGGGCTTCGGATTCACAATATGGATTCCGGTTGCCTTTGCGCCCACATGGTATTCACCCTTAGACCAGTAAATAAACACTTCCAGCCCGTCAAAGCGCACTTCCACATAGCCGTTCGGGGCCTCTGCCTGCTGCTGTCCGTCAATGCGTACATCGACTTTGTCCAAGCCTTTTTCGGGCAGGGCAACAGAATAGCGATAGCCGAGGACGGTATCGGTACGCTTATTGTCCTTATACTCGTAGGCCGGGGACACATCTACCAGCCACAGCTTATCGCCAAGGCTCTTAGGGGAAACGATCAAATCAGTCAGTTTCATTGCTAAATCCTTTCTTACGGCGCAATGCGCCATCCATCGGTTGACAGGTACATAACACGCGGCCTTGTGTTGTGCCTATCATAGCAAAGAAACTTTCAAATGTTGTTTCATGCGTGAAACACTAAAAAAGAGCGCAAAAAAAGCCGACGCCCACATGCTGTATAGGGCGTCGGCTTTCGGTTTATCGTTCAGTTGTCAGTAATGGGAGACCTTTCTCATACAGAATATCGTTGGTTTCGTCCACAGTATAGCCTTGCTCCGCCGCCTCCTCCCATACGCGGAACTCCGGGAAAGCCGTGTCAAACAGTTCTTTCCTTTGTTCGCGGGAGAGCTTCAGCGCCAGGGCGATAGCCTGTATCGTTCTCAACGATGGCTGGTATTTGGGGTTTCCGTTCTTGTAATTTGTAATTCTGCTGATAGTCGCTTTGGACTGACCGGATTCTCTTGCCAGCCGTGCGGGACTCCATTCCCGTTCGGCTAAGTATCCGTTTATCAGCTTTGCTAATTCGACTCTATAATCCGGGTTTTGCTTTGGCACATAAATAGCCAAAGCTCGGTCCTCGGATTACAGATTACAATTTAGTTGGGTTTGACGCCGGAGGTGGCGCGTTGGAAATTGCATCGCTGGGGACTATGGTATCGGTGCGAAAGGGTGTGCGAAAAAAGAACATATACCATAGCGACCACCTCCTTATCGTGAAATACGCCTTGGGTGAATAGTTGTTGCTATCCACCTCCGACGCGCAAAACCCGTTCACGATAATTCAATGTTATATCGGAATACAGAATTGGAGCCGTATTCCATTTCCGTCTTTCGGGCATTCAACGGGATTGCGTACAGCAACCACTTTCCCATGCCCTGCCAATTTGGGCGGCTCAAAGAGCACACCCATGTCCTTTACTTTGCTGCCAAAAGCAGCGTTCCTCTTGAGTTGTTAGTTGTTTTCATTCATATTCTATCAATTAGCTTTGCGGCAATTACAGTATAATTTATGCAAAAAAGTTTGTCAATATGTCGTAAAGTAAACAATTTATGAACGAATAGGCCATATTGTTCTATATACCCTTATATGCAGTTATATCGCGTTATTCCGTGTTATCTCATACCGAGAAAATTTTTACCATGCACGCCCTCTGTCCCCTGTCAATGGTCGAGATGAACGGCAGAGCCGCCATTGACAGGGGCCGGAGGGTGTGATTTGTCTGTTTTTCAATATCCAATAATGCTCATTTCTGCTAATGCTCAAAAATCCGTTACAAATATTGATGGAACGCCTTGTAATATCAGTTTACTGCGTATTTCATTCGATAGTGGGAAGTGAAAATGACTGTTACCTTTGATATACATACCATCTTCAATGGAAGTATAAAGATTTCCAACAAAGTCCAGCCAGTTTGGTGCATATTGGTCTGCGTCAACAACTCCAAAAAAGTCATATCCACCTGCTTCGTAAAAAACATAGAGTGCATCGCCTAACGAACTCGTTTCGCTAAGTTTTAATTCATCGGGAATCTTAAAATTGGACTTATCCCATTCGGCATAAAGATAATTTTCCGGCTTTTTAGCAAGAAGTCTATTGAATACGGTTTTCATGGCCTTTTTCATGGTTAGACCCTCCTATTCCTGAAATAGAATTCCGATTTTACAAGCTATATAGTACCACTAAATTGATTTGTTTTCAATATTATCCCAATAAATGCTATTTACAAATATATCTATTTGTGATATTCTGACTTCGAAGGAGTGATAAACATGGAGCAAATCGGAAAGCGGCTGCGGGGCTTACGCGAGGGCATCCGGCTGACACAGGTGCAAATGGCGCAGATTTTAGGCGTCCAGCAATCCCGTATCAACCGATTTGAAACCGGACAATCCACACCTTCACCGGAGGTCTTTTTGAAATATGCGGATTACTTCGATGTGTCGATGGATTATCTCTACTGCCGCACAGATGAGCCACGGGGCAAGCTGTATGATTACCAGCCAGAGCGGTTGAAAGGCAAGAACATTCAAAATCAGGAACTGCGGGATTTTATCGAAATGTGCTTTGACCCACAAGCACCAGTCAATAAGCGTCTGAAAGAGGCGTTATTCCGCATCATGGAGGAGGGACAGGAAAAGACATGAAAGCCGTGATTTATGCCCGCTATTCCAGCGACAACCAGCGGGAAGAAAGCATAGAGGGCCAGCTTCGGGAGTGTATGGCCTATTGCAAGAAAAATGATATTACCGTTCTGCGGACATATATTGACCGTGCCATGTCTGCCAAGACAGACCACCGCCCGGACTTCCAGCGCATGATTAAGGATAGCGCAAAGGGCCTTTTCGATGTTATCATCGTCTGGAAGTTAGACCGCTTCGCCCGTAACCGCTATGATAGTGCCCACTACAAGGCACAGCTTCGCAAGTATGGTGTCAAGGTGCTGTCTGCCACCGAGAACATTTCAGACGGGCCGGAGGGCATCATCCTTGAAAGTATGTTAGAGGGCATGGCGGAATATTACTCCGCCGAGCTGTCCGAAAAGGTCATACGGGGCCATACGGAAAATGCCCTAAAGTGCAAGTACAACGGCGGTACGCCGACTTTCGGCTATATCATCGATAAGGATATGCAGTATCAGATCGACCCATGCACCGCCCCTGCTGTGCTGGAAATGTTCACCATGTATGACAAGGGCGCAACGATGAAAGAAATCGTTGCATATATGAGCGAACGAGGCGTTACCACGGTGCGGGGAAAGAAAATCGACCTTAATTTTATGGCCCGCCTACTGAAAAACCGAAAGTACATCGGAGAGTACAGCTACCGCCATATCGTCACGCCCAACGGGATTCCCGCCATTGTCCCGCAAGACCTGTTTGACCGGGTACAGCAGCGGCTTGCAGTAAACCGGAAAGCCCCAGCGCGGCACAAGGCCGAGGACGATTATCTTTTGACAACAAAGCTGTTTTGCGGCACTTGCGGGGCTATGATGGTAGGCGAAAGCGGAACAAGCTCCAGCAAGGGCCGGAAGTACCATTATTACCGCTGTGTGAATACCAAGAAACACTGTGCCTGTGACGCCAAGCACAAGACCGTCCGAAAGCTGCCGTTGGAAAACGCCGTTGTCAATGCGGTCATGGCGAAAATCATGGACGATAATTTTGTGGAGTATGTGGCGGATGCCGTGATGGACATTCAAAGCCGGGAAAGCAGCGTACTCCCCGCCCTCCGCAAGCAGTTGGAAGAAGCCGAGAGCGGTATCACCAATATGCTTAACGCTATTCAGATGGGGATTATCAATGCCTCTACCAAGCAGCGGCTTGATGAACTGGAAGAACGGAAAAAGGACATTGAGCTTCAAATCATCCAAGAGGAAATGAAACACCCTGCCGTGAGCCGTGAGGATGTCGTTTATTTTGTCTGCCGTTTCCGTTCTCTGGACACAAGCAAGCTGGACGCCCGCAGGAGGTTGATTGACAGCTTTGTAAACGCCGTTACCATTTTTGACGATTATATCCTTATTACATTTAACTACAAAGAGGGCGAGACAAGGATTGATTTTACCGATATTGAAAGTTCGGATTTGCAATCGCTCGGGGGACCACCTTTCCCAGAAAAACCGCCTTTTTAGGCGGTTTTTCTGCGTTATTAGTTCAATTTTTGAAGCGTGCTTGACCACATCCCAATTGTGGTCAGAGCGGTAAAATGGCGGTTGCAACCTCGGTACGGAGGAACGCCGAAAACCGCAAAATCCCTAACCCATCCCTAACGGGTGTAACTCGGGTATTTCGCCACAGACACGACGGAAACTTGAGTTTTTCCTTTTTAGCGCCTATAATGGTTTATAGTAGTTTTTGTATTGTCAGGTACAGCTAAAAAAATTACCAACCAATCACATTGTGATAGTGTTTTATCAGGAGGATTTTCATGTCTGATGTAGAAAACGCCTATAAGCAAATTGCAAGCTTCCTAAATAATGAGACAGAGAAAACGCTATTGATCTGCGGCATAGCCGACGAAGAAAAACACCGGACACTTCTAAAAGCACTGAATGTTCGAGGGAGGTCTAAAGGTCTAATCTTTCTTATTCATACCACAAAGGATGGGATGGAGGATTTCTTCCGTTGGGCAGGTCTTTCCAAAGTAAAAGTTCCTAAAAAGTATGGACAGTCCATGCAATTGTCGAACCTTACTATCTATTTCGACAATCTATCCACCAGGAGCAGTAGCAATAAATACGACAATTATGCGTTTGACTTCATGATTGTATGGCCGATGCAAAGTGTTACGAAAAATCCAGAAGAGATTCAAATGCTACATGAAATGGCAGAACGGCAGAAGACGAAAAAAATCATTTATCTCACAATAAAAGAGCCTTGGTACAGCCCTGAACCATTAAAGCCGTACGTTGACCGAATTGTTACACTGGACTGCGAAAATGATAACCCGAAGGAATATCAGCGAATCATGGCCGCCTACAAAGAAGACCAGATACATCAAGAACAGAGAAACAGATTCTATTAATCTTGATATGCAATAGTGTGAACAGCCACAGATAGAGTCGCTTCTATCTGTGGCTGTTTTACATTACTTACCCCACCCTTTCGAACGGTATCACCTTGCACCGGTTCTCCTCCGGCGGGTCGGGAGGCTCCGGGGCGTTGGCTGCCGTGGCCGATTCCATAAAGCCGCCGATCTTCTCTGCCGCGCCTCGCTGCATATCGTTGGTGATGTGCGTATAGGTGTCCAGAGTGAAGCCCGCGCTGTAGTGACCCAGCATGCTGGACAGGGTCTTCACATCCACGCCGCTGGAAATCGCCATGGTGGCGAATGTGTGTCTGAGGTCGTGGAAGCGCACGTGCTCCTCGATGCCTGCGTTTTTTAGCAGCTTCCGGTTGATCCTTGACACCGCGTCCGGACTCCAGTAGCCGCCCGTCCGGGGCGACGGGAACAGGATAGGGTTGTCCGGGTGCTGTTCATGCTCCTGCACCAGCAGGTTCACGGCCTGCTGCGACAACGCCACCTTGCGGACAGAGTTTTTCGTTTTTGGTTCTGTCACATCCAGCTCGCCC
>OLVX01002139.1_pt1 | contig 14948 bp, 24 predicted proteins | sample 1673271 | NCBI WGS metagenome assembly OLVX01 (sample SAMEA3178939, study PRJEB25190) | human gut metagenome | biome: human gut; feature: human-associated habitat; material: faeces | place: Austria | collected 2013
AAAGTGGACGGTGTAGGCAATGGGCTGACGCGCCAGCTTCGAAACGCTGGGAAGAACCCATGATCGCAGAATCTGCCATTGGACGCAAAAAACGGTGTAACCTTCACGGTCACACCGTTTTTCTGCCCAACCGCAAGATTTATAGCTCCTTACGGCTGTCAAGTCTTGTGTTTACAGGCTTTCGGGCATACAAAAAGCAGATGACGGGAATCGAACCCGCCTCTGAAATGCCAGAAATGGCTTAAATATAGGCTTTGTAGGCATTTGACCTTGATTACTTTTGATTACTTTTCGTAAAAAGGTAATCAACATGAAAAAATTCAAAGGAGGAAGTTCTCACCGGACGAAAAAACATATTAGGACATCAAAATAAGTCCATGTACTTGTAGAAATATGAGTAGGTGGGCTTATTTTAGTGCCTTGATTTCAATGGCGAAAATAATCCAAAGGAGGAATTTTTAATGACAACAGATGAATTTGTGCACAAAATGAATGAGATCAGCAAAGATAAAATTTATAAATATCAAGAGTTTCTGAACACGTTTGCCGAAGCACTGCGGGAAGTGATGATATCAGGGGAGCGATTGAACCTGAATCAGGTTGGCACTTTCCTGCCTGTAAAAGTAAAGGAAAGAAAGAGGTATTTACCAGTAAAAGAGGAAGTGGTAACGATTGACGAACATGTGGTAATTAAGTTTTATCCGGCGATTCCCCTGAAAAAAGCTTGCAATTCAGAAAAAGAAGGGTAAAAAGTGTTATCGTGCCCCTTATCGTGAGCAAAAGTGGATTTTCCGAAAATGCTGAAAATTCAAGGGTTTCGGTATATCAGCAAAATTGTGGTATTGTAAAATAACCCTCAAAATTGACCGATGCGGTCAACAACATGTTATCGTGAAAACGATTGATTTTCCTGCAAAATTGGCAGTTTTCAGATCAAAATCGGAAATTCAGATTTTCAGGTTTATTGCAAGGAGGTACTTAATATTGTGGCAAAAATGTGTCGAAAAAAAATATCGTGAAAGAAAGTTTGTTGACACATAAACCTACTTAATTAGTATGTTTATAAAAATGATTTTCACAACTTTACTCTCTTTTATAAAATTCATTCCAATTCTATCACTCATCATAAATCAAATTATCATTCAAAATTCAACTAAATAATTACGGCGGCTATTCCTGCTGCCACATCGAGAGACATACGGCGATGCAAAATAAAAGTATGGGCAATTCTTAACGCGGCGAGAAGTAAAAGAAAGCCCGTATCAGGAGGGGCGGCAGATTTGGCGCTCCTTTTCCTGATTGGATAAACAGGAGGAACATGGTTAATAATGAAACCAAAATTTGTAAAAAGTGTGGAAGAACGCTTCCAATAGAAAAATATGCAATTCGCAACAATACGGGATATATAAACAAAACTTGTAAGGATTGCAATAATGCCAATCGCAGAGAAAAACGATTACAGCATAAAATCACAAATGGAATAGACACATACCAAAAAGATAAAACGATGAAGATGCAGAGGAAATATAAGAAACCATATCATTTCCAGATATTATACAGGTCTGAATCTGGTATTGATCCGATTGCAAAAGATGAAGTATTTGTACGATTGTTCGATTATAAATCTTCATGGATTTCCAATTATGGCAGACTGATACAGAAGTCAGATGATGGCACATATTCACTTGTAAAGGGCGTATATTCGAGAGCTACAAAGGAATTGACATATACACTTGACAGGAATGTGTACTTCAAAACTAAGAATAGATGGAGATATAGAAAAGAGAAGGTAACTGCCAGTGACCTTGTAATTCAAATGTTTGTTGTGAATTATGATATGAAGAACAATACTAAGGTATGGCACAAGGACAACGATACAAAGGATAATTACTACAAACACTTATTCCCTGTAACGGATAAACAATACAATGAGATTTTAAGAGTACACGAACAAGACGGAACGATTACAGATAAACAGATACTTAAAATTGTGAACGCTGTAGAGTTCAAGCCTGATAATTGGCAGCCGTGGTATAACAAGAAAGCATATGAGAGAGTCGGTTATCTCGGGGCTGATACTTCAGATGTAGATTATGAATCCGTTTCATTTATTAAATGGAAGAATATGATACAGCGTTGCTACAATAAAAAAGTGCATGAATTGAAACCTTATTATATGGACAAGAATGTTTGTATTGAATGGCAAAATTACCAAAATTTTAAGATATGGTTTGATGCACATTATATTCCGGGCACTAAGGTTGATTTGGATAAGGATTTACTCTGTAAGGAAAGCAATATGTATAGTCCAGAAACTTGTGCTTGTCTGACGCATTATCTCAATACAGTATTTGAGGATAGAGGAATAAAAAACAATATTGTACAGAATGAAAATGGTACATATTCAGCATCAATGAGTGTACTTAACAAGCGCATCGATTTAGGCGTATTTGATTCAGAGAGAGAAGCGCAACAAGGCTTTATAGATGGAAAGGTTGAGTATATTTGCGATCTTGCGGAGAAGTGCAGGGGCAATGTGCCAGATTACATATATGATGCAATGATGAATTGGAAAATTGAGATTACAGATTGATACACCGGGCATATTGGATATTAGTTTATAGAACGCTGTTGACCGGCAGGAAAGTGCTCCCATCTATACACCGGGCATATCGGATATTTATCTGATATGTCCTTTTTTTACCTTTTTGGAGGTGGATATGGTAGATGGGGAAACTGGGGGTATATTTGCAACGGTTGATTATGACCGCCTATTAAGGTGGCGGCGTTTTATCTCTACCCTGAAATGGGGCACTGTGCATAGATATAGGGTTAAGCCAACAGTTCAATGGCTGTAGCAGTTTAAAGATACCAAACATGGAAGTCCGGGCTGCCGCTGCCGATCTTTCTTATAAAGGCTGGTCGGTTTCGGACGGGACGTATTCAAGAATGGATTCTACAGGGCAGTTTAGAATCCGGCAGAGATCATTGATCGTTCTGGTGGAAATATCTTTGTTGTGTTTTAAACGATGGAGTGTGCTGTGGGAGAGATGATGCTTGTTGGTTAGAGTATACCAGTTTTCGTTAGATCGTTCTAGCGTATCCCAGAACGGCGAATAGTCGATCATCTTAGCACCTCCAATCTGTAATAGTTTATGAAAATAGAGTAATATATATTCTTAGAGTTGAATATCTTCGTTAAAAAGAATATAATAGTGCTATCAATAACAAAGGGGGAAGAGTGTTATGACACTGATTAAATGTCCGGAATGCGGTACAGAAGTAGAAGAAGGAACGGTATCCTGTCCTAAATGTGGGTGTTCGTTGGAAGGTATAAAGTTGGAGCGAAAACCAGCCGAATCACCAAAGCAGGAACCAGATCTGAATGAACTGGATGCACTGCGGAAAATTCAGAAAAGCATGGAGCATATTGAAAGCATGGTGCATCTGTTTTACAACTTAGCGGTTATTTCGTTAGTTGGAATTGGATTGCTTTTCTTTATTGCGATTATAAATTTGTGTACACGATAAAAGAGGGAGGAATATTTAATTATGGCACTGATAAAATGTCCTAACTGCGGACAGGATATTTCGGATAAAGCGAAGAAATGTGTACATTGTGGAGAAGTGTTGATCGAAGATAAACAAACCGTTAAAGTGTGCAGCGATTGCGGAAAAGAGAACTCGATTGATGCCTCGGAGTGTGTATATTGTGGTTGCCCTTTTGAGGATAAAAAAAAGATCGTAGAAAATACACAAGTAAAAAAAACGAAGAAAAATGTAAAAGCAATTATAATTCCTGTTGTTATAGCAGTGATGGTAATTGTTTTGGGGTTAATTGTTTACAATATTAAAGTGATAAAACCCAAGAAAACATATGATAAGGCTATGGAACTTTTGGAAAATGGTAAGTATGAAGCTGCAGACAAGATATTAGATTCTATTAAGGAATATGAAAATGTGGCAACAATTCAGGAACAGATAAAATATGAATCATTTGCATATTCGACGATAAATGACTTAAAAAAATATTTGAAGAATCCAGATTCATTTCAACCATATGAGATAACATTTTATGCGTCGATGGGCGGAAAAGAAGATTCAGATAATACAGAAAATGAAGATGATGAAGAAATTTCGGAGCAACATCCGGCATGTGTTATTCATTATGGAGCACAAAATGGATTTGGTGGAAATACGACAGGATATGTATTAGGATATTACAATACAGAAGATGAAGTATATAAAATTTTGGGAAGTTGTGATTCGTTGGATGAAGACGATTATAGTTCGACTAATAAAAATGATATGTACGACCTGTTTATCTGTAAACTGATAAATCAATATATTTCTGGTGGAGATGAAATTGGAAATATTGATTTGGCGCGTTTAAAAATAGTTCTAAAAAATGATGCTTATTCTACAATTAAAATTATCGAATAGAGGTGTGAAAATTATGATTTGTCCTAATTGTAAAAATGAAATTCCAGAAGATAGCGCATTTTGTCATAAATGTGGGTATGCTATTTCTGGGAAAATGGAAGAGATAAAAAAGGAACCAAACGGTAAAAAGAAAAAAATAGTAATTATATGTAGTATGCTGGTAATAATAGCCGCGGCAATTATAATTGGAGCTATATATAGTTCCCAGCCAGTTAATAAATATAGTAGGGCTGAAAAGGCATTGGAAAATAAAAATTTCAAAAAGGCAGTCAAATTATATTCGGAGCTGGGACTGTATGAAGATGCACCAGATAAGCTTATAGAAGCGGATCGTGGTTTGGCATATGTGCAAGGAAAAAAATTATTAGATCAAGCGAAGTATGATGAGGCCATTGAAAAATTTAATGCATCAGATTCGTATGAAGATGCAGATGAATTGATCAATAAATGTTATTATCAGAAGGGTATTTTGCTAATGGATGATAATAACTATTTGGATGCAGCAGAATGCTTTAGTAAAAGCATTGGTTACGCAGATACAAATGATAAAATCATCGAAATTGGTAAAAAATTAGTTGAAAACAATGAATTTGAACAAGCTGCGACTGTATTCTCTTATTCAGGGAATGGAAAAAGAGATCCATACGCATTATATGCAAATGGGAAAATCGCATATGAAAAGGAGGATTATGAAGAAGCAGCCAATAATTTTGATAAGGCAGGAGATCTTTTAGATGCTAAAAATCTGTATACTGATTCAACGTACAAAGCTGCTCAGAAAAAATTTTCAGAAAAGAAATATTCAGCGGCAAGGACGTTATTCAATCAAATCTCCGAGTATGAAGATTCTGGTGAAATGTTAAGTGCATGCGAATTGATGAATGCTAAAACTGATATGGATAATGGAAATTTAAATCATGCCAAAAATGCTTTAAAAAAGATGAATGCTGATTATGAATATGATAATATTAAAGTTTCTGATTTATTAAATATTTTAGAAGCGAATTCTAAATGGGTAGATATATGTGGCAGATGGACATCAACTAGCGGACAAATGAGAAGCACACAAAGTGGTTCATATAGAGATACTTGGTGGTATGCGGATTTTGAAGATGGTGATGTTGATATGGATGTAAGATGTATTATCAATTCGGACAACACTGTGACACTAAAATTGATGAGCGATGTACCGGTGTATTATACATATTCATCTATTTCATCTGGCGTAAAAATTAAAATGGTTAAGATTGAAATAAACCAAAAAGTATCAGATTTTGGAACTATTAAATATGATGATAATACATCCGTGAAAGTTAATTCTAATGGTATGAGTGTAAACTATAAAGTGGTAGATAAAGCACAAGATGTTTATTTTACTTATATTTATAAAACAGATGTTAATTACGGAAAACGAGCAAGCATATATTAAACTAAATCATAAAAAGTGAAATAGTAAAAGACCTCCATTTGATAAAATATCGTCAGATGGAGGTTATTTTTTTGATGAAATCTCAGTTTCATTTTCCTGATTTTCATACGTTAATTACTTTAGAATTTGCCCTGATTTCAGATTTTCCAAAAACGAGCTGAACAAGTTTACGCCTGATCTGCTGCCGTGCTGATTTTGACATCATTTCATAAGTAATTATCGTATATAATTTGCCAATTTGAGAGAGCATAGGAGAGGTTTTCAGGTACTTGAATCTGGACGGTTTAAAAGTACCCGGGGTAGGGGATAGCAGTAAAAGTTGTGCAATGGATGCTCTCCCATCAAGAAGCAAGACGTAATCTTTCACCAGGCGAACTGATCTATGCTAATTCTATGATTGCAGAAGAAATTGCTGCGGAAAACAACGAGAAAATGCTAGAAGGTTATTCGAAAGAAAAACGCGAGGAAAAAGCATCCTGTGTCCACGTGGACACAGGGTCAAAAGAACGCGATTTTTCTACAAACACTAGGCAGCAAGTAGCCAAAATGTCCGGTGTCGGAGCCGGAACGGTTGCCAGATATGATGCGAAAAACTTATAGTGTCATATAGGATTTTTTTCGCGGTGAGCAGCGGATAAGGGCTGGTATTATCAACGGTAGAATGTCCTGCAATACTGATGCTAGATTTGCGACTATTTTTAGCTGTATTTTCTGTGCCTGTCATGTATAATATTAGTAACGGAGGGACTCGTATGAATAACACCATCCAATACAAAGGTTATGTCGGAAGCGTTGAGTTTTCCGAAGAAGATGGCATTTTTTATGGTAAGGTTATGGGGATTCGGTCTCTGATCTCTTATGAGGGCGAAAATGTTAAAGAACTGCTGAATGATTTCCACGGTGCTGTTGATGATTATTTGGAACGTTCCGGTGTATAACCAAAAGAGAACGTATGTACAGGTGCGGCGGAAAATATCGAGAGGATGAATTTTAGTCACTGTGGACGTGAACCAACTATACGGTTTATGGGAAAAGCAACTTTAAAATTAGGTTTTTACCACCCCGGCATCAGTGCAAAGAAAAAGGTCAGAGGATTTACGCCCCTGACCATTTTTTTTACCATTTTCACTTTTCCCAGATGTAGCAATCACCGTTTTCAGTGTACAGGATCAAAACGCCGTCTTGAACTTCAAAGCCTGCAACATCGTTTAAGTCAACGACTGAATCATAGACATAAGCTGAAAAGTCCGGTACATCTGAGAGCTGTTCAGAATAAATTATTCCGGTTGTGTCTGTATTGGCATCTAATCCAATATAGACACGTCCATCAGAACCAGTAAACCAGCAGGACACAGCGGACAGCGGCACGCATTCCGACAGCTTTACATATAAATCAGCAGAAGCGTGACCAGGCAGTGACGCGGCAACGATGCAGGCGATTAGCAGGGCAGCAGTTACGAATAATTTTATTGTTTTCTTCATGGTTGTTATCTCCTTTATCTCTTCATCTTGTATTGGCGGCAGTGTGCCAGCAACAGGACACTAACACACCGCCAAAAGGTTATTTATTTAAAATGTAGGAAACAGCTTTTTCTGCCTTGCTGGCTGCCGATACAATAAAATGATTGTCATTCCTGAGTACGGTGAGCCAGTTTTGAATATAAGCGGCAGAATTGCGGAAGCTGTGAGCGGTTTCAATTCCGAGTGTATTCAGGATGGTTGCCGCGCCGATTTCCCCGACAAGTTCCTCCTTACTGTACTCATCGGATCTGAACGCTACTAATTTGCCCTTGCGACCTTCTTCACGGTTGCATCTGCTTTCTTTCATCGTTGAGTGTGTCGCTTCGTGAAAGGCTGTGCTATACCATTCTTCGGGGCGCTGGAACTGTTCCAGAAGTGGCAAGTGAATCAGATCGGCGGCGGGAGAGTAATAAGCTTCATTAGTTGCAACCTGTACAAGCTTGATATTTTCGCGGCGGATGTAGTCATAAAAAACATCATCGGCGGATTCTATCGGCTGTGTATCGTTTAAGTCTGCTGCTATCGGTTTCGGTTTGATTCCTTCGCATTGTGTCGCTACATGGAACACGTTGTAATATCTCAGCAGGGGGATCTGTTTTATAACGGTTGTGCCGTCATCCTGTTCTTCCTTAACTGGCTGCATCTTCCAAAAACAAACCATTTCGGATTTAGCGCCCTTTTTAACATGTCCGCCTGCATCAGTGATCTGCTTAAATGTTGCATATTCGCCGGAATGCTGCAAAAGCATCTGATTCAGTAAAGAATAGGGCTTTCCAGTTACACGGTTATATGCGCCATCTTTAACGCCTGACCAAGGACGTTCCCAAGGAATTAACCCTTTTTCCAATTCTGTAATTATCCGATCTGTTACCATCTGATATACGTTTGCGCTCATCTTCGTGACCTCCGTTTTCGTGTTGGCTTTATCTATTTGATAATTGGATTGTACACTAAAATGTACTTATGCGCAATTGATGAAGTACACAAAAATATACTTAATAATTTATGAAAAGTACACAAAAAGATACAAAAAGAATGATTCGTGCTGAAATGGGAAAAATTAAATGATATGATAATAGATAGAAAATAGCCGCCACTACTGCCATAGCGACGGCTGAGTAAAAAGTTAGCCAAAAACTAGAGGGTAGGTCATTTCTCTGACTTTCCTTTTTTTGCCCTTATATTGTAACGTCTATCCTTTTTCAATTCAAGCCTTTTATTTATTATCTGATGGAACATATTCCATAATATCCCCAGGCTGACAGTTCAATATCTCGCATAAATACATAATGGTGTCAACAGCTACATTAGTGTTATTGTTTAGACGATTAACGATAGTTGGCGAAATATTATATTTTTCTCTCAAATCTCTTTTTTTTATTCCGGCTTCTTCCATTTTGTAAAACAATTTTTTATAGCTGATAGTTCCTGTATATTGTTTTTCTCGTTCCCCCATAAAATCACCGCCTTTTCTTAATATAGTACATTAAAGTGTGCGTAATGTCAAGCAAACCTAATTGAACACTATTGTGTACAATTTATAAAAATAAAAGTATATTTTTGTGTACAATGCCAATTTACAAATAGTACATTAAAGTGTACTATAGAATCATAAACAAACAGCAACCGGACAGCCGAAAGCTTCCGAAACCTCAACCCATATACCTGTGAGTCGTTCCAATGAGCGCCAATAGTCAGGAAGATGATTGAGGGGTTGCTACCTTATAGGAGGACAAGGACATGACGAGAGAAGAGCTTGAGATCAAAATTCAAGAAATCAGACGCTACAAAGCAATGGCAGAGGAAGCCACAAATATTCAGAAATCCATCGAAGCCGAAGTTATCGCATGGATGACATCGGAGCAGCTGGATACAGCAATGAGCGACACGGCGAAAATCACGTTCAAAGATCAGTGCCGCACAACGCTTGACCGCAAAGCGCTTGAAGAAGTGTTAGGCGAAGATCTGAAGCCTTACGAAAAGACCACAACCTATAAAGTTTTGAGAATCAAATAACCGGACAGGGGGAGCAATTTCCCCCTTCCTTCCTAAAGGAGCAAAAAAAGATGATGTACAGCGAATTTATCAACATTTCCGGCAAGTCGGAATCCTATATTTCTTTTATGGAATACAACACTTTTATTGAGCCTGTGTATATGGAATGCAGAGAAAACAAGCGTGATTTTTGCTGCATCTTCAACCGGATTTTTTCAAAGATCGTTCCGCCACTGGTAGAAAGAGCGATTGAGAATTTAAACATGAAGGAAAAATTGGATTATCTGAACAAAGAAGGAGACTATGACGAAGTAGTGGAAAAGCTGGACAAGATCGACCTGGAAGCGCGGAAACTGGTTTACCAGTATCTGAAACTTGCGCTGATTTGTCCATAAGCAGGATGCCAACAGGAAAAAGCACCTTGACAATTGAATAGACTTTGCGCACTCAGTATGGTACACTCACGATATACGGGAGAAATTTTGTATGGATATGTTGAATGCAATTCTGGAAGAAATCGGAAAAGTACAGGAAAAGACGACTGAAAGATTTGATAGCATAGACGGCAAGCTTGATTCTATGCAGCATGAAATCAACGCGTGTAAACTAGAGCGTGATTCTGTTTCTATCCTGTTAAAGAAGATCGATCAGTTGGAACAGCGTATTGATGAATTAGAAAAAAGAATTGCGTAAGTTATTATGATACCAGAAAAGAGCGTAAACCTACCAGATAGGGAACGCTCTTTTTTTGTACCTTAAAATAGGAGGAAGCAATGGACAAATTTGTATATAATCGGCGGCAAACTCTGGAGACCGCCGTTGAGTTTAAGAACGGACAGGTCAGCAGACTGGGAAAAGCTGCAATTTATCACCCGGAAATTCGATACGACGGGAAGAAAACGAAATGGTTTGATGATTCTCAGCTTGTCAGAAAGGGGAAAAAGCAATGTTAGCACGGTACAAGGCAGAACAGTTTGACGGGGAAGTGATCCCGTATAGACAGTACAAGGAAAAACAGAAGCAGCGTAAAGCATTTTTCATAAAACAGAAAGCGTGCGGAGTCCTGCTTGTGGCAATCGCGGCAGCAGCCCCTTTTCTGATTGGAGACGGTACAGCGAGCCTGATCTTTTTGCCGCTTGGATTGTATCTGACATTTACGAAACAGAAGATCATGCAGTTTTGAGAGGTGGGAAAATGAACGCAGAAATTGATTTAGTGGACAAACTGACAGAAGTTAATGCAATGGTAAGCGGGCTGATCGAAGTGGTCAGCCGTGCGGCAGAAAATGCAAACTATGAAGCGGACGCAGAGGAAGCGAGCTTTCTGTATCTGGTAAAACGGAATCTGTGCACCGTTCAGGAACAGATCAAAGAATGCAAGCTGATGGCGGCAGGAGAGTGAGGACACGGAAATGTATGTTTTGACAAACGGGATCGAATATATTTGCTACGACCCAACCACCAACGGGATGAAGCGGACAACTGACAAAGAGGTGGCGGCAAAATTCAGAAAACTGGATAACGCAAAAGAAGTTTTAAATACAGCAACTGGCAAGACAAAAGGCTGCTATGTGGCAGATATGGAAACCGGCGAAATGGTATTTAAACGTGCTGGGAAACCACAGCGCAAAACCTTTTCGCGGAGTGTCCGGCAGCTGATTTATGCTCATGCAGATGGCAGGTGTGCACTTTGCGGTAAAAAGATCAAATACTGTGACATGGATTTAGATCATATTGTGCCGCTGGCAATGGGCGGCGCAGATGATGTTGCGAATCTGCAATGCACCTGTGTAACCTGTAACCGAATCAAAGGTTCGATTTTGCCGGAAGAATTCGATAAACGATTAACGGAAATTTTGCTGTATCAAATGAAGCAGAAAGCGAAAGGGCGTTATTTCCTGATGCGGCTGTGTTTGGCGGGGAGGAAGTTATGAAAGTAAACGGAACGGAGATCACATTTATTACAGATGCCTATGCGGATATGTTCCACCGGAAAGCCGTGATTGCTGTAAAAAAGAAAAGCGGAAGATATTACGGCGACATCACCATCAATATTCCGTATTATTCTTTGGACGATGGAGAGTGTTTTTTGGGAAATGATTGCCCGAAGCTGATATCCGAAATGGTCAAATGCGGATATCTGGAAATCGTAGATCAGATTAAGGTCAATATGAGTACATATAATATAGGAAGGTTCACTGAAAGATTTCAAAGGGAGTTCGGAAGCGAAACGCAAGAGGGGGGGGAGAGAAAAGCAGGATAACGTGAAAAGGGCACTTGATTTCTTCAATGCGCTGTGTATAATTTACTCATAAGAGTCAGCCAGATGTGAATCTGATTTGCCTCAGTAAAGTTAAACTACAAAGAATAGCATCCTTAACTTTGGACGGTGTGGGATGCTATTTCTTTTACAATGCAAAATTAAGTAGTATAAAAAGCAATCAGGCTGTGTTATAATTATTATAACAAAAGCAAGATAGGAGGTATGTACTATGTTGGCAGCGGTAAAAGGAATTGTACAAGGAAACACGGTTGTTATAGAGGACGAAGATATTAGAGATTATGATGGAGCAGAGGTTGTTGTTACTCTGCTGAATTATCCGAAGAGAAAAGCCAAAAAGCCACCTATTGACTGGGATAGTTTTGTTATTCCAAGCGAAAGAGGGCAGCATGTGGATGAATATATGAAGGAGATGCGTGAAAATGACCGATTATAAAAAGGCATTTGTTGATACTGCTCCGTTCATATATTTTATTGAAAAGAATGAAAATAATCCCCAGTATTATGACAAAGTAAAGAATTTTTTCAAAAGGGGATACGAAACAGATAAAAAGTTTGTGACTTCTGTAATTACGATGGAAGAATATTTTGTATTCCCATACAGAAACAAGCGTTATTCATTTATTGATATGTTTGACAGACTTGTAGAAATTACAGGGATGGAAATGGTAGAGATAAATCAGGAAGTTGCAAAAAAAGCGGCTCAAATCAGGGCAGAGTATAAAGGATTTAAGGCTATGGATGCAATCCAGTTAGCGGTTGCTTGTCTTACAAAGTGTGATCTGTTCTTGACGAATGACAAGCAGTTGAGACAATTCAAAGAGATAAAATGTATAACGGTTGATGAATTAGAATGACGATGGACACCAGCAGGAAAGTTTTCTGTTGGTGTTTTCTAATCCTGCTGCCGGTTCTGTTCTAAAATCTTTTGTTCCTCTGCTGCCGTCCATTTGCTCTTGATGATCTGCGCTTTCAGTTTAGCAAGTCGGCGGTCTGTATAACGTTCCATCCAATTCAGAAGGAAAGCCGGAATCAGACGATCTGGCAGCCGTTCGAACAACGTAAAAATACAGTCCTCTATTTTGCTAGCGATTTTATGAAAAAAATCCTTGATCGGATTATGCGGCGTGATTGTAATGTTCATGGGATGCTCCTTTTTGATGGATTATAATACATATGTTCGATTCTGTAAAGGAAGATCGGCGAAAAGGGATGTCATGGCGCGCCGGATTGGGTTATCGAGATCGTGTCACCGTCCAGCAAGTCAATAGACTACGGCAGGAAGCAGGCATTATATCTTTTAAGTGGCGTGAGAGAATATTGGATCGTTGACCCAATACGGGAATCCGCTGTGATTTATCGCGCGGCAGAAGATTGGATACCGATGTTTTACAGGTTTGGAGATAACCTAAAAGCTGGTATTTATGAGGATTTGGAAATTGTAATAGAGTAATAAAAGTAGAAGCCTACCGGATTGAGTTCTGGTAGGCTGTTTACTTATTCCTTAAAATTGCTATATTTTTGGAGTAAATCTTTGTATTTTTTAAAAAAAATTGATTTTGAATCATACGGAATATTATTTATGGGGGAAGCTAATATTGCGATAATCAATCCTAAATCATTGTCCATATTGGTAATTATTTTTTCTAATGCTTCGCAGGCATAAGCAGTATGTTCTTCTCGATATCGTTCGAAGCCATACTCCAATTTTTCAAAAACTTCTTTTTTGAGAGTGTTGTATTTTTCGTTATAATTAACAATTGCATTATCGTAAAATGTAAATGGGTTATCCTTATTTTCAATTGAAACGTTAAGTGGTTGTTGACGGTGGGACAATTTGTGAAAGTGTTCATAAATTTCTACAGGATTAAAAAAATTGTTATCAAAAAGAACTTTTTCGGTCTTATCAATAGAATCAGATCCAGAATTAGTCTCAATATAATACAAAATATGTAAAATACCGTACATGATAATATAACTAGAAGTAGTTAATTTTTGAGTTAGTATATTAGAAATATAATCTTCTGGTAAAGAATAGGTTATATCAGACCAAATCATGTAAGCATCATATCTCTCAGAACCTATTGATACATATAATTTATTGGGTTCGCGTTTTACATCGATCCAATTGGTGGCAAAAGGATTTTTATTTATTTTTTGAACCAGCTGTTCAGGGGTAAGATTTAGCTTGCCTAATTTTTCGTTAATTATTGTGAGAATGGTATTAGGAATATCATACTGGAAAACTTGCATGATAAAAATGTGAATCCAGTTTTCCCGGTATAAAGATTCTTTGCTAGGCATCTCAAGTATAATATCATCAATATATTTTCGCATATAATCATTATACTGATTTCCAGACATCCCAACAATATATTGAAACATCAGGTTTAATAAATCAAATTCTATATCCTTTATTTTTCCGTTTTCTAATTGGGAGATATAAGAAGCTCCACGATCTAATTCTTTAGAAAGAATATCCCCTCTTTTGTTGTTGCTTTTTCGTAAATCTTTTATTGTTTTCCGCAACAAATCTGTAAGTCGAACTTTTTGTTTTTGAATCATAATTCTGTCCTCGTAAAAACTCTTTTTTTTAGTATAACATAAAAGTATTATAGTTATAAAGATGAAATTATTAAATGTTTAAAATAATAATTACTAAAAAGTTATTGACAATTTATTGTAATTATATTATAGTAACCTTACAAACAAAAAAGAGCCAACAGTGTTTGGCGACACTGAAAGCTCTTCATTGTAAGAGATATTGGCGTATCTCTTATATGTAATAGAAACTGCACAGACTTGTGATCTGTACTGAGTCCTAGACAAACACAGTATATCAGATCAATTTTAAAATTTCAATCAAAAGTCTTTTGCGGGAAAAATCTTCCCGGCAGTTTCCACTTTTACAATTAGCGGATAATCCGCAAGCAGTTCCTTTTTGAACCTTGACAACAGAATAATTAGATGTTCCGGGAATTATGGCAGAAATGCCTGTTTTTTTAAACATGCGGATAAGAGTTTATCTTAGGTTGGAAGCCCGTTCGGAGGGAGGTGAGAACGAATTGGGATACAGCTTAAATAGAATCCAGTATGTAATTATGAATATCATGCTGAAGCACAAAGCCATCGACTACATGCACTCAATGTCGTGTTACGAAATCAAAGACATTGAAGATCGGTGGGCGGTCGAAACAATCTACAAGCATATCAGAATTTTGGAATCATACGGTCTTGTGGAGCATGGCGCGAAAGCAGAACGAGCCAACGGTTACATATT
>OLVX01002157.1_pt1 | contig 14863 bp, 15 predicted proteins | sample 1673271 | NCBI WGS metagenome assembly OLVX01 (sample SAMEA3178939, study PRJEB25190) | human gut metagenome | biome: human gut; feature: human-associated habitat; material: faeces | place: Austria | collected 2013
CACGCGATTTAGCCTTAGAAATGGCGGAGCGTGGCGAAGGTAAGTTGCTCGATCAGTTCAACAACCCGGATAACCCCTACGCGCATTACACCACCACCGGCCCGGAAATCTGGCAGCAAACCGACGGACGTATTACCCATTTTGTCTCCAGCATGGGCACCACCGGCACCATCACCGGCGTGTCGCGTTTTCTGCGCGAGCAGGAAAAAGCCGTCACTATCGTTGGCCTGCAGCCAGAAGAGGGGAGCAGCATTCCGGGGATTCGCCGCTGGCCAGAATACATGCCGGGCATTTTTAATGCGCAGCTGGTGGATCAGGTGCTGGATATTCACCAGCGCGAGGCGGAGAATACCATGCGTGAGCTGGCCGTGCGTGAAGGCATCTTCTGCGGGGTCAGCTCGGGTGGCGCGGTAGCGGGGGCATTGCGCGTTGCGCAGGCGAATCCAGGCGCCGTTGTGGTCGCGATTATCTGCGACCGCGGCGATCGCTATCTGTCTACCGGCGTCTTTGGTGAAGAGAGTTATTCGCAGGGGGCGGGAATTTAAGCGTCATGGAGATGATTTTATTCCGGGATAACACCCGGGCGCAGCAAACCGATATTGTCGCAGTGCAGTCGCAGGTGGTTTATGGCAGCGTGGGGAACAGCATTGCGGTTCCGAATATTCGTACCCACAGGCTGAACGTCACCGCCGTGCCGACGGTATTGTTCAGCAATACGCCGCACTATGACACTTTCTACGGCGGCGTGATCCCCGATGAGTGGTTCAGCGGCTACCTGAAGGCGCTGGAAGAACGCGAGATCCTGCGCGAGCTTAAAGCGGTTACCACCGGTTATATGGGCAGCGCCAGCCAGATCGCCCTGTTGGCTCAGTGGCTGAAGGCGGTCAAAGCGCACCATCCTGACCTGCTGGTACTGGTCGACCCGGTTATTGGCGACATTGACAGTGGAATGTACGTGAAGCCGGATATTCCGCAAGCGTATCGGGAGTACCTGTTGCCGCTGGCGCAGGGCATTACGCCAAACGTCTATGAACTGGAAGTATTAAGCGGAAAACCGTGCCGCACGCCGGAAAGCGCCGTCGCGGCAGCGCAGGGGCTGCTTTCCGATTCCCTTAAATGGGTGGCGATTACCAGCGCGCCGGTCGCTGACGACCCGCACAACATCCACGTGGTGCTGGTGACGAAAGAGGGCGTTACCGTTAGCGCGCATCCGCGCGTAGAAACCGATCTGAAAGGGACGGGCGATCTGTTCTGTTCCGAGCTGGTCAGTGGTATCGTTGAGGGGAAAACCGTTGCCGATGCTATCCGCATGGCGGGGGATCGGGTGACTGACGTGATGTTGTACACCCAGTCGAAAGGGTACGACGAGCTTATCCTTCCCGCATAAACAAAAATGGCGCCCGAAGGCGCCATTTTTCTGTACGGCAAGAATTACTTCTTGATGCGGATAACCGGGGTTTCACCCACGGTGACGCTGCCAGACAGTTTGATCAGTTCTTTGATTTCGTCCATGTTGGAGATAACAACCGGCGTCAGGGTAGACTTGGCTTTTTCTTCCAGCAGTGGCAGATCGAATTCAATTACCGGGTCGCCAACTTTCACACGCTGGCCTTCTTCCGCGATACGTTTGAAGCCTTCGCCTTTCAGTTCAACGGTGTCGATACCGAAGTGAACGAACAGTTCGATACCGCTATCAGATTCGATAGAGAACGCATGGTTGGTTTCAAAAATTTTACCGATGGTGCCGTCAACTGGAGCAACCATTTTGTTGCCAGTTGGTTTGATAGCAATGCCATCACCAACGATTTTCTCAGCAAACACTACATCCGGCACGTCTTCGATGTTGACGATCTCGCCGGAGAGCGGAGCAACAATCTCAATAGTTCCGGAGTCTTTCTTATCATCAGAAACCAGAGATTTCAGTTTATCGAACAAACCCATGATCTTCTCCTAAGCAGTAATTTGGGCCGCATCTCGTGGATTAGCAGATTGTTTTTTCTTCAATGAACTTGTTAACCAGCGTCATTAACTCGTCCGTTGTCGGTTGAGCAAGAGCCTGCTCTGCTAACACCTTCGCATCTTCGAAGTTCGTGTTACGGATAATCTTCTTAATGCGCGGGATGGAAATGGCGCTCATAGAGAATTCGTCCAGACCCATACCCAGCAACAGAAGTGTAGCACGTTCGTCGCCTGCAAGCTCACCACACATGCCAGTCCATTTACCTTCTGCATGAGAAGCATCAATAACTTGCTTGATCAAGTTCAGTACGGACGGTGACATTGGCTGGTAGAGATGTGAAATCATATCATTACCACGGTCAACTGCCAGGGTGTACTGCGTTAAATCATTGGTGCCGATACTAAAGAAATCAACTTCTTTGGCTAAATGACGCGCAATGGTCGCGGCTGCTGGGGTTTCCACCATCACGCCGATCTCGATTGACTCGTCAAACGCTTTACCTTCGTCGCGCAGTTCCTGTTTGTAGATTTCGATCTCTTTCTTCAGTGCACGCACTTCTTCAACAGAGATGATCATCGGGAACATGATGCGCAGTTTACCGAAAGCAGAGGCACGCAGAATTGCGCGCACCTGGTCACGCAGGATCTCTTTGCGATCCATGGCGATACGCACTGCACGCCAGCCCAGGAACGGGTTCTCTTCTTTCGGGAAGTTCATGTATGGCAGCTCTTTGTCGCCACCGATGTCCATAGTACGGACGATAACCGCCTGAGAGCCACACGCTTCTGCTACGGCTTTATACGCAGCAAACTGCTCTTCTTCAGTAGGCAGCGCGTCACGGTCCATGAACAGGAATTCTGTACGATAGAGACCCACACCTTCCGCACCGTTGCGCTCAGCGCCTTCAACGTCACGTACGGTACCGATGTTTGCGCACACTTCAACCTGATGGCCGTCCAGGGTGATGGCTGGCAGGTCTTTCAGCTTAGCGAGTTCCGCTTTTTCAGTCGCAACTTGCTCCTGAACCGCGCGCAGTTTTTCGATCTCTTCGTTTGTTGGATTGACGTAAACCAGATTGTTTACGGCATCCAGAATCAGATAGTCGCCGTTTTTCACCTGAGAGGTGACGCTACCGGTACCCACGATGGCAGGCAGTTCCAGAGAACGGGCCATAATAGAGGTGTGGGAGGTACGGCCACCCGCGTCGGTAATGAAACCGAGGACCTTTTTCAGGTTCAACTGTGCGGTTTCGGACGGGGTGAGGTCAGCGGCAACCAGGATCACTTCATCCTGAATCGCGCTCAGGTCGATGATGGCCAGACCCAGGATGTTGCGCAGCAGGCGCTTACGGATGTCACGTACGTCAGCCGCACGTTCTTTCAGGTATTCATCATCCAGTTCTTCCAGGGCAGTTGCCTGACCTTCGATAACTTCATGCGCAGCCGCGTCGGCCGTCATGCCTTTATCTTTAATCAGGGCTATGATTTCCTGCTCCAGCTCCTCATCTTCGAGCAGCATGATATGCCCTTCGAAGATGGCTTCTTTTTCTTCACCGAAAGTTTCGCCAGCTTTAGTTTTGATTGCTTCCAGTTGCGCAGATGCCTTGGCACGACCGCTCAGAAAACGTTCAACTTCCTGATCAACCTTGTCGGCAGAAATTTTTTTCCGGTCGATGACGATCTCGTCTTCTTTCAGCAGCAGTGCTTTGCCGAAAGCGATACCCGGGGATGCTAAAATGCCTGAAATCATAACCCTACCTTACTTGTGACTGATATTTAAAAGAACCCGGAAACTTACTCGAGCTCAGCCATCAGTTTTACCAGATGCTCAACTGCTTTCTGCTCGTCTTCACCTTCCGCAGAAATGGTGACTACGGTGCCCTGAGTCAGGCCCAGAGTCTGCAGTTTGAACAGGCTTTTTGCGCTGGCGCTTTTGCCGTTGGAAGTCACAGTGATTTCAGAAGTGAAGCCTTTCGCTTCTTTAACAAACTGAGCAGCAGGGCGGGTGTGCAGACCGTTCGGAGCGGTAATGGTAACTTCTTGCTGGAACATTGTATTTCCCCAACTTATAGGTTTAGTGTTGTGGAACTAAAGTCTAGCCTGGCGACTGAACTTTAGCCTGTATTGTTAGCGCTGACGTTTCGATCGTCATTAAACATTATGCAGCGAAAGCAAGACTTGAACCAAATCATAAAATCGATTCAGCAAGGCTATTTCGTTCACTGATTAATTTCACGCATCAAAATAATTGCTGGTTTAAATACCAGACCCAACGGGGTGAAGCAATGCCAGGAGGGGCAAAAGTTTGAAGCAGGCCACAAAAAAGCACCTGAAAAGGTGCTTTTTTACGCGTTATTAACATGCTGGCATTACTGTTGCAGCTCTTTTTCAGTGAACAGATCGGCAAACAGTGCGGTGCTCAAGTAACGTTCACCCGAGGAAGGAAGGATAACCACAATATTCTTATTGGTAAAGGCTTCATCTTCCTGAAGTTTGAGCGCTGCTGCAACAGCCGCACCGGAAGAGATACCGGCGAGAATGCCTTCTTCATCCATCAGACGACGCGCGGTAGAGATGGCTTCTTCGTTAGTGATGGTGACCACTTTATCGATCAGCTTCAGATCCAGGTTGCCCGGAATGAAGCCCGCGCCAATACCCTGGATTTTATGCGGACCCGGCTTGAGCTCTTCGCCCGCCAGTGCCTGGGTGATAACCGGTGAGTCGGTGGGTTCAACCGCAACGGTGATCAGATCTTTTTTACCTTTTGTGCCTTTTATATAGCGTGACACGCCGGTCAGGGTGCCGCCGGTACCAACGCCGGAGATAAACACGTCAACCTGACCGTCAGTATCTTCCCAGATTTCCGGTCCAGTGGTCTTCTCGTGAATTTCCGGGTTAGCCGGGTTGCTGAACTGCTGCAGCAGCAGATATTTTGCCGGATCGCTGGCGACAATCTCTTCCGCTTTCTGAATGGCACCTTTCATGCCCTTCGCACCTTCAGTCAGTACCAGGTTCGCGCCGAGTGCTTTGAGCAGTTTGCGGCGTTCGATACTCATGGTTTCCGGCATGGTCAGCGTCAGTTTGTAGCCACGCGCGGCAGCGACATAGGCCAGAGCGATACCGGTGTTACCGCTGGTCGGTTCAACCAGTTCAACGCCAGGCTTCAGCACGCCACGTTTTTCAGCATCCCAAATCATGTTTGCACCGATACGGCATTTTACGCTGAAGCTCGGGTTACGAGATTCGACCTTCGCCAGAATGCGTCCATTACCGATACGGTTCAGTCGAACCAGGGGCGTATGACCGATAGTCAGCGAGTTGTCTTCATAAATCTTACTCATGGCCTGTCCTTAACTGTATGAAATTGGGATACCGCCCCAGCATACCTGCTAAGCAGGGAGGGGGAAGTAAGGAATTCGCATATCTATATACTGCAAGGAAATAATGGGGATCAGTATGGAATAAGGGGCGGCATAAGCCACCCCTGCTTTACACATTTTTGCATTATTTCCATAACGCGTGCTTAGCACGGTAGCAGTCCACCCACATTGCCGTCGCGCCGCACACAGCAACCGGCATGATGAACAGGTTCAGGAAGGGAATCATCGTGAACAGGCTGGTCAGCGCGCCGAACTGCATATTGGCGACCTTCTGGGTACGCAGGGCGTTGCGCATCGCTTTAAACGGTACCTTGTGGTTATCGAACGGATAATCACAATACTGGATGGCGAGCATCCAGGCGCTGAACAGGAACCACAGCACCGGCGCCACGGTCTGGCCAATGCCAGGCACAAAATAGAGAATAAGCAGCACTACCGCGCGGGGGAGGTACCAGGCAAATTTCTGCCACTCGCGCTTCATGATGCGGGGGATATCTTTCATGATCCCGAGCACGCCCGTGTCCGGCGGCGTCGCGCCGGTAAGCCGCGCCTCCAGCTGTTCTGCCAGCAGGCCGTTAAACGGTGCGGCTATCCAGTTAGCGATGGTTGAGAAGAAATAGCCGAACACCAGCAGCACGGAGATAACCGCCACCGGCCAGAGCAGATAGTTCAGCCACTGTAGCCAGTCGGGCACATAGCTCATTAACGCAGGGATCCAGCTCTCGAGCTTTGTAAAAAGCCACCAGAACGCGCCGCCCATCAGAAGAATGTTGATCAACAGCGGAAGGATGACGAAGCGTCGGATACCCGGTAGTGAAACCAGTTTCCAGCCCTGAGAAAAATACCAGACGCCGCTGCGTGGGGGAGAAGACGATGTTGAAACCATAACCAGGCTGTACTCCTTTTTTCACAACCAGTGGAATTGCCGCCTATATTATCCACTTGTGGACTAATGACCAGTTCGGAAATGTTCGAAAAACCAGCAAAAAGCACGATTTACTTCATCTTTATGCTGTGAATGCTCTGCACACACTTGCACTTGACGTAAACGGCAAATACTCTTAGTGAGTAAATGTTTGCCGTGGTGGCAAGGTGTTAGAACAACAGAGAATATAATGATGCAGGATTTGCGTCTGATATTAATCATTGTTGGCGCGATCGCCATAATCGCTTTACTGGTACATGGTTTCTGGACCAGCCGTAAAGAGCGTTCTTCGATGTTCCGCGATCGCCCACTGAAGCGCATGAAGTCCAGTCGTGATGACGATGACATTGAAGATGACATCGACGGTCGCGACGATGACGGCGTGGGTGAAGTTCGTGTTCATCGGGTCAATACTGCGCCCGGCGCGGCTCATGGGGAGCATGAAGCCCCCCGTCCTGCGCAGCACCAGTATCAACCGCCGTACGCCTCTGCTCAGCCGCGCCAGCAGGCGCCGCAGCCGGTAGAAGAGCCTGTGCGCCAGCCGCCGCAACAGCCTGTCCATCAGCAGCCTGCTGCGCCACAGCCGGTTCAACCGCAGCCCGTGCAGCAGCCTGTGCAACAACAGCCCGCGCAGCCGGTACAACAGCCGCAGCAGCCTGTTCATGTGCAGCCAGCGCCGCAGCCTGCTCCAGCACAGCATGTTGAGCCAGAACCGGTAGCAGAGCCAGAACCGGTTGTTGAAAAACCGCAGCGTAAAGAAGCGGTGATCATCATGAACGTGGCCGCGCATCACGGTAGCCATCTCAACGGTGACGTGCTGCTTAACAGTATTCAACAGGCAGGCTTCAAGTTTGGCGACATGAATATTTTCCATCGCCACCTGAGCCCTGACGGTAGCGGCCCGGCGCTGTTCAGCCTGGCCAATATGGTCAACCCGGGTACTTTTGATCCGGAAATGACCGGTGATTTCGTGACCCCAGGTGTCACCATCTTTATGCAGGTGCCCTCTTACGGTGATGAACTGCAAAACTTTAAGCTGATGTTGCAATCCGCTCAGCATATCGCTGACGAAGTAGGCGGTGTGGTGCTCGACGATCAGCGTCGAATGATGACGCCGCAGAAACTGCGCGAGTATCAGGACCGCATCCGCGAAGTTAAGGAAGCCAACGCGTAATCATCGCGTTTACGTCAACTCCTCCTCAACCCCCGCATGTCGGGGGTTTTTTCTCATTGATGGTGTGATATGGACTCTATCGAACAACAACTCACTGACCTGCGAACCACGCTTCGCCATCATGAATATCTCTATCATGTTATGGACGCGCCGGAGGTGCCGGATGCGGAGTATGACCGCCTGATGCGCGAGCTGCGCGAACTGGAGGCGCAGCACCCGGAACTCATTACGCCGGATTCTCCCACCCAGCGCGTCGGTGCCGAGCCGCTGGGAGCGTTCAGCCAGGTACGCCATGAAGTACCGATGCTGTCGCTGGATAACGTCTTTGATGAAGAGAGCTTCCTCGCGTTTAACAAGCGCGTGCAGGACCGTCTGAAAAGCAGCGACGCTCTCACCTGGTGCTGCGAGCTGAAGCTTGATGGCCTGGCGGTCAGTCTTCTCTACGAAAACGGCGTGCTGGTGCGTGCCGCGACGCGTGGCGACGGCACGACGGGTGAAGACATTACGACCAACGTGCGCACCATCCGCGCAATTCCGCTGAAGCTGCAGGGGGACAACATTCCTGCGCGTCTGGAAGTGCGCGGCGAAGTGTTTCTTCCCCAGGCGGGTTTCGAGAAAATCAACGAAGAAGCGCGCCGCACCGGCGGGAAAGTATTTGCTAACCCGCGTAATGCGGCGGCAGGCTCTTTGCGCCAGCTTGACCCGCGTATCACCGCGAAGCGACCGCTCACTTTCTTCTGCTATGGCGTGGGGATCCTGGAGGGAGGCGAGCTGCCGGATACGCACCTCGGGCGTCTGATGCAGTTTAAGGCGTGGGGCCTGCCGGTGAGTAACCGCGTGCAGCTCTGTGACTCGCCAGAAGCGGTACTCGCGTTCTACCACAAGGTGGAAGCGGACCGTCCGACGCTCGGTTTTGATATTGATGGCGTTGTCATTAAGGTGAACTCACTGGCGCTTCAGGAGCAACTCGGGTTTGTGGCGCGTGCGCCGCGCTGGGCGGTGGCGTTTAAGTTTCCTGCTCAGGAACAGATGACCTTCGTTCGCGACGTGGAGTTCCAGGTCGGCCGTACGGGCGCCATTACCCCGGTCGCCCGTCTTGAGCCTGTGCAGGTCGCGGGCGTACTGGTGAGTAACGCCACGCTGCACAACGCCGATGAGATTGAACGTCTGGGCCTGCGGATTGGTGACAAAGTGGTGGTTCGTCGCGCGGGCGATGTTATTCCGCAGGTGGTAAACGTCGTTGAGTCTGAACGCCCTGATGATACGCGTGAAGTGGTCTTCCCGACCCATTGCCCGGTGTGTGGCTCTGACGTGGAGCGTGTTGAAGGTGAGGCGGTAGCGCGCTGTACGGGCGGCCTGATCTGTGGCGCGCAGCGTAAAGAGTCACTGAAGCACTTCGTCTCCCGTCGCGCGATGGACGTCGACGGCATGGGCGATAAGATTATCGATCAGCTGGTTGAAAAAGAGTATGTGCATACGCCAGCGGATCTCTTCAAACTGACGGCGGGCAAGCTGACCGGTCTGGATCGCATGGGGCCGAAGTCGGCGCAGAACGTGGTTAACGCTCTGGAAGCCGCAAAAGAGACCACCTTCGCCCGTTTCCAAAAACTGCGAGCTGGATGCCTTCCTGTTTGCAATCGGTATTCCCAATATCGGTAAAAAGACTGCATATGACCTGATGGCACACTTTGGCACGCTGGAGGCGCTGGAAAAGGCAAGCATCGACGAGCTGCAGAAAGTGCCGGATGTCGGCATTGTAGTCGCCACGCACGTCTTTAACTTCTTTGCGGAAGAGAGCAACCGCGAAGTCATTGGCAAACTGCTGGCAGAGGGCATCAAATGGCCCGCGCCGGTGGTGGTTAATGCCGAAGAGATCGACAGTCCGTTCGCCGGTAAAACGTTGGTGCTGACCGGCAGCCTGAGCCAGCTTTCACGCGACGATGCGAAAGCGCGTCTGGTGGCGCTGGGCGCAAAAGTGGCGGGCAGCGTCTCGAAGAAAACCGACCTGGTGATTGCCGGGGAAGCAGCGGGTTCGAAGCTGGCGAAAGCCCAGGAACTCGGCATTGAGGTTATCGACGAAGCGGAAATGATGCGTCTGTTAGGAGAGTAACGTGGAAAAAGAGCAGCTCGTTGCGATCGCCAATACGGAGATGCCGTTCGGTAAATATAAGGGCCGCAGGCTGATCGATTTGCCGGAGGAGTATCTGCTGTGGTTTGCCCGTAAGGATGAGTTCCCGGCCGGGCGACTGGGCGAGCTGATGGCTATTACGCTACTGATCAAAACCGAGGGGCTGACCCAGCTGGTTCAGCCCCTGAAACGTCCTTAAGCCTTCGCGGCGCGGGTCTCTTCCTGCGCCAGTTTTTCCGTCTGACGTTTATAGCGACGCGCCAGCACGGCGCAGACCATCAGCTGGATCTGATGAAAAATCATCAGCGGCAATACCATCATCCCAATTACCGAGGTCGGGAACAGAATGTTGGCCATCGGGATACCGTTCGCCAGGCTCTTCTTCGAACCGCAGAAAACAATCGTAATTTCATCTGCTTTGTTGAAGCCGCATTTACGTGCCACAAAGACGTTTACGGCAATGACAATCGCCAGCAGGACAATGCTGACCACCACGATAAACAGCAGTGAGCCTGCGCCCACCTTGTGCCAGATCCCGTTCACGACCGCTTCGCTGAAGGCGGAGTAAACCACCAGCAAAATTGAGGTCTGGTCGGTTTTGGAGATCCACTTTTTATGCTTCGTCACAAACGCACCTGTCCACGGGCGCGAGAGATGGCCCAGGACAAACGGCAGCAGCAGTTGCAGACAGATCCTGCCCACCTGCTCAAGGTTACCTTCCGCGCCATGCATGTTCATCAGCAGGCCCACCAGCAGCGGGGAGACGAAAATCCCTAACAGGCTGGATGCCGATGCGGAGCAGACCGCGGCCGCAACGTTGCCACCCGCGAGGGAGGTAAACGCAATGGCCGACTGCACGGTGGCTGGCAGAATACAGAGATACAAAAAACCGGTGTAGAGTGCCGGGTCGACGTTAACTGGCGCCCACCACGCAAACAGCACCCCGAGGATGGGGAACAGAATAAAGGTGCTGCACATCACCCAGAGGTGCAGTCGCCAGTGGCCACCACCCGCGATAATCGCTTCGCGGGAGAGTTTTGCGCCGTGCATAAAGAACAGCAGCGCGATAGCGGCCGTCGTCAGCCCCTCAAAAAACGGGACGAAACCACCGCGGGCCGGGAAAAATGAGGCCAGTAAAACGGTGACCACCAGAGTAAGCGTAAACGGATCAACAATACGAAATAGTTTCATAATGACTCCTGAAAACAGATGTCGCTATTGTGCTTTTTTCCATTTGAGAAATAAAATTGATTTATTGCATTCATTCATGAATTAAACAGATGAATTACTCCTTACGCCAGCTTCGTATTTTTGTCACCGTCGCCCATGCCCGTAGCTTTAGCCGGGCAGGAGAGATGATTGGCCTCAGCCAGTCAGCCGTCAGCCACAGCGTGAAAGAGCTGGAAAATCAGACCGGAGTGCGGTTGCTTGACCGTACCACACGCGAAGTGGTGCTGACCGAAGCAGGGCAGCAGCTGGCCCAGCGCCTCGAACGTCTGCTGGATGAACTGAACAGCACGCTCAGAGACGTGGGAAGGCTGGGGCAGCAGCTTTCGGGTACCGTGCGGGTCGCAGCCAGCCAGACAATATCGGCACACCTTATCCCGCAGTGTATCGCGGAGGGAAACCACCGCTATCCGGACATTGATTTTGTGTTGCACGACCGGCCGCAGCAGTGGGTGCTGGAAAGCATCCGTCAGGGAGATGTGGATTTTGGTATTGTGATCGACCCCGGCCAGGTGAGCGACCTGGCGTGCGAACGCGTGCTTTCTGAGCCTTTTTTACTGCTCTGCCGGGATGACGATCCGCTGGCAACGTTGCCGGCGGTCAACTGGCAGTTCCTGCAGGGCGCGAACCTGGTTTTGCAGGATTATGCCTCCGGCAGCCGTCCGCTGATCGATTCCGCGCTGGTTAATCAGGGCGTAAAGGCCACCATCGTGCAGGAAATTGGGCATCCGGCCACGTTGTTTCCCATGGTGGAAGCCGGAATTGGGATCAGCGTGTTGCCCGCTCTGGCGCTCCCCCTGCCGCAGGGCAGCCGACTGGCCGTGAAGCGTTTAACGCCTGTTGTCGAGCGAAAACTGATGTTAGTCCGGCGCAAAAATCGTTCCCTCTCGGGGGCGGCGCAGGCTATATGGGAAGTGGTGCGTATCCAGGCACAGCGATTAACCGAGGCCCGCATACGCGACCCACTGTTTAACGCATCCGACGATTAAATATAGATATCGATCTGATGATCGTCTGTCGGGCTATTCACCCCTTCCACTTTACCCGGCGCTTGCTCCTGTTTCTTTTGCTCCTCTTCAGCCTGCTGGTGCTGCAGCGCGGCGAGTTGCGCCTGTAGCACGGTGATTTGGGTCTGAATGAGCTCCTGCTGCTTTTTCTTTTCATCTGCACTGCCGGAACTGTCCGCCAGCTCTTTTAACTGCTGAGTCAGCTGTTGGATCTTGTCGAGAATACGGCTGATTTGCGCAGCAATATCGTTCCCGCCGGAAGCCTCACTCCCGCCGCCGCTGGTTTGAATGGGTGGGGCTGAAGCCTGGATAGTCGTCATACTTTTTCCTCGCGTTATAAAACAGAGGTATCGGCACTGACGGGATTAGCTTGAGCAAAACTGCCATATCTGGCAGGACATTACATTGATACAAAAACAGTATTGATGGTGCCGGGAAAGTGTATTGGAGGTCACCCGCAGGCTCCGGATATAAGACTAGGGTCATGCGATCCATGCTATCGCGATCTTCATTCTCAAGGAGCCTCTATGACCCTCTCAAAAAACCCGTGGTATTGCGCCGATATTATCCGTGCGGCTAAGCCTGACTTCACGCCTCGCGTGGCGTTTATTCTCGGCTCTGGCCTTGGCGCGCTCGCCGACCAGATTGATGATGCCGTTTCCCTGAGCTATGAAAAACTGCCGGGCTTCCCGGTGAGCACCGTCCACGGCCACGCAGGCGAGCTGGTGCTGGGGCATCTTGCCGGGGAGCCTTGTTGCCCTGAGCGACCACATCAATACCATGCCTGGCACGCCGATGGTGGGGCTGAACGATGAGCGCTTTGGCGACCGTTTCTTCTCCCTGGCCAATGCTTACGACGCGGATTACCGTGCGATGCTGCAAACCGTGGCGGCGAAAGAGGGTTTCCCGCTGCATGAAGGGGTATTTGTCTCTTATCCGGGCCCGAACTTCGAGACGGCGGCAGAGATCCGCATGATGCAAATTATCGGCGGCGATGTGGTCGGCATGTCCGTGGTGCCGGAAGTGATTTCCGCACGCCACTGTGGCCTGAAGGTTGTAGCCGTTTCTGCAATTACCAACCTCGCCGAAGGTTTGGGCGAGGTAAAGCTGTCGCATGAGCAGACGCTCGCGGCGGCTGAGCTCTCACGCCAGAACTTCATCAATCTTATCTGCGGTTTTCTCCGCCATATTGCCTGAGTAAAACAATAAAGTGGCCCGTCAGGGCCACACTGCTATAAGGAATGGGCTATGAACATCACGACTCGCTTAAAGATGATGTCCTTTATGCAATATTTTATCTGGGGGAGTTGGCTGGTTACCCTCGGTGCTTACATGATCAACACCCTACACTTTACCGGCTCCGACGTGGGCATGGTCTACAGCTCCAAAGGCCTTGCCGCGATCGTTATGCCTTCGCTGGTGGGAATCATTGCCGACAAATGGCTACGGGCAGACCGCGCCTACGTCATTTGCCACCTCGTCTGTGCCGCCGCACTCTGTTACGCCGCGCAGGTGAATGAGCCCGGCCTGATGTTCTGGGTCATGCTGGTCAATGCGATGGCCTTTATGCCCACCATTGCGCTGTCGAATACGATCTCCTATTCCTGTCTTGAGCAGGCGGGTCTGGAGACGGTAAGCCATTTTCCGCGCGTGCGGGTGTATGGCACCGTGGGCTTTATTGCGGCAATGTGGGCCATAAGCCTGATGGGGGCGGAGCTAAGCAACGTGCAGCTTTATATTGCAGCTGGCGCGTCTCTGCTGCTGGCGCTCTATTCTTTGACGTTGCCGGCCATTCCCGTGGCGAAGCAGAAAACGGCCCAGTCTCTGGCCAGCAAGCTGGGCCTTAATGCCTTTGTTCTTTTTAAACAGCCTCGCATGGCGGTGTTCTTTTTGTTCGCGATGCTGCTGGGTGCTGTGCTGCAGATCACCAATACCTTCGGTAGCCCCTTCCTGCATGATTTTGCCCGTAATCCGGCGTATGCAGATAGCTTTATCGTCAGGTACCCGTCCATTTTGCTCTCCGTTTCGCAAATGTCAGAGGTGTTCTTCATTCTGACCATTCCGTACTTCCTCGGACGGTTTGGTATTAAAGCCGTGATGCTGATGAGCATGGTGGCCTGGATGCTCCGGTTTGGTCTGTTTGCCTTTGGCGACCCCTCCGCAACGGGCTTTGTGCTGCTCATGCTTTCCATGATTGTCTATGGCTGTGCATTCGACTTCTTCAATATTTCCGGCTCAGTGTTTGTCGAACAGGAGGTCAGCACCGATATTCGCGCCAGCGCACAGGGGCTGTTTATGACGACGGTTAACGGTATTGGGGCTTATTTCGGATCGGTATTGAGCGGTATGGCAGTCGATTATTTCTCGGTGGATGGGGTGAAGGACTGGCAGACGATCTGGCTGGTGTTTGCAGCGTATGCCCTGGTACTGGCCGTGGTGTTTTATTTCAGCTTTAACTACCACCACGCCAGTAAAAACAGCGAGATGCGCACAGTTGCGCACTAAATTTCCCCTCTCTGCGTTGAAAGGCTTTAAGGTAGGCGCTTAAGTGATATCGCCAGGATATGTTTTGATGGAACGCGTCTATCGAACCGACCTCAAGCTGCTGCGCTATTTTCTGGCCGTGGCGGAGGAACTGCATTTTGGACGGGCTGCGGCCCGTCTCAATATGTCCCAGCCGCCATTAAGCCTGCACATTAAAGAGCTGGAAAGCCAGCTGGGCACGTTACTGTTTATTCGCCACTCGCGAAGCGTCGCGTTGACGCATGCGGGTAAAGTGCTGATGGAAGAGTCTCGTCGGCTGCTTGCCAGCGCAAATCAGGCTCTGGCGCGCGTCGAACAAATTGGCCGGGGTGAGGCAGGGCGCATTGAGCTGGGTATTGTCGGTACCGCCATGCGGAGCGAGGTGCGCACGGTTATGCGCACTTTTTTGAAAGAACGCCCGAATGTTGATGTCGTTTTTCGCGAAAAGTCGCCGGTCATGCAGATGGCGCTGCTTGAGCGCCAGGAGCTGGATATTGGGATCTGGCGAATGGCAACGGAGCCCACCGCGGGGTTTACCAG
>OLVX01002158.1_pt1 | contig 14855 bp, 10 predicted proteins | sample 1673271 | NCBI WGS metagenome assembly OLVX01 (sample SAMEA3178939, study PRJEB25190) | human gut metagenome | biome: human gut; feature: human-associated habitat; material: faeces | place: Austria | collected 2013
TTTCGTCCGGCACTCTATACACTTCTATACTCTCATTTTTATACATTCCATACACTTACAAAAATATCCGTGCGTGCCTTCGGGGAATTCGTTCGTTTGCACATTCAAAAATTTAGTTCTCCTGCTTTATCTCATCCAGAATCCTCTGCTCTCTTCCATGGCAGGTAAACAATATCACCTGTCTTTTGCTGTGATAGAGCCATTTCAGTGTCTGTTTCAGTCTCTTATCATACATCACAAACGCATCGTCCAGTATGATCGGCATGGTCTCATCCTGGCAGAACATCTCACCGACCGCCATACGCAGTGCAAAGTAGATCTGCTCCATCGTGCCGCGGCTCACCTGTTCCAGGGAGAGCAGCTTTTTCGGCGTATTGATACGTACTTCCATGTTTGCATCGAGAAATACACTGGTATAACGTCCTTCTGTGATCTGGCTTAAAATATCGGAGATTTTCTGATTCAGATGTGCGGCAGATTCTTTGTAAATATCCTCAGAGATCTGGTTCATCGTCATGATCGCCAGACGTACCGCATCGAGTTCTTCCTGGATACTTCCGCTCTGCTCATTCTCTTCCTGCAATTCCTGGAGGCTCTCTTCCAGATTGTTTAAAATAACCTGTTTTTCTTTGCTCTCCGCACTGATGCGTTCCTGATTCCACATCTGCTTTTCAAATTCCAGGTTCAGCTCTTTTTCACGCTGAGCCAGTTCATCTTCTTCATGGTATTTTTCTTCCAGAAGCTTCTCACGCTTTGCGGAACGCTCCCGCTCGGCCTGGATCTCTTTTTTCATACGCTCCTGCATCCGTTTCTGGATACGCTCCTGCCGCTCCTGCTCCTCCTGATGGCGACGGTAGATCTTCCATACAAAAATGGCAGAAATCCCAAGCCATCCGGCAAGCACAAGGGCACTGATCCAGATATGCGGCACAAGAATGCAAACCAGCAGTGCCAGCACACCGCCTCCTAAAAGCCAAAGCTCCTGGTTACGCCACAGCATCCTGCGTTTGTCCTGTCCTGCTTCCATTCGCATTTTCCAGGACTCCATCTCATCTTTACCAGCATTCTCTTCCAGCGGAATATCCAGTTCCCGCTTCATTTTCTCCAGGCTTCTCTTTTTTTCTGTCAGTCTCGCCTGAAGTGCGATCCGCTCTTTTGCGATGCGTGCCATCTGGACTTCACAGTGTTTCTGTTCTTCGGACAGCTCCAGCAGTTCCTGACGCACGTACTCCAGACGCATCTGCTGACTTTCCAGCTCTTCTGCCTGTTCTGCATCCAGACGCTTCTGTTCGGATTCCAGATGCCGTCTCTGGCTTTCCAGGCTCTTGATCGCCGCACTGACGTTCATCTCACCGTCTCCGGAATTCTGCAGATTGGTCATGTAATTTCGCAGTTCTCTTGCCAGACCTTCGTCCGTCGCTGCCGACTGCTGATTAAAAAACACGGTATTGCGAAAAGCATCCTCATTCATGCCTTCCATCAGAACCTGAAGATCGCCCTTTTCTACGGACAGTACTTCACCGTTTGTCTCGCATACCAGGCTGACGCTCTTTTCCTTGCGGTAAAAATTCCGCTCCAAACGAAAGATTTTGCCGCCGCTCTCAAATCGCATGATACCTGCAAACTGTCCTGCATGAAACCACGGTTCCCTGATGCTGTATTCATCTTTTCTGGCTGCCCGCCCTCTCTGCTTTTCAATCCCGAAAAACATACCGCGGATAAATGAATGAAGCGTTGTTTTTCCCATTTCATTCTCGCCATAGATCAGATTCATTCCATCATGAAATGTGACTGTCTCGTGGTTGAATTTTCCAAAATTAATGATTTCTAATTCCAGTATCCGCATGTACTTTTATCCTCTCATCTCCAGCAGTGCATGTATTCCGTAATACAATGCCTTTCTCTCTGTATCACTCATGTCTTTATGATACAGAGTCTGGATGTATCTTCCGGCAATATCGCCCGCATGGACACGCATAAGCCGTTCAAAATCATAGTCCGGAACGCTCTCATCCTGTACGCTTACGATATTTCCAAGCTTCCTGCAGGCATCCAGATCGTATACAATATCCGGATCACGATATCCCTGCAGAAGCACTTTATAAATATGCTGCATTCCCTTTGCTGCCATCCGCATCCGCACTGTCTCCTGAAATGCCAGGTTGGTCGGACATTCTTTCGTATCCAGCTCAAGTGGGATATACTCTCTGCACGCCCACGGCACAAACGAAATACTCAGCTTGCCTTCGTTATATTTCCCTTCAATAAAGCCATGAGGACCGATATCATTCTGGTCGATCGGCTCTAACGCCCCGGCATACGCCATACGGTCCGGCTCTATCATCTCCGGTCTGTGGATATGTCCAAGTGCAATATAGTCAAAGCCCGACAGAAGCAGCTTTTTGCGGTCGATCGGAATATGCTTTGCATCTCCGCCGTGCCCGAGCAGAATGGAAAAACCGGCCTTTTTCTCCGGCTGCAGATCATTATATTTCGGCTCTTTGATCTCCCTTGTATGGTAACTTAATCCATACACTTCCGTATCCAGATCCTCAAACACGACACTTTCACATTCCTTGCCCCGGAGGCAGGTCACATTCTCACTCCACGGAAAATCCAGATAGTACGAGTCTACTTTCAGGTAATCATGGTTTCCTATGATAAACACGACTTTTGTTTTTTTCAGCGTGGAAAACAGATAGTTGACTTCTTTGAGCTCGCGCATCAGTGGCTGTCTGTGAAACAGATCTCCTGCGATCAACAGCAGATCCACTTCCTCTCGATCTGCCTTTGCCACAACACTGCGAAAGCTCTCCCAGATCTCGCTTCTGCGTTCTTCACTCCACGCAAAACCGGCATCCGGGATCGCTCCCAGGTGTGTATCTGCTATATGAAAAAACTTCACGATACTACTCCTTTTCTTTAGTCCTCTTCTTTGCGGTTGAAGAATCCTTCCTGACCAAGCTCAGATGCCTTTCTGGAGCGGTCTTTAAACTGCAGTTCCGGATTTTTGATGCTGACTCTCGTCTGAGCCGGTACGGAAGATGTGATAAATGCATTACTTCCGATCACCGCTCCGGTGCCGATCACGGTCTCTCCGCCAAGGATCGATGCTCCGGAATATACGGTTACGTTGTCTTCCAGGGTCGGATGACGTTTCACACCGCGAAGACTCTGTCCTCCTCTGGTGGAAAGTGCACCAAGTGTCACACCCTGATAAATCTTGACATATTTTCCGATCACCGTGGTCTCACCGACCACAACACCGGTACCGTGGTCGATAAAAAAATATTCTCCGATCGATGCTCCCGGATGGATGTCGATCCCGGTCAGGCTGTGTGCATGTTCGGTCATCATACGCGGGATCAACGGCACACCGAGCAGATAGAGTTCATGTGCAATACGGTTGACTGTGATCGCATACATACCCGGATAAGAAAAGATGACTTCATCGGTGTTAAACGCAGCCGGATCGCCCTCGTATCCTGCCTGGACATCGGTCGCCAGCACATCTCGCAGCTTCGGGATCTTCTCCAGAAAACGGTGCGTGATCTCTCTTGCACTTTCCATCAAGGTCTCTTTATCCGCCTCACGGTACTTGCTGCTGTGCGGCAGTGCCATCATGACCTGCTTGGTCAAGTTATACTCTATGTTTTCCAGAAGTTCTCCAACATGATATTCGATCGAATCTTTTCGAAGATTTTTTATCTCAAAATAGCCTGGAAAAAGGATCTTGCGAATCATTTCCAGAAGGTCGTTGACACTCTCACTGTTGATCCGGCTGCGGCAGTCGATGTTTTGAATGACCGGATATTTATCATAACTTTCCAGAACAGCATTTACAAGATCTTTGATTTCTCCATATTTTTGCATACGATTTCTCCTTCTTTCACTTCCTAGATAGTAAGGATGTTTGTGTCAAAAGTCCCCAACTATGATGCCTACGGATTGTTCCGTGCGTCGCACTCCCACAATCCTAGCATCATAGTAAGAGTATAACAGAGTTTTCCCCTCAAGGCAATCTGAACCGTAATTATAATTCATTTCCCCAGTCTACGATGGTTCCGTCGTTTGCATTGATCGTAAGCAGACTGTCTGTCCGTTCCTGTCTCAGGTAACACTGCACCCAGAGATCATCCGCATCTGCCAGCAGCTGTTCCGTCTGCGGACTGCTGTAAGTACCGATAAAATCCCAGACCGGGATGAGCTGCTCTTTTTTCTTTTTTCCGTCTTTGCCTTCAGTTTCAATCCTGCGGTATCCAAGCCGGATCGTCTGAATGGTTGCGGAAACCTCCAGACCGTTGCCGGAGAGCATCTCGAGAATATACTGTTTGGTGATCGATTTCTGAAAGACCTGCAGAATATCTGAAAACGGAAGCAGGAAAACTCCTCCGCCCTCATTTTCTTCTACGATACATGGGTTGATCCAGGTCACTTCTGCAAGACCTTCATCATCAAAGGTAATATAAAAGCTTTCGGCTTCCCGGCTCGGTTTCCAGTTTTCCGTCCCTGATCCTGTTCCGTCGTATCCCTCTCCCTCGTTTTCCGGGGAAGCCATATCCAGATTGCCGCCCAGTCCGAACAGGATATCCCCTGACAGGCTGTGGTCTGTGCTCTGGTTGATCCGTGCTTCGTCCACCTGCCTTGTATAGTAAAACCTCCAGCCCATTTTCTGCTCCGAGGCTCCGGTATCGCCTGTTTCCGTTTCTTCCCCGGTATTTTCATTCACAGAATCTTCCGTACAGTAAACCGCCCGTGACTGCATAAAATGAAACTCTTCTGCAAGTCCCAGAGTCTGAAGCAGAGCATCTGCTTCTTTTCTCATCCGTTTTCTTCCAACCTTTGTATGCAGAATTTGCCAGCTGTCATCCCTGCTCCACGGTACATATTCACATTCTTCCCTTCTGAGTGAAACACCGGATTCTTTGTAGCCGTCTTCCAGCAGATTCTGCATTTCAAACTGATACACTTTCTTGCCTGCCGCCGCCCAGGAAGCATACGGATCTGTTATATTCACCATTCCGCTAAGTCCCTGCTGTGCCCGCCAGGAAATCGTATCTCCCTTGTCGTTTTTCAGCGGCTGTCCCTGCGTCAGGATATGGATCCAGCCATTCATATCTTCCTGTGTGAAATAGCGTGTCTTTGCCTTGTAGATCTTCATGCTGTTTCCCTGCGGGAGATAAACACTCGCCTGAAGATCCACATGAATCTTACCTTCTTCCACACTCAGCATACAGGGACTCGCTGCCTGTACCTGTTCTGCTACGCTGACATTCTCCACTGCCTCTGTGCCGGAAGAATAAGAACGGATACTGTCTCCGGTCTCTGTCTCTTTTTCCTTTACAATACAGTCATCTTCCGATGTTTCCATACAACCGGTCAGAAATCCTGCAGCCATCAGGATCATTCCGATCCATACGATCCTTCGTAAGATTCTTTTTTTTGCCCTTTTCATTTTTTCTCCTTACTGTTCTTCCGAAAAGATCACCCGGATCTGCGTACCGACGCCCGGTTTGCTTTTGATCTCCATCTTTGCACCATGAAGCTTCACGATCTGTGTGCAAAGTGCAAGCCCCAGCCCGATCCCACCTGCTTTTTTGCTTCTGGATTTGTCAACCATATAAAAAGCCTCCGTGATCTTCGGAATCTCTTCTGCCGGGATTCCTCTTCCGTGGTCTTCCACCAGAATGCATGTTCCGGCCGCTTCAACATAAATGGTATCACCTTCTTTGGAAGCTTTCATGGCATTATCGATCAGATTCACCAGAAGACTCTCCATCAGATCCATGTCCATGAGCAGAACGGTGTCATCGCTCCTGGTTTCCAGTGTGATCCCCTGTTCTTTCAGATGATACTTCTCAAGCTCCGCCACTTTTCCGATCAGCTGGCTGACCGGATGCTTCTCCATATGGATCGTCTCGTTGTTGTAAAGCTCCAGCAGATTCATCATCTTCCCGGAAAGTCGCTCCAGACGGCGACACTCATTGTTGATGTGCGTCAGTGCCTTTTTCTGCTGTTCTTCGTTGATCCTCACATGCAGAAGCGTATCCGAATAGCCGATGATGGAAGTCATCGGCGTTTTCAGCTCGTGTGCCAGACTGCCAAGAAGCTGTTTCCTTCGCTCAGAAACCTGTGCCAGCTCCTCCATCTGGCATTCTATCTGGTCTGCCATCTGATTAAAAGAGACGCTCAGTGCCCCGACCTCGTCATTGGAACGCACACGTACACGGCGATCCAGCTGTCCCTGGCTGATCGCACCGGCTGTCTCTCTTAAGTCACGCAGCGGTTTTAACATTCTTCGTATCATCCAGAACACCGCATTGATCGCCACCGCAACGATTGCACCCAAAATGACCAGGAACATGCCGATCTGCGTCAGCACATTGTTATAAATTTCCGAAATATCCCGCACCAGCAGAAGCTGATACGATGTATTTTTACTGTCTGAAAGCGGGATCTTCTGTCCGACGATCATCAGATGTCTGCCGTTTTTCTGCTGAAAAGCTGCCACCGGCTCATAAGAATCAAACTGTTCAAGCCGGTTTCCGGTCAGCTCGAAATTCGTGGTATTAGCTGCAAGCTGCCAGTCCTGAAGCAGCATGTAATCTCTGCTGCTGTATCTGCGCAGCAAAAACTGGAGATAAGCTTTCCTTGCGGTGTCGCTCATCTCCTCCGTAGCTGCATTTTCAAGACTCTGTCCCAGTGCATAAGCGGTCGCACGCACCTGTCGTGACGCTGCACTTGATGTCTGCCTGATGTTATAATTTGATGTCTCATACACTGTGATTCCACCGTAAACTACCATGGAGATCAAAAGAATCGCTGCCGTGAGCAGAGATATTTTCTGCCAGAGCTTCATACTACTCCTCCAGTCGATATCCGATCTTCGGAATGGTCTTGATGACATCCGACAGATCCAGTTTCCTGCGAAGCTGTCCGATATGTACATCGATCGTCCTTGTCTCACCCAGATAATTGCTGCCCCATACTTCATTCAGCATCTGTTCTCTGGTAAATGCCACATTTTTATTCTTTGCCAGTAATACCAGCAGATCATATTCCATCGGCTTCAGACTGACTGTCTGCCCGTTTCTGGTCACTTTATGCTCTGATAAATGGATCTCCAGATCTTTCACCTGTATGATCTCTTTTTGCTTTCCGGTACGCTCCAGCACTTTTTCCACACGCACCAGCAGCTCCAGAACCTCAAACGGTTTGACGATATAATCCTCTGCTCCCGATCTCAGTCCCTTGATCTTGGAATTTACATCTGCCTTAGCCGTGATATAAATGACCGGTATGCCATATTTTTTCATAACTCCGAGAAGTTCAAAGCCGTCTTTGCCCGGCAGCATAATATCCAGCAGTGCCAGGTCAAAATCCTCCTCTTTCTCCAGTGTTCCCTCAACTTCATTGCCATCCAGAACCGGAACCACTTCGTAGCCGGTCACTTCCAGATTCATACAGATCAGCTCTGAAATCGCCGTATCATCCTCTACCACAAGAATGCGGTTTGCCATAATTCTCTGCCCCCGTACTTCTATATTTTATAACTGCCCGCCATCGGTGCAGTTACCCTGCTTTCATTCTTTCCGGTCATCCTCCGCTTCCAGGCTCTTCAGTTCCCGGCAGAGTCTGGAAATCGGAAGTCCGACCACGTTATAATAATCTCCTTCAATTCTTTCTACGAAAATTCCTGCACGTCCCTGTATTCCATAACTGCCTGCCTTGTCAAACGGCTCCCCGGTGGCAATGTACGCTTCGATCTCCTGATCACTCATCGATGTCATAAAGACATCGGTCCTTTCATGGAATGACCGGATGATCCTTTCATCCCCTTTTTTCTGTAACAGTGTCACGCCCGTATAAACCTGATGCTTCTCTCCCTGAAGCATGGCAAGCATCTGATGTGCATCTTCGGCATCTTTTGGTTTCCCAAGTACTTTGTTTCCTTTGGCAACGATCGTATCTGCCCCGATGATCACAGCATCTCCTGTCACGGCTTCTGCAACTCCCTTTGCTTTTGCAAGTGACAGTTCTTCAACGATCTCTCCCGGTTCTTCTTTTGTGATACATTCTCTGGTACTGCCGATCAGTATCTCAAAATCGATCCCGGCCTGTTCTAAAAGCTCACGCCTTCTCGGCGAAGCGGATGCAAGTACAATTCTCATACAGTCCTCCTGTCGCGGTGCTGCCTGCGGCAACCCAAAAGAACCACCCCTCGCTATTACTATAACAAAGAGCGGTTCTTAAAATCTTCTAATTTTTGTAAACAAAATGTAATTTCCGTTAGCGGATTACCTTAATCCATCCTTCCGGTGCTTCCAGACGACCCATCTGGATACCGGTCAGTGTCTCATACAGTTTTTTGGTAACCGGTCCCATCTCTGTCATACCGCTTGGCATGCAGATTTCTTTGCCGTGATCTACGATCTTTCCAACCGGTGAGATAACAGCGGCTGTTCCGCAAAGTCCACATTCTGCGAAATCTTTTACTTCATCGAAGTAAACTTCTCTTTCTTCTACTTCCAGTCCCAGATATTCTTTTGCAACATAAACAAGAGAACGGCGTGTGATAGAAGGCAGAATACTGTCTGACTTCGGAGTTACGACCTTGTTGTCTTTTGTAACGAACAGGAAGTTTGCTCCGCCTGTCTCTTCTACTTTGGTTCTTGTAGCCGGATCCAGATACATGTTCTCGTCAAATCCCTGACGGTGTGCATCCATGATCGCATGCAGGCTCATGGCATAGTTCAGACCTGCTTTGATATGTCCGGTTCCTCTTGGTGCTGCACGGTCGAAATCGCTGACACGGATCGTGATCGGCTTTACGCCGCCCTTGAAGTACGGTCCGACCGGTGTACAAAATGCACGGAACTGGTATTCATCAGCCGGTTTTACACCGATAACTGCATTTGTTCCGAACATGTACGGGCGGATATATAAAGTAGCACCTGATCCGTATGGCGGTACATAATCTGCATTGGCTTCTACCAGTTTTACGATTGCATCTACGAAACGATCTTTCGGGAATACAGGCATTTCCAGTCTTTTTGCGGAATTCTCCATACGCTCTGCGTTGAGGTCCGGGCGGAATACAACGATGCGTCCGTCTTCTGTTGTATATGCTTTCATACCTTCGAATACCGTCTGTGCATACTGCAATACACAGGCACACTCACTGATTGTAACCATGTCATCGGTACTTAATGTACCCTCATCCCAGGCACCGTTTTTAAAATTTGATACATAGCGATAGTCTGTTTTTACATAGCCAAATCCAAGATTTGACCAGTCAATATTTTTTCCCATGTTATCCTCCTGACGCCTTACCTGCTGCTTTTTCAATCCATAAATACTGGTACAACAGTCTGACAAAATATTTTTGATATGTTTCTAAGTATAATACTTTTTTCTGTGATGCACAAGCATATTTCCTGCAATTTTTAGCAAATTCATGCAAAAACTGCAAGAATCAGGTCCGTTTGATAAATTTACTGCGGCAGGAAGGACAGGTGATCTCGATTTTTCCCTTCCCTCTCGGGACACGGATTTTCTGTCTGCAATGCGGACAGCGGTAGATTTTGTGTGTTTTGGAATCGCTGATCACACTTTTGTCCCCTTTGCAGAACCGGACAACCTTTTCTTTTGTATCCATATACATACGCTCTTCTTCGCATCGTTTCCGGATATTTTTGGAAAACATGCGGTAATACATCCAGATCAGCAGAATCCAGCTGACATAGTTCAGTGCCGATGCCCGCAGCAGACCGGAAAGCAGGATGCATACCAGTGCTCCCACCAGCAAAAACCTGGAAAAATGGTCGATCCCATATCTGCCCTGCATAAATTTTTCGAATTTCTGTCTCATACTATACCCTTTCTTCTGACCCGGCCTTTCTTTTGCCCTTATCTTTCTTTTACACCGCTCTGATCCGCCTGAGGCTATATCAGAAAACGCAATGGGTCATACGTGATTTTTGTCTCTTGACTCATCTTAATACTCCGCCCGCAGAAAATCAATAAACTGGCTATTAAATAATTCTAAAGTTGCATCCCTTTCTTAACATCGTAAAGCCGAGTGTATGTGAGACGTCTCACTGCTGCTCCAATATTTCTCCAAAGTTCCGCCGAAGTCTCTTGCCAGTGTCCGTATGTTTTGTTATAATGCAGTTAGTTTTGTCAAACTATGTCGCCCGATCGGGCGACGGAATGGAGTTTTGTATGAAAGTAAAACATATGACGTTTCTGGCAATGTACACGACCATTGCCCTGACGATTTTTGTGGTGGAGGCAATGCTGCCGCCGCTCGCCCCGATCCCCGGGATCAAGCTGGGACTTGCTAATGTCGTTACGCTGTGGCTTCTGTATTATGCTACCTGGAAGGATGCTCTGTGCGTACTTCTGATGCGTATCCTGATCGCCAGCATGGTGACCGGGCAGATGGTATCCTTCTCCTACAGCCTGTGCGGCGGTCTGTTCTGTTTCGTGGCCATGGCACTGCTCTTTCGGCTGCTCGGGAAAAAGCACATCCCTTTTATCAGTGTGATCGGTGCCCTTTTCCATAACCTCGGTCAGATCTGTATCGCCATGGTGATCCTTCGCTCGGTAAGTATTCTTGTTTATCTGCCGATGCTGACCATCAGTGGAATTCTCACCGGAGCATTCACCGGACTGTGTGCATGGTTTGCATCCAGAAGGCTTCGAAAAGACCAGGTGTGGTTTATCCGCTGATCCACGGCTTTCAGAGACATATATGCCTGGATATCCTGAACTGCTGTAACAAAAACAAAGTCCCGAAAACGGGACTCTGTTTTTGTTTTGCAGCTTTTCATCCTGGATGATGCCTGCGAATCGCCCTGACACAAAGGACAATTGCATCCTTATTTCGTTTTCTTATAAGATGCCTTCTTTACGCCTGCTTTTTTCAGAGCTTTTTTCAGCTTGTTCAGCTGTGATTTTTTCATCTTCTTCGGTACTTTCACCGTTACTTTTGATTTTCCGGACTTGAATGCATTCTTTCCAACGCCCGGTGCTTTGATTCCCTTGAAGGTGATCGTTGCCAGTTTCTTGCATTTGTAGAAGCTGCTCTTGCCAATGCTCTTGACATTTGCTCCGATCACAACGCTCTTCAGTCTGGATGCATTTTTGAATACATTGTTTGCAACTGCGGTTACTTTAAAGGTGTATCCGTCAATGGTCACCGTTGCCGGAATCGTTACCGTCTTGACCGTTTTCTTCAGAAGCTTGCTTACTGTTACCGTACCATTCTTAGCATCTGATTTTGTTACTTTGAATGCCAGTTTGCCGTCAGCACTCTTATGAACAGATCCTTTTGCCGGAACTTTCTTCGGTACATCTGGTTTTTCTGTCTCCGGAGCCTTTGCCTTTACGTTGATCTCAACCGTTGCTTTCACATCCGGTCTTGCCGCACTGCTTACGGTAATCACTGCTTTTCCTGCTGCCTTTGCGGTTACCACACCTGCATCACTGACTTCTGCGACTGCTTTATCACTGGATTCATATTTCAGATCTTTGCTGTCTGTAGTATCTTCCGGAGTGATCACTGCGGTCAGTTTTGCAGTTTCGCCGACTTTCAGTTCGCTCTTGTCTGCTTTTACAGAAACTCCTGTGATTGGTTTTTCCACAACCGGTTTACCGTTTACTTTTACTGCGATTTCTGTATATACATCGCTGTCTTTTACCGAAACTTTGATCTTGGTCTCACCGGCTTTGACTGCTGTTACATTACCTTTTTCATCTACTGTTGCTACTGTTTCATCTTCTGATGTAAATACAATTTCACCTTTTGCATAGTAAGGTGCGATTGCTGCACTTACCTGTGCACTTTCTGCCTCTTTCAGTTCCAGAGCATCTGTCGAAACATGTACACCCGTTGCAGACATATCGATGTTATTGTATTTATACTCATCGAAGTCATACCACAGTACCGTCTTTTCGTTGTCTGCTTTGTAAGTTCCGTTATCCAGATCATCTTTGCTCAGTGCTGCTGAGTAAACGCGGATGTTCTTCAGATATCCGGAAGAAAGACGTTGTGTCTCCGGACAATATCCGATACCAAGCGGATAGGTCGTTGTAGCTACGCTTCCCACATTCTGTGTGGTTACCATTTCTTTTCCTTCTACATAAACAGAAATATTGTTTCCATCGTAAACTGCTGCTACATGCAGCCACTGGTTCATTTCTTCTGAAGTAAGAGGAACCTGTACGATCTTCCAGCTTCCATTCGTATTCTTGATAAAGAAGTACACCGTCTGCTCAGAAACACGGAATGCCGCACTGCTGTCACCTTTTGATGCGATCATATTGTAGTCAGCACCATTGTATCCTACATTATTCGGATTAAATACAGCTTCAATTGTAAAGGCTTTATTTCCCCCGATCAGACTGTTGAAGGTTTCATCTGCTGTTTCTCCGGTTACATCTGCATACCCTTTCAGACTAATTTCGCCGTCTTTTTCTGCAATATTTGCTGTAGCTGCTGCACTGATATCCATATCATAATGATTTGCACTCTTGTCTTGTACAACAACCGCTGCATCTTCCGTCTCTGCAAATTTCTTTGCCAGTGCGATTGCCTCCTGCAGTTTCTGATAACGGAGTTCACCTACCAGAGCCTTACCTTCTTCTGCCAGTGCATTGTAAGATACGAGCATGTTCTGAAGTTCTGTTGCATCACTGGCTCTCTGTACATAAAGTTCATCAATTTCATCAATCTTAGCATTCAGTTCTTCTGCTGCTGCTTTGATGATATCATCCTCAGAAACAGATGCTACGGTGCGGTATGCACGTGTTACATCCATCGGATCGCTGTCTTTTGTGGTATATGGTACCATGGTGTACTCATAAGTATAAGCTTTGTTATTTGGAAGCAGGTATGCGGAAAGTGTATCCTGACCGCAGCTCTTGTTTCCGGTTCCCTGTGAACGATAGTTTACTGTCAGGATCGTGGAATCCAGTTTGGTCAGTTCATATGGATGCTGTGCCTGATCCAGATCATCTACTGTGAAATGCAGTGCAGACGCTTCTACCGTATCGGTTGCTGCGATTGCCATTGCACTCTTTGCAGATGGGTTGGTTACGCTGATCCATTTTACTCCGGTTACGGTACCGGTATCCTGTGTATCCAGGTACGGATAGAACATTCCGGATACGGTGTTGCTATATCTTCCAACCGTTGCGAAATCTTCTCTGTCCCACATAGCCTCTACCGGGCCGTTACCATACCATTCTACGTTTTCATATCCTTCCGGCAGTTCCATAACAGTACCGATACGGATATAACGTCCAAGGCTTGTTCCGGTTGCGTCTACGGTTGCATCTACAGTCACTGCACCGCTTCCGTCTACCGTATAAATCATGGTCTGTTTCAGGTTTGCCTGGCTTGCACTTGCCAGTGTCACACGGATCGTCTTCTGTCCTGCATCGTTTGTTCCGACCGCAATATCAGAAGCCGTTACATTTTTGTTGACATTCTTCCAGTTTCCGTCGTAGTTACCGTTATCATTGTTGAGAATACCTCTCCAGTAATTCGGAACCGGTCCGCTTGTCAGCAGAGTCTCACCTTTGTATACATAATTTTTCAGTGTTCCGGTTGCTTTTTCTACTTCAAAGCTGAAATCGGTACCGGAAACTTTGATCACATCTTCTGCACTGTCATCTACGGTTACGTTTGTGTTAATCGTCGGTTCTACTTTTGTAACTTCTGCCGGGATCTGGAACTGCTCGTAAGCAACTTCGTGTCCTGCTTTTGCCCATTCGGTATCCTCTTTGAGCTGTACAGACAGGTTCAGATAATACTCTGCTCCTGCTTTCTTTTCTTCCGGCATAGATGCACGATACGGAACTTTGATGCTTCCGCTCTCTCTGCCTGCGATGTTGGTATCTTCCGCAGAAAGTTTACCGGAGCCAATCTCTTTTCCGTCTTCAGTCAGTGTCCATTTCACGTCAAAATCATTCAGATTCAGGAAGTTATTTTCATTGTAAACATCGATGGTCTCGCCGAGCAGCCTGCTGTCATCTGCGGTAAACCATACGCTCTGATACTGATATTTTACTTCATAAAGTTCCGGCTGGACATCCCTGTCCGGAGATACCAGACCGTTTACACAGAAGGAGTTGTCGTTCGGGCTTTCGCCGGAGTCTCCGCCGTATCCATAGAAGCTGCCTTTGATTTCATCGGAGTACAGATTTGCATGAGCATCGGTATCTGCATAGTAATCATACGGTTTGGAAGATTCATCAACGGTCAGGCCCGAAAAATCTGCCCACAGAAGTACATCATCAGATTTCTCTGTGATTGCCGGTGTCGTGCTGTTCTGAGCATTGATCTCCTCCAGGGACAGTGCTCTGCTGTAAACGCGGCCCATAGAAATTTCACCGTCAAAGGTTCTGCCGTTGTCAGCACTGCATCCTACTCCCAGTGCTACGCTGCTGGATGCAATGGTTGTATTTCCGTTTCCGCTTCCAACCAGCTCTCCATCACAGTAGATCTTGATCGCACCTTTATCGTAAGTTGCAACAACCTGATGCCAGTTTCCTACCCAGTTATCCGGTTTTTTCGCTGTCACAGAATTCCAGTTGTTGTTATAGTAAGCAAAGAACTCCAGCTGTTTACTGCTGTTTGTCTTTAATGCAAACTGATAGTCACCTTTTGCAATCAGGACTTTTTCTGCTCCGTCCGATTCCGGTTTGCAGATAACTTCTACGGTAAAGCTCTTGCCGCTTCCGGAGAGTGCTTCGTTGTATTTATCGCTCTCAAACAGTGCATAACCATTTGCACTCTTGCCGGTCAGTGCTCCGCTGTCCGGATTTTCATTGACCGAAGAAATGCT
>OLVX01002162.1_pt1 | contig 14843 bp, 13 predicted proteins | sample 1673271 | NCBI WGS metagenome assembly OLVX01 (sample SAMEA3178939, study PRJEB25190) | human gut metagenome | biome: human gut; feature: human-associated habitat; material: faeces | place: Austria | collected 2013
CGCCGATGATCAGGGTATCGACCTTCTCCAGCAGGTTGGAGATGACGTTCAGCTTGTCAGCGACCTTTGCGCCGCCCAGGATGGCGGTGAAGGGACGGACGGGATCGTTCACGGCGTTGCCCAGGTACTTGATCTCCTTCTCCATCAGGTAGCCGACAGCGGTGTCCTTGATGTAGTCGGTGACGCCTGCGGTGGAGCAGTGTGCACGGTGGCAGCTGCCGAATGCATCGTCAACGTATGCATCAGCCAGAGAAGCCAGCTCCTGGCTGAACTCGGGCATGTTCTTGGTCTCTTCCTTGCGGAAACGGGTGTTCTGCAGCAGAACGACGTCGCCGTTGTTCATAGCAGCCACAGCAGCCTTTGCGTTCTCGCCCACAACGTTGTCATCGTCAGCAAACACAACGGTCTTGCCCAGCTTTGCGCTCAGAGCCACAGCAACGGGTGCCAGGCTGAACTTTGCCTCGGGGCCGTTCTTGGGCTTGCCCAGGTGGCTGCACAGGATGACCTTAGCGCCATCGTTGACCAGCTTCTGGATGGTGGGCAGTGCTGCGTTGATGCGGTTCTCGTTGGTGATGACACCGTCCTTCATCGGGACGTTGAAATCGCAGCGGACAAGCACCTTCTTGCCGCAGTAGTTCTGATCGTCGATCGTCTTCTTACCTAAACCCATGGTAAAAACTCCTCTCAAGTTATAATTCTGAACCAGAGTCTCGCTCACAATCGGGGCGTTGCCCCGTACAGTTACTATTATAAACAAAAACTGCGTGTATTGCAAGGATATGAGATAGATAATTGTTTAACAAACATTTGCCATTGTTGCACGGAAATGTGTCTATTTTGCCCGAAGTGCGGTTTTTTCTGCCCGCAGACGCCGGAAATGCTGTTTTCCTTCATGACAAAAGGGGTCGAAAAACGCCCACAGGCGTTTCTCGACCCCAAATAAAAATAATTTTTCCGCTGTTCAGGCGTTATGCAAAATATTCCTGTGCGCGGCGAGCGGCATCGTTGATGCAGTCCCGCAGCTGGTCCAGCGTATCAAACTTTTTGCTGGGACTCAGGTAAGCGTGGAACTCCACCACCGGGTCGGTGCCGTACAGGTTGCCGGAAAAGCCCGGGATAAAGGTCTCGCAGGTCACCTTGGTAGCGTCATCGTTCACGGTAGGGCGGCTGCCCAGGCCGGTGGCCGAGGGATACCACACCCCGTTGATGCAGGTGCGGGTGATATAAATGCCGCTGCGGGGCATCTGGAAGCCCTGCGGGTACAGCTGGTTGATGGTGGGCACCCCGAGGGTGTGCCCCAGCCCTGCCCCGTGCTGCACCGCAAAGCGGATGGCATAGGGCATGCCCAGCATGGCGTTGGCGGCCGGGATGTCCCCGCCCTCCAGCGCGGTGCGGATGCGGGTGGAGGACACCGGCTTTTCCTCAAACTGAGCCATGGGCACCACCACTACCTCTACCCCAAGAGGGGCACAGAGGGTGCGCAGCAGCTCCGGCGTACCGGCAGCCTTTGCACCAAAGGTGAAGTTTTCGCCACAGAACAGCGCCCGGGCGTGGCAGTTTTCCACGATGCCGCGCACGAACTCCTCCGGGCTCAGTGCCTTGATCGCCTCAAAATCCGGGGTGAGGTAATACTCCACCCCAAGGCTGTGGATCAAGGCGTGCTTATCCTCGGTGGAGAGCAGGCGCTTGCCCTTCATTTTATTTTCCACCGGCAGGCGAAAGGTGAACACCGCCGGGGCTGCATCATGGGTCTTTGCCCACTGCACAGCCCCTTCGATCACCGCCCGGTGGCCGATATGGATGCCGTCAAAGTAGCCCATGGCCACGGCGGTGCCTTTTTCGGGCTGTGCCAGCGGCAGCGGGGCAAACTGAGAAATGATCTGCATGGGTCTTGTTTCCTTTATTGCTCAATTACGTTCCACGAACAGTTTTTCCACCCGGAGCACCCCGCCGGTAATGTTGGCAAGGCCAAGGAACTGCCCGGCGGCATTGCGCACCCGGTAGCGTCCGTCTGCTGCGGGGTAGTGGCTGGTGGGACAGCCGTTGTACAGGTGCTGCTCCACCCATGGCTCCACCATCAGCAGCGGCAGCGGGGTGAACACGCTTTCCACCGGCAGCATCAGTGCTTCCAGTGCAGCGCTCCCCTGCTCCTTTGCGGCAAGAATTTCTTCCAGCGTGTGGGCATCTGCTTCGGTGTACAGACCGGCAGCAGTGCGGCGCAGCGCGCTCATGGTGCCCTTCTGCCCCATGGCGGTGGCGATCTCCTCCAGCAGGGTGCGGATATAGGTGCCCTTGGAGCAGCGCACCGTCAGTACATACTCGTTTTCTGCCGGACTGCCGCCGTACTCGATGCCGTAGATTTCAATGGGGCGCGCCTTGCGTTCCACGGTCACGCCCTCACGCGCCAGCTTATACAGCGGCTGACCGTTGATCTTGACCGCCGAGTACATGGGCGGCACCTGCATCTGCGGGCCGATAAACTGCGGCAGCACAGCCAGCAGCTCCTTTTCTCCGGCGGTGACGGGGGCATTCTCCAGCACCGTGCCGGTGCTATCGCCGGTATCGGTACGTGCGCCCAGACGCAGGGTGGCGCGGTAGGTCTTGTCGTGGTTCAGCTGCAGATCCACCGCCTTGCTGGCACCGCCGCAGAACACCGGCAGAACGCCGGTGGCCATGGGGTCCAGCGTACCGCTGTGCCCCAGCTTGCGTGTACCCAGCACACCGCGCAGCTTTGCCACCACGTCAAAGCTGGTCCAGTCCATGGGCTTGTCTACGATCAGGATGCCCTGCATCATGCTTCCTCCTGCGGTGCGTCCAGCTCGGCTTCCACCTCTGCAAGGATCGCGTTTTTGGCGTTTTCAAGGTCGCCCAGCAGTTCACAGCCCGCTGCGCGGGTGTGGCCGCCGCCGCCCAGACGCCGGGCGATGGCACAGGCGTCCACTCCCTTTGCGGTGCGCACGCTGATGCGGTAGCTGCCGCCGGGCTGCTGGCGCAGGGTCAGACCCACCTTGACTCCCTCGATGCTGATGGGCAGACTGGTCAGTTCCTCCAGATCTGCGGGGTCTACCCCGCTCTGCCGTATCTCGTCCCTCGTCAGGTAGATCAGGGCACAGCGGCCGTCCAGATAGTACTCCAGATGGTTGCGGGCGATGCGCTCGGCCTCCATGCGGGCACGGGGCTTTGTGTCAAAGAGCAGGGTGTTCAGCTCCTCCACATGACAGCCGGCTTCAATGAGCTTTGCAGCCACCTTGTGGGTGTTGGCGGTGGTGGAGGAGAACTTGAAGCAGCCGGTGTCGGTGGCAATGCCGGTGTACAGGCAGTCGGCAATGTGGGGGGTGATAGTCACCCCCATCTCCACGATGACCTGATACAGCAGTTCCGCTGCCGCAGCGGCACCGGCATCCAGAAGGGTAAAATCGGCATAGCCGTTGTTGCCTGCGTGGTGGTCGATGCACAGGTCCACATGGTGTGCGTACTGCGGCACACCGTTATTTTCGCCAAACAGCTGCAAACCGGCCACATCCACCGCGATCACAGTGCGGGGCTCGAACTCGCCCTTGAACAGCCGTGGGTTCGTAAAGGCGTAGCGGGACGGAATGTCATCGGAGCAGAGCACCGCCGTTGTTTTTTCCAGCGCTTTGAGCGCATAGTACAGGGCGCTGCCGCAGCCGATGGTGTCACCGTCCGGGTTTTTGTGGCACAGAATCAAAATGTTGTCCGCAGCCAGCAGGCGCTGCGCCATCTGCTGCACATCCAGTTGTTCTGTCATCCAATGATCCATCCTTTCCGCAAAGGCAGTCAGTCCTCGGTCTGTTCGGTATCAGCAGGCTGTGCTTCCTCCTCGCCGTTCACGTTCAGGCTGCGCAGCAGCTCGTTGATGTGGGCGGCGTAGGCGGCACCGTCATCCTCCACAAAGATGAAGCGGGGTGCCTTGCGGATGTGCATTTTTTTGCTGACCTCGGTGCGCACATGGCCTGCGGCACGGTTCAGCGCTTCGATTGCGGGCTTGGGGCCGTCTGCGCGGCCCATCACGCTTACATACACTTTTGCCACATCCAGATCCGGCGTCACGTCCAGACGGGTGACGGTCAGCAGACCGCCCTCCAGCCGCGGGTCCTTCAGCCGGCCGATGATGGCAATGACCTCGCGCTTCATATCCTGCGCAAGACGGCCCATATTTTTCTGAGACATAGTTTTCTCCAAATTCTGTCCGGCAGCTTCCCAAAGCCTTGCCCCGGCCGGGGCAAGGCGGCATTTGTCTGCCAAAACGACGGATGAGGGCGCACGCTCCACACCTGCGAAAGATACGCCCTCATCAGTCTCACTTCGTTCGACAGCTTCCCCCGGACGGGGGAAGCCTTTTCTGCCGGGAAGCTGTTATATATTCGGTTTTTGCTTAGTCGCGGTACTCTTCCATCTTGAAGGCCTCGTACACGTCGCCTTCCTTGACGTCGGCAAACTTCTCCAGGGTCACGCCGCACTCGTAGCCCTCGGCCACTTCCTTGGCGTCATCCTTGAAACGCTTCAGGGATGCGATCTCGTCCTCGGCAATGACGATGCCGTCACGGACCACGCGCACCTTGCTGTCGCGGGTGATCTTGCCGCTGGTAACACGGCAGCCTGCAACGGTGCCCACGTTGGAGATCTTGTACACCTGACGGACCTGCAGCTCGCCCAGGGAGATCTCACGGAACTTGGGTGCCAGCATACCCTTCATAGCGTCGGTCACGTCGTTGATGGCGTCGTAGATGACGCGGTACATACGCATTTCCACCTTGGTGGCAGCAGCTTCTTCCTTGGCCACGTTGTCCGGGCGGACGTTGAAGCCGATGATGATGGCGTTGGAGGCATCGGCCAGGTCCACATCGGACTTGCTGATGGCACCGACACCGGCATGGATGACCCGCACCCGCACTTCGTCGTTGGAGATCTTCTCCAGGCTCTGCTTGACGGCCTCGGCAGAACCCTGCACGTCGGCCTTGACCACGATGGCCAGCTCCTTCATATCGTTCTGAGCCATCTGGCTGAACAGGTTATCCAGAGTGACCTTCTGGAAGGAGGAGAACTGCTTCTCCTTGGCGGCAGCGATGCGCTGCTCGGCCAGCTCACGGGCCAGACGCTCGTCCTCGACGGCCTCGAACAGGTCGCCGGCCTCAGGCACAGCGGTCAGACCGGTGATCTCCACAGGAGTGGAGGGGCCGGCGTCGTTCAGCAGAATGCCCTTGTCGCTGCGCATGGTACGCACACGGCCCACGGCGGTACCGGCGATGATGACGTCGCCGGAATGGAGGGTGCCGTTCTGCACCAGAATGGTGGCGATGGGGCCCTGGCCCTTGTCCAGACGAGCCTCGACAACAGCGCCCTTGGCACGGCGGTTGGGGTTGGCCTTCAGCTCCATGACCTCAGCTTCCAGAGCGATGCGCTCCAGCAGGTCGTTGATGCCCATGCCGGTCAGAGCAGAGACGGGGATGCAAGCGACATCGCCGCCCCAGTCCTCGGTGATGATGCCGTACTTGGTCAGGCCCTCCATCACGCGCTCGGGGTTGGCGGTGGGCTTATCCATCTTGTTCATGGCCACGATGAGCTTGACGTTGGCGGCCTTGGCGTGGTTGATGGACTCGACCGTCTGGGGCATGATGCCGTCATCGGCGGCGACGACCAGAACTGCAATATCGGTCATGTTGGCACCGCGGGCGCGCATGGAGGTGAACGCCTCGTGGCCCGGGGTATCCAGGAAGGTGATGAGGCTGTCGTTGACCTTGACCTGATATGCACCGATGGCCTGAGTGATGCCGCCGGCCTCGCCTGCGGTGACGTTGGTCTTGCGGATCGCGTCCAGGATACTGGTCTTGCCGTGGTCAACGTGGCCCATGACGCAGACGACCGGGGGACGGGTGACGAGATCGTCCTGAGAATCCTCCTCCTGGGTGAACAGGCGCTCCTCGATGGTGACGTGGACTTCCTTCTCGACCTTGGCGTGGAACTCCTCGGCCACCAGAGCGGCGGTATCGAAATCGATGACGTCGTTGATGGCGTGCATCTCGCCCATCTGCATGAACTTGGCGATGACCTTACCGGCCTGCTGCTTCAGGCGGGCAGCCAGCTCACCGACGGTGATCTCGTCGGGGATGGAGACCTTCAGCTGCGCGTTGCGGGCCTTTTCCAGCTGGATGCGCTGCAGACGCTCGAACTCGGTCTCGCGCTTGCCCTTCTGGAACTGCTGGCGCTGGCGCTGGCCGCGCTGGGTGAACTTCTGCTTGTTGCCCTGCGGGGTGGGCTTGCGGCGGTTCTCGGTGTTCTTGGTGGAAGCCAGATCGTCGTAACGGGCGTCGAAGCGGTCCACGTTCATATCGACGGTGCGGGTATCGACGGTGACCTGATTGTCCTCGCGGCGGACAGAGACGGACTGAGCGGAAGCTGCAGTAGCCTTTGCGCCGGTCTCACGGGCCAGCTCGCTCAGAGAGACGGTCTTCTCCTCGCGCTTCTTGTGCTGCTCGTTCTTCTTGTTGTCGTGCTTGGCAGCGGGCTTTGCCTCGGCCTTTGCGGGCTCAGCCTTGGGAGCCTCGGGCTTCTTTTCGGCCTTGGGCTCTGCCTTCTTCTCGGCAGGCTTCGGCTCAGCCTTGGGAGCCTTGGCGCTGTTCAGGAACTCGTCCAGGCTCTTAACGCTGTTGTCCTTGCTGAACTTCTCCAGCAGGTAGTTCAGCTCGTTCTCTTCCAGAGTGGAGCTGTTCTTCTTGCCGGTGCTGCCCATGGCGTTCAGCTCGTCGAGGACCTTCTTGGCAGAGATGTTCAGGTCCTTTGCAAAATCGCTCACTTTATATTTTACGATCATTCGCTCATATCCTCCTCAGTTTGAATCGCTCCGCACGCCGTCAGCCGGTCAAAGCAGAGCTTGGCGAGGTTGCGGTCGGTGACGGCATAAATGGCCACCGGTTTGCGGCTGATGTCAGCCAGCTTATCCTGTGTCAGCGGCATGGGGATGACGTCCACCATATCGCCCACAGCGTAGTTGAGCCGCTGCACGGTCTTGGGGCTGGCGTCGGATGCAGTCATCACGAGCCATGCCTTACCCTTGACGACGGCGTCTTCCACCGCGTCAAAGCCCATGGTCAGAGCGCCCGCCTTGCGGCAGAGGCTCACGGCCTGGAACAGGGCCTCATTCGGCTCAAGGGCCGGTTTTGCGGGGGCGTTATGCTTCTTTGCCATCGCGGTCGGCCTCCTTTTCTGCTTCCACACTGGCCAGCTGCTGGGCCAGTGCATCGTATACCTCGGCGGGGACCGGCTGCTCAAAGCAGCGCTCCAGCGCCTTCTTCTTTTTTGCCTTTGCAAGGCAGGCGGCATCCGGGCAGAGGTAAGCACCGCGGCCGGGCTTCTTGCCCACGGGGTCGATGCTGATCTCTCCGCTGGGTGCGCGCACCACACGCACCAGTTCCTTCTTGGGGCGGCTGGTCAGGCAGCCGATGCACTGGCGGGCAGGGATCTTCTTTTGTGCCATCCGGTTTTCCCTCCTTCGGCAGGTGTTCCGCGCTTATTCTGCGGCGGTGTCTTCGGTCTTCTCAGCCTCGGCAGCCTTCGGCTCTTCCTCGCCGTAGTAACCGCTCTCGGGGCGGATGTCGATATTGTAGCCGGTCAGGCGGGCGCACAGACGGGCGTTCTGGCCCTTGTTGCCGATGGCAAGGCTCAGCTGCTGGTCCGGCACGGTCACGCGGCAGGAGCGGGTCTCGCCGGGCAGCAGCTCGACCTTGACCACCTTTGCGGGGCTGAGAGCTGCGGAGATGAACTCGGAGATGTCCTCGCTCCACTTCACGATGTCGATCTTCTCGCCGCCCAGCTTCTCGACCACAGCGGCCACACGGTCGCCGTGGGGGCCGATGCAGGCAGAGACGGGGTTGACGTTGGCATCCTTGGACCAGACAGCCATCTTGGTGCGGGCGCCGGCCTCGCGGCTGATGGCCTTGACCTCGACGGTGCCGTCGTAAATTTCAGGCACTTCCAGCTCGAACAGGCGCTTGACGAGGCCGGGGTGGGTGCGGCTGATCATGACGCGGGGGCCGCGCTCGCTTGCTACGACATCCACGATGTAGACCTGCAGCATCTGGCCTTCGGTGTAGACCTCGCCGGGGACCTGCTCGTTGCGGGGCAAGATAGCCTCGCCGCCCTTGCCCAGGTCGAGGGCAACGATGCCCTTCTCGGGGTCAACGCGGGTGACGGTAGCCTGCACGATGTCGTGGGCGCGGGACTGGATCTCGCTCAGCTGCTGGCTGCGCTCGGCCTCACGGATGCCCTGACGGATGACGTGCTTTGCGGTCTGGGCTGCGATGCGTCCAAAATCCTTGGTCTTGAGGGGGGTCACGACGCGGTCGCCCACCTGATAGCTCTTGCGGATGTGCTGAGCCTCGGTGATGCCGATCTCGCTGTGCTCGTCGTACCAGTCCTCATCGGCCACGACGTCCTGGATGAGGGCGACGTTGAACTTGCCGGTGTTGGGGTCGATCTCGACCATGACGTGGTCGTCCTCGACCTCGTAGTTCTTCTTCACGGCGATGACGATAGCAGCCTTGATCTTTTCGATCAGGTACTCCGCGGTGATGCCGCGCTCGTGCTCCAGCATGGAGAGAGCTTCAAAAAATTCGTTGTTCGCTGCTGCCATTTTTCGGGTTCCTCCTAGATTATAATGGTATCTTTTCTCGATTCATCTTTGGCTCTCCCTCTGGGAGAGCTGGCGCGGAACGCGCCTGAGAGGGCTGTTCTTAATCAAACAGATGTTCGTCATCACAGAGATGGACGCCGGATGCGGCGTTCACCTCAAAGCTCACCGGGCCGTTCTCCGTCTCGACCGTGACGGTGCTGCCCTCGCGGCCTTTCAGGATGCCGGCAAACTCGCGCACGCCGTCGGCGGTGGGACGGATGAGCTTGACGCCGATCTTCTCGCCCTTGAGTGCCTCGTAGTGCTCCGGGCGGGTCAGCTTGCGGCCAAGGCCGGGGCTGCCCACCTCGAGATAATAGCTCTGGTCGATGGGGTCTGCCTCATCGAGGATGGGGTCCAGCGCGTGGGACACTTCGGCACAGGTGTCGGTGTCCATGGTGCCGTCCTTGTCGATGAGCACACGGAGATACCAGTCCGGCCCTTCCTTCTCAAAGACCACATCCCACAGGCGCAGGCCCATGCCCTCCACGACGGGGCGGACAAGCGCTTCGACTCTCTGGGCGGTGTTGCCGCCAGACTGCTTCGCCATAAAAAACCTCCAAACAAACAAGAAAAGCGGACCTTGCGGCCCACTTTCCAATAAAACTATAGCGTACTACTAGAATATAGCATACTCTTGCGGATTATGCAAGCTTTTTGCTAGAAATTTTGCGTTTTTACGCCTGCTGTACCCGCAGCGAAGCGAATTCAGCCGTCGAGCCATGCATCCAGAAAAGCAGACGCAAGCTTAAGGGCAACCTCAGCAACTTCTCCGCCGGAGACTCCATCCCCGTTCACTTGATACAACTTGTCCAGCATCTCATCAAGAACAGGTGCATTATAACCCAGAAGACGACCATACTGTGGATGATAACGGTAGCGGATGCAGCCATCTGAACCCTTTGTATAGTATCCCTCTTCCGTAAACAGGAATCCCTTACTGCCGTCTCCAAAAAACGATTCATCAATCATGCCCAGAACATCCCGGTAAGATACCCCGCTCGCGTAGGACTCGCGTGCTTTCTCGAACTTGCTCATCGGGATCTCCCCTTGTGTATAGCACTTGTATCTGCTGCATCTGGGCAAATACTCTTGAATGATCCGGGCTTTCATTTTCTTTTTATCTTCTGCCATACTTGCACCTTCTCCATTTCTACATTCGACATCGTTCGCAGTTTTCTCCTGCGCGCAGATGCGATCTCTTAATAGCTATATTATACTATCAGTCTATATGCAAATCCATCGGCAAAATTCCAGAAAATCCGGTCGATTCTTTTACAGCACCCACACACCATCACGGAACAGGTCAACCGTATGTCCGTCGCGGCACTTGCCGGTAATATGGCTGTCCTCGGCACCCACCATGACATCCTCGTGGATGGCGGACTGGTTCATGCCCCGGGCCAGCAGCTCGTCCTTGCTCAGGCGGGTGCCGTTCTCGGTGGTGCCGGGATAGCTGGCACCAAAGGCGATGTGACAGGCGGCGTTCTCATCGAAGAGGGTGCTGTAGAACAGCGCGCCGCTGCGGTTGATGGGGCTGGACGCCGGCACCAGCGCCACTTCGCCGATGCTCCGTGCGCCCTCGTCGGTGTCCAGCAGCCGGCCCAGAAGCTCCGCGCCCTCGTCTGCACCGTGCTCCACGACGCGGCCATCCTTGAAGGTGACATGGAAGCCCTTGATAAGCTGGCCGTTGAAGACGTAGGGCTTGGTGCCGTAGACGATGCCGTTCACCTTGTCCTTGTGGGGTGCGGTGAAGACCTCTTCGGTGGGGATGTTGGGCAGGAAGACCACGCCCTTTTCACTGACGCTGGCGGCACTCTCCCAGGTGGCCTTGTCGGCGATGCCGACGGTCAGATCCGTGCCGTTGCTGCTCTCGAAATGGACGCTCTCGAGGTCGAGGGCGTTCATCTTGTCCTTCAGGCCGGTCAGACGGTCGAGGTGGGCCTTCCACTCGTTGACGGGGTCACCGCCCGTCACGCGGCAGACGTCGAAGATGAGCTGCCAGAGCTTCTCGATGGCCGCAGCCTCGTCCAGCTCCGGGAACATCTTTTTTGCCCACGGGGCACTGGGCATGGCGGCGATGGACCACTGGACGCGGTCGTTCATGGTGTACTCACGCCACGGAGCCATGAACTTGCGCTGACCGGCGTTCACCCGGCTGATTTTCGCGCCGTCCAGACCGGCGTAGACTTCCGGGTCATCGGCGAGGATATGCAGCACGCAGACCCCGCCCTCACTCTCGGCGTAGTCGAGATAGCGGCGCAGCTGCCAGGACTTGAAATCGCTCAGGGCTTCCTCGCTACCCAGTTCCATCCGGCTGCGGGAAACGTCGTTGTCGCTCCAATTCACCAGCACGTCACGGGCGCCGGCCTCGTAGGCACTGCGCACGCACAGACGGGCCAGCGGTGCGGCCTCGAGGCAGCAGTTGATGACAAGGGTCTGGCCCGGCTGGGGATTGACACCCACCCGGACGATGAAATCGGCATATTTTTTCAGAAGAATAGTAAAGTTTTCCACGGAATATCCTTTCTGCCGTGCAAACCACGGCGGTGCATTTTCTATCTGACAGTATAACCGTTCCCGGGCGAATTGTCCACCCGATAAAAACAAAACAGACGTTTCTACCGGTTGAAAAAACGGGAAACGTCTGTTATACTTGTATTTGAGAGTGCTGTCTACATACGGCAGGCGGTCTACACCTTTCCGGCACTGCGTCGGGAAGGCGAACATTTTTGTTATGCCCCCGACGCTCCACAGCGAAAGGGGTGATGCTTCATGACGCTTTTGGAAACTTTAGCTCTTCTCACGTTGCTTGCAACTGTGGGTTTTGGGATGTTTGATATTGCGTGGAAGATTTTCAACAACAAAAAATGACCGCCCAGTTTAGCCCACTCGTGCGGTCATTCTTTGTTGTAATTGACTTGCCGGAAAGGTGCTGACCGTTTGCCAGACAGCACTTTCTTTATTTGTATTATACCACAGCCCCGCCGAAAATGCAACGGCGGGGCTGTTTTTCTCACTCACAAAAGTGAGTTTTTATCAGAACTCGATCTTGCTCTCGATGTAGCTCTTCAGCTCGGAGATAGGCATACGAACCTGCTCCATGGTGTCGCGGTCGCGGACGGTGACGCAGTTGTCGGCCACGATGCCCTTGGCCTCGTCGCCCACGGTGTCAAAGTCCACGGTGATGCAGTACGGGGTGCCGATCTCATCCTCGCGGCGGTAACGCTTGCCGATGGAACCGGTATCGTCGTAGTCCACCATGAAGTACTTGCTCAGCTCATTGCGGATCTCCATGGCCTTGTCGCCCAGCTTCTTGCTCAGGGGCAGGACAGCGCACTTATAGGGAGCCAGAGCCGGGTGCAGATGCAGGACGGTGCGGATGTCCTCCTTGCCCTTGCTGTCGGTCAGGTGCTCCTCATCATAAGCCTCGCACAGGAAGGCCAGAGCCACGCGGTCACAGCCCAGAGACGGCTCGATGACATAGGGGATGTAGTGCTCGTTGGTCTCGCTGTCGAAGTACTCGAGGCTCTTGCCGGAGGCTTCCTGATGACGGCTCAGGTCGTAGTTGGTGCGGTCTGCAATGCCCCACAGCTCGCCCCAGTCGGTGAACGGGAAGGCATACTCGATATCGGTGGTAGCGCGGCTGTAGAAGGCCAGCTCTGCGGGCTCGTGGTCACGCAGGCGCAGGTGCTCCTTCTTGATGCCCAGGCTCAGCAGCCAGTTCTCGCAGTAGTCCTTCCAGTAAGCGAACCAGTCCAGATCGGTGCCGGGCTTGCAGAAGAACTCGCACTCCATCTGCTCAAACTCGCGGGTGCGGAAGGTGAAGTTGCCCGGGGTGATCTCGTTGCGGAAAGCCTTGCCCACCTGGCACACGCCGAAGGGCAGCTTCTTCCGGGTGGTACGCTGGACGTTCTGGAAGTTGACGAAAATGCCCTGGGCCGTCTCAGGCCGCAGGTACACGGTGTTCTTCGCGTCCTCGGTGACGCCCTGGAAGGTCTTGAACATCAGGTTAAACTGACGGATGTCGGTCCAGTTGTGGCCGCCGCAGGAGGGGCAAGCGATGTTGTGCATCTCGATGAAGTCCTTCATCTCGCTCTGGCTCAGCGCGTCCACAGACTTGCCCAGGTCAAAGTTGTTTTCCTGGCACCACTCCTCGATGATCTTGTCGGCGCGGAAGCGCTCCTTGCACTCCTTGCAGTCCATGAGAGGGTCGGAGAAGCCGCCGATGTGACCGGAAGCCACCCATGTCTGGGGGTTCATAAGGATAGCGGAGTCAAGACCTACGTTGTAGGGGCACTCCTGAACGAACTTCTTCTGCCAAGCTCTTTTGATATTGTTCTTCAGCTCAACGCCGAGGGGACCGTAGTCCCATGTGTTGGCGAGGCCGCCGTAGATTTCACTTCCGGGATATACAAAGCCTCTGCCTTTACAGAGCGCTACGATCTTGTCCATAGTTTTTTCTGCTGCCATAATAATAACCACCTTTTATGCCCGCAGGCAAATTTCTTCCCACAATGGGGTATATTAACAGTTACTTTTAATTATATTCCATATCGGGGGTGTTGTCAAGGTGTTTGAGGGCAAAAATTGAATATCAGTGCGCTTTGCGTATCGGTTGATTTTTAATACCGTGCCAATACAATATGATAATTTGCCTTTCACCTTTCAAAACCCACCGAATACCGAAAAAACATGACAAGCCTCTTTCTGTGATGTATTGGATATTCACAATAATATTTGCGGCAATATGGCTGACGGTATATATCACTGTCAGGATAAAGGTCGATAAGATGAATAAAATGCTCACCCGATAAGATTACGCAAAATACACATACCCAAATAAATAATTTTGTAAAAATCATATCGATAATAGAATATAATATCTCTTGAAATCTGTCGGATAATGATGTATAATTATATTTGAATACATTTCGGAAAGGATCGGACAGATGAATATTGAAAATAAAGTTAAGGTCGTTATCTGCGGTAAGGAATATAACCTCAGGACCGACGAAAAGCCCGAATATATCAAAGGCCTTGCCGACAGAATAGATAAAGAGATAGGTGATATGGTAAAGGCAAAGCCCAATTTCGGCATACAGAATGCGGCGGTGTTTGTTGCCCTTACGTCTCTTGACGAGGCCGCAAAGGCTCAGGAGAGCATTGAAAATATCAGGGGTCAGATAAAGACCTATGTGAACGAAGCAGGCAAGGCAAGAAGCGCAAATGAAAAGCTTACCGCCAAGGTAAAGGAGCTGGAGCAGAAGATAGCTGACCTTGAAAAGGAAAACAAGGAGCTTAAAAAGCGCCCTGCACTTTATGACTGCGAACAGTTGGTGCTTGAAAATACCGTTACTCCCTCTGTGACCATTTATGCACATGAGCTTGACACTGAGGCACAGCAGAATGCTCAGAAGGCTGAGGAAAAGCCCGAAAAGCCTGCCGATGCGGCTGACGAACCTGTCAAGCCTAATGAGACCAAAGAAAAGAATGACAAAAAAGAACCTGCCGCTGACGGCGAAGGTGCCAGTTGCGGCAAAGCGACAGAAGAAGCAAAGCAGGAAGAAAGAGGAGAAGTCGTTGGCGGAAGCCCAGAAGGAAATGCAGAAGCTCAGGGTAATGGCGGCGATACACAATCTGATAACCTGACCGCCCCCGAAAAGCCTGCACAGCAGTCACGCAGGGGAAGAAAGAAAAAACGGTGATAATGAAAGAGAATAACAAGCCTGAGGTGCTTGCGCCCGCAGGCGGTACTGAAAGCATATATGCCGCTGTAAGATGCGGCGCAGACGGCATTTGCGTCGGAGGAAAAAGCTTCTCCGCCAGAGCAAATGCCGTCAATTTTTCCTATGATGAGCTTAAAGCGGCGGCGGAATACTGCCATATCCACGGCGTAAAGCTGTACCGTGCCATGAACGTTGCGGTGCTTGACAGCGAGGCAGAGGAGTTTTATGACGAGGTAAAAAGGTCGGCGGAAGTGGGTATTGACGGGCTTATCGTGCAGGATCCGGGCGGTCTGCTCATAGCAAGGGCGGCTGTGCCCGATATGCCTCTCCACGGCTCCACACAGATGACCTTTCACACACCCTTGGGAGCGGAATTTGCAAAAAAGCTTGGCATCTGTCGGATAGTTCCTGCCCGTGAGCTGACGCTG
>OLVX01002163.1_pt1 | contig 14841 bp, 9 predicted proteins | sample 1673271 | NCBI WGS metagenome assembly OLVX01 (sample SAMEA3178939, study PRJEB25190) | human gut metagenome | biome: human gut; feature: human-associated habitat; material: faeces | place: Austria | collected 2013
TGCAAGTTTCCTTACCTATAATAAGAGTTTCAGCCAGCCGGTCAACCAGCTTAGTATGCAGCTCAACAATATCGTCATGGCACTTGCCGGTTCTGAGCGTATCTTTAAACTGCTCGACGAGGAACCGGAAACTGACGACGGCTATGTCACTCTCGTGCGTGCCAGAAAAGAAAACGGTCAGATCGTTGAATCCAAAGAGCGTACCGGTATGTGGGCATGGAAGCATACCCATCAGGCAGACGGCAGTGTCGATTATATCGAACTGAAAGGTGACGTGGTCTTTGATGATGTCGATTTCGGTTATAACCCGGATAAGATCGTGCTCCACAATGTAGACCTCTATGCAACACCGGGTCAGAAGATCGCATTTGTCGGAAGTACCGGTGCCGGAAAGACCACGATCACAAACCTGATCAACCGTTTCTACGATATCCAGGATGGTAAGATCCGTTACGATGGCATCAACATCAACAAGATCAAAAAAGATGACCTGCGCCACTCTCTCGGTATCGTACTGCAGGATACACACCTGTTTACCGCAACCGTGATGGAAAACATCCGTTACGGAAAACTTGACGCCACCGATGAAGAAGTCATTGCAGCGGCAAAACTTGCCAACGCCGACACCTTTATCCATCAGCTTCCGGACGGTTACAACACACTTTTAACCGGTGACGGTGCCAACTTAAGTCAGGGACAAAGACAGCTTCTTGCCATTGCGCGTGCTGCGATTGCATCGCCGATCCGCCGGTACTGATCCTCGATGAGGCGACCAGTTCGATCGATACCAGAACCGAAAAGATCGTTCAGGACGGTATGGATAAACTGATGGCAGGACGCACCACATTCGTGATCGCCCACCGCCTCTCCACCGTTAAAAACAGTGACTGTATCATCGTATTAGAGCAGGGACGCGTCATTGAGCGCGGTAACCATGACAAACTCATGGAAGAAAAAGGAAAATACTATCAGCTTTACACGGGAAATCTTGCGGAAGGCTAACATTTTGCATGAAAAACGGGCATATATAAAGTGAAAACTTTATATATGCCCGTTTTAGTCTCCATTTTTGGTCAAACTCACAAACATTCTATAATTCTGAACGAATCTGTTTCCTCCACGGCAGAACGATATGCTCCGGCAGGCGTCCTTTCACGGTTTCTGCCCCGGAACAGATCTTATCTGCACAGCATAAGATCCAGCCTTCCATGTATTTTGGCGGAACGATATTTAATGGAAACATATGACATTTTATCATATCCTTCTCTATCTCGTTCAAATCCGGGATATCACGGGCTGCATTCTCACACGCCTTTTTTGCATGATGAAATCCATGCCATTTATGTGATGCATCTTTCTCATGCCAGTCATACAAAAAATAATCATGTAACAGCGCACCGCGAACCAGCGAATGGATATCCACCGGCGCATTCATTTTCAGTGCCAGATAATAGCTGAAATATGCAACCGACACACTGTGGCGGAACACGCTGGTGTCACCGTGCTGCATATAGCGGTGTGACTCTAACAGACGGGACTGCCTGCAGAGTTCCTCTAAGGTGTCATAAAAGTATTTTTCCTGCTCGTCGGATAAATGATAGGTCATTTTGCTCCTTCTTTCCATGCTATTCAATAAAACAGTTACCTGGGCGAAACTCTGCTTTAGGCTGTGAACGTTGTGGGAAATTGACAGCTGAAACGAAAGCACGCTCTCGCTGCGTGTCGCTCGTAGCGGATACTAAGTGACCAAAATACAGTCACTAAGTACCGACGGCTCCCCAGCACTTTCTTTTTCATCTGTCAATTTTCCACAACATCGCCAGTTCATGAATGAGTTTCGCAATTATCTTAGTATATGCACGCATAAACAAGATTGTCAAGCTATCGCAAAAATATGAGGACTTTTTTCAGTCCTCATATTTTTATACACATGATGTTGGTATCAAATATAATACCTTACAGTAACTCTTTTAATATCTGGTTCACAAGCGCCGGGTTTGCTTTTCCTTTCATGGCTTTCATGGTCTGTCCGACTAAGAATCCGATTGCCTTTTCTTTGCCGTTATGGTAATCCTCAACCGACTGTGGATTTTCTGCTAATATTTTCTGTACTGTCTCACGGAGTGCACCCTCGTCGTTGACTGTCTTTAAGCCTTTCTCTTCAACATATTTTTCCGGATCAATGTCATCTTTAAAGATCAGTTCGAATACTTCCTTTGCGACCGTGTTTGTAATGGAACCGGAATCGGCAAGATTGATCAGTTTTGCAAGATTGACCGGTGAAAAACGGATATCCTCCGGATCCATGTTATTTTCTTTTAACAGGCGCATCGTCTCCACCATGATCCAGTTGGACACTTTTTTCGGTTTTCCGCAGAGTTTTGTTGCTGCCTCAAACAGATCCGCAAATTTCTTATGTCCGGTAATGATCTCGGCATCATATTTCGGAAGATCAAATTCTTTCTGGTAACGCTCCAATTTTTCTGTGCGAAGCTCCGGCTGGTTTGCCTTTACTTTTGCGATCCACTCATCGCTGATCACGATCGGGACAAGATCCGGCTCCGGGAAATAACGGTAATCCTGTGCATCCTCTTTGGAACGCATTGCATGGGAAGATTCCTTATTGTCATCCCAGCGGCGTGTCTCCTGCACGATCTTCTTTCCGGCTTCAAGCAGTTCGATCTGACGTGCACGCTCTCCCTCGATAGCTCTTGCGATCGCTTTAAAGGAGTTTAAGTTTTTCATCTCGGTACGGGTTCCAAACTTCTTTGCGTCGGCTTCACGGACGGACAGGTTGACATCGGCACGCATGGAACCTTCATTTAATTTACAGTCAGATGCTCCCAGATACTGGATGATCATGCGCAGCTTTTCAAGATATGCGATAACCTCCTCCGCGGAACGCATATCAGGCTCGGATACGATCTCAATCAGCGGTACACCGGAACGGTTGTAATCTACGATGGAGACATCCTCCCACTCGTCATGCACCAGTTTTCCGGCATCCTCCTCCATATGGATCTCATGGATACCAATAATCTTCTTTCCGGCTGCTGTCTCGATCTCGACACCACCGTTTCTGCAGATGGGCAGATATAACTGGGAGATCTGGTAGTTCTGCGGGTTATCCGGGTAAAAATAGTTTTTACGGTCAAATTTACAGTACTGGGTAATACTGCAGTTTGTGGCAATTCCCACTGCCATCGCATATTCCACCACCTGACGGTTCAACACCGGAAGGGAACCCGGCATACCGGTACAGACCGGACAGGTATGTGTGTTTGGTGCACCGCCGAATGCCGTGGAACAGCCGCAGAAGATTTTTGTTTTCGTTGCTAACTCAACATGGACCTCAAGTCCAATGACAGTTTCATATATTTTACTCATGTCTATTCCTCCATTTTCGGACTATGCAAGCGGGCTGTGCTCATAGGTTCTTGTCTGTTCAAATGCATATGCCGCGCGGATGATCTTCTTCTCTTCAAAACAGTTTCCAATAAGCTGTAACCCGATCGGCAGACCGTTTTTATCTTTGCCGCACGGCAGTGAAATTCCCGGTAAGCCGGCAAGATTTACGGAAATCGTGTAAATATCTCCTAAATACATCTTGATCGGATCACTTAAAGACTGTCCTAATTTTGGTGCAGTGGTCGGTGCTGCCGGTCCTAAAATGACATCATATTTTTCAAATGCTTTATCAAATGCCTGTTTGATCAGTGCCTTGGTGCGGAGTGCTTTCAGATAATATGCATCGTAATAACCGCTGCTCAGCACGAAAGAGCCAAGCATGATACGGCGTTTTACCTCCGGCCCGAATCCTTCAGAACGGGATTTTTTGTACATGTTGTGAAGTCCCTCGTATTCTTTGGTGCGGTAACCATATTTGACACCGTCAAATCTTGCCAGGTTGGAACTTGCCTCTGCACAGGCGATAACATAATATGCAGGGATCGCATATTCTACCAGGCTTAAATCAAACTCTTCCACGATGGCGCCCTTTTTCTTTAATTCCTCTGCAGCCTGCAAAACTGCTGTTTTTACCTCCGGTTCTAAGCCTTCCCCGAAATAATCGCGTGGGATACCGATCTTCATTCCGGCGACATCATCCACCAGCGCCTTGGTAAAATCATAATCCTCCCTTTTCACGGAGGTGGAGTCCTTCGTATCATACGAAGCGATCGCCTCTAATATCGTGGCACAGTCTGTCACATCTTTTGCGACCGGTCCGATCTGGTCTAAGGATGAACCGTAAGCGATCAGTCCGTAACGTGATACCGTTCCGTAGGTCGGCTTGATTCCGGTCACGCCGCAGAAGGAACTCGGCTGACGGATGGAACCGCCGGTATCTGATCCAAGTGCAAAGACACATTCTTCTGCCGCAACCGCTGCACAGGAACCACCCGAAGAACCGCCCGGCACATGCTCTGTGTTCCATGGATTTTTTGTCTCACCGTAAGCGGACGTCTCTGTCGTGCTTCCCATGGCAAACTCATCCATGTTGGTCTTTCCTAAAATAACTGCCCCTGCTTTTTCCAGATTTAAAACTGCCTCCGCCGTGTAGGTCGGAATAAAGTTATATAAAATCTTAGAAGAACAGGTGGTAAGCAGATCTTTCGTACACATATTGTCTTTGATGGCAACCGGTACACCTGCAAGCGGCCCCGTCAGTGTGCCGTCATCAATCTGTTTCTGTACTTCCTTTGCGCGTTTCAGTGCTCCCTCTCTATCTACTGTCACAAAGCTGTTTACGAGTTTTTCTTTTTTCTCAATCGCGTCAAGCGCCGCCGTAACAGCTTCCTCTACTGAGATTTCTTTTGCTTTTATTCTTTTGCCGAGTTCCACGGCAGTCAAACTCATAATATTCATATAAATCTCCATTCCTGCTCCTGCTTTTTATCCGAACATTTTCTTTGCCTGCTGCACAAAATGTTCTTTGAGCAATCTGATTAATCTCCAATTGTCTTTGGCACTTTAAATCCACCGTCTTTCTGTGCCGGTGCATTCGAAAGCGTCTCTTTGCTGCCGTCTCCGTTTGTCACTACATCTTCCCTGAATACATTGTTTACCGGGAACACATGTGACATCGGCTCCACTCCTGTGGTGTCAAGTTCATTTAATTTATCAATATAGTTGAGCATTTCTTCCATATCTTTCTTTGCATGTTCTTTCTCTTCCTCATTCAGCTCTAATTTTGCAAGGATTCCGACATACTCGATCGTCTCGTCTGAGATCTCATTTTTGCGTCCGGTCTTAACTGCCGGAATTTCTTCCTCTTCCTCGATTCCCGGTTCTTCAGCTTCTTCCGGTTCTTCTACGATCACAGGTCCAACCACCAGACCATAATAAGCAACATCCCCGGCTCCGGAATTGTTCCACTCAGCCTGAATCGCTGTTCCTTCATATTTAAGGCCACACTTTTCCATCACTTTGGCTGAGTACGGATTTCTGGTATCACATCGCGCCGCGATCCTGCGTGCCCCAACTTCGTTAGTCAAGTATTCTACCACTGCCTCTAATGCTTCTGACATGATTCCTTTATTCCAGTAGTCACAGCTTAAACAATAACCGACTTCCATGGACTGCACTTTTTCATTGACAGCTACGACACCAATGCTGCCGATTGCCTCACCGATCTCTTTTAATTCGATACACCATTCATATTTTTCCGTTTTATCGTATGCAGCGATCCAGCCTTTTAAAATGCCTTTCGTCTCTTCTTCACTCTCATGTGCAGGCCACAGCAGATATCTTGTCACTTCCGGATCCGATGCCCAGTTACGGTACATCGGTTCTGCATCGGAAAGTGTAAATCGTCTTAAAACAAGACGTCTTGTTTCGATTGTTTTTGTTCCCAAATGTTTCACGGCTGTTCTCCTTTTTCATTCATATGATCCCTGTTTGCAAAACTCAATTTACATTCAATTTTGAACCTGATATGGATCTAAAATTATTTTGTTTTGGATTCTTTGCATCTGTTCTAACCTGATTACGGCTCTAATCTGCTTAAATCACGAGGGAATAAAGTGGTTTCACGAACATTGTCCTCACCGACTAATTTCATGGTCAGACGCTCTAATCCGATTCCAAGTCCACCATGTGGCGGCATGCCATGTTTAAATACGGATAAGTACTGTTCCATTCCCTCAGACTCCATACCACGTTTTTCAATTTTCTCCATCAGCCTGTTATAATCGTGGATACGCTGTCCGCCGGTCGTGATCTCAAGTCCCTGATATAAGAGGTCAAAACTTAACGTATACGTCGGATCTGCCGGATCATCCATGGCATAAAACGGACGTTTCTTGGATGGGTAATGCGTAACAAATACGAAATCTGCATCATATTCTTCTTTAAAATACTGTCCGATCAGTGCTTCCTCCTCCGGTTCAAGATCGTATGGATTTCTGATCTGACGGTGATATTTTTCCGCTACTTTTTCTTTTGCCTCATCAAACCGCACGGTCGGGATCTTTTCGACGTTCGGCAGTGTGACGCCTAATAACCGAAGTTCCTCTGCATAATCTTTTTTGAGCAGTGCGATCATATACTGCAAAAATCCGGTCTCCATCGCCATGATATCTTCGAATCCATCAATATATCCCATTTCAAAATCAAGGCTGGTGTACTCGTTCAAGTGACGTTTGGTATTATGTTTTTCTGCTCGAAATACCGGTGCTGTCTCAAATACACGGTCAAAGACACCGACCATCATCTGCTTGTAAAACTGTGGACTCTGCTGCAGTACAGCCGGTCTGTGGAAATATTCGAGACGGAACAGGTTTGCTCCACCCTCTGCACTTTTTGCACCGATCTTTGGTGTATGGATCTCTGTAAATCCCTGACTGTATAAGAAATCACGAAATCCCCGTACCACACCTTCCTGAATACGGAATTTTGCACGCTCCCTGACATTTCTAAGTGCAATCGCACGGTTGTTTAAATTAGCCTCTAAGGAAGTATTTAATTTCCATTTTGAGATTGCAAGCGGCATCGGTGCAGCCGGTTCCGATAATACCGTGATCTTATCCAGACGGATCTCAAATCCATGTGGTGCACGTTCCTCCGGTTTTACGGTTCCCTCCACCTCAATCGTTGCTGCCTCTTTTAAATCTTTTAAGTCAAACTGTGTTTTTCCTTCTTCGTAAACACACTGGAGCAGTCCTTCTCTCTTTCTTAAGACGATAAATGCAACTTCACCCATATCACGGATGGTATGCACTGCTCCGTTTACTTTTACACTTTTTCCCTCATAGCTGCCGGTCAGTAAATTACCGATCTCTAAGGTTTCCTTTTTGTTTACACCTGTCATGAATTCCATATTCTGTACACTCCTTTAGATATGATAAGGTGCGGGACGGGAACCTTTTTGAAAAACAAAACTCTATCTTTCAGATTTTCAACAAATAATAGAATGCACGCTCCGCGAACATTCTATTATCATGAATAAAAAAAACCCCGAAAAAGCATATGCTTTTCCGGGGCGAAATCTCTTAGTATCCCGCGGTACCACCCGCATTGAAAAATGATGTCGTTCTCATCATCTTTCCGCTCTCTGTGCTTAACGCGCACCCACGTACTGACCTACTTTCGATCCACTGCCGCTGTTTTTAAGATCAACCGCTCGTGCAAATTCCTGTTCAATCAGTCTGCTCCAGAGTGTTCCCTTGACCTTCTCTTTCAAACAGCGCTCTCAGTCGGTGACGCTGTATTCCTGTCGACGTCTGAAGATCAGAGTCTCTTTCATCGCTTTACTGTTTTAACGTTGTAACATTTATACCACATAGATTTCTTCTTTGCAATATTTTTTTGCAACTTTTTTTGTTTTATGCTGCATTTTTATTGATGCACCAACATTATTTTACAGTAATTTTGCAGGTTGCTTTCTTTCCACTTGCAGTTTTTACAGTAATCGTGGCTGTTCCTTTTTTCAGCGCCTTTACTTTACCATTCTTATCAACTGTTGCCACTTTTTTGTTGGAACTCGTCCAGGTAAGTTTATCTGTTGAGGAAGAAGGTGTCATAGTCGCTTTTAAGGTCAGAGTCCTGCCCTTTGCAACAGTCGCCTTGGTTTTGTTTAATTTTACCTTGGTTGCCGGTACTTTTACCGTCACTTTACAGGTTGCTTTCTTTCCACCTGATGTCTTTGCGGTAATCGTTACAGTACCTTTCTTTACAGCCGTTACAACACCATTTTTATCGACTGTAGCTACTTTCTTGTTAGAACTGCTCCATGTCACTTTGTCCGTTGCATTCTTATCAAGAGTAGCTTTCAGCTGTTTTGTTGCATTTTGCTTTAATGTCAGTTTCTTTGCACTCAGTTTAATACCTGCTGACTTCTTATTACTCTTTACAACGGTCACTTTACAGGTTGCTTTCTTTCCACTTGTTGTTTTAACTGTAATCGTAGCTGTTCCTGTTTTGACTCCTTTGATCTTACCGCTCTTTGTTACTGTCACTACCTTTTTGTTTGATGTAGACCATGTAAGTTTATCTGTCGTTGTCTTCGGAAATACAGATGCTGTCAGTTTTACGGAACTTCCCTTTTTGATACTCATCGCCGGTGTCAGATATACTTTGGTTGCCGGATCTGTAACCGTGATCTTACAGGTTGCCTTTAAACCATTCTTTGTGGTAGCTGTAATTGTAGCGGTTCCTGCTTTCTTTGCAGTTACTTTTCCGTTTGCATCTACTTTTACAACAGAGGATTTGGAAGATTTCCATTTCACGGATTTATCCGTACAATCCTTCGGAGTGACTGTTGCCTTTAAGGTATATGTTTTTCCTTTTTTCAGGCTGAGTTTTGTCTTGTTTAATTTGATCTTCGCTGCCTGTACCTGATCTCCTACAGTTACTTTACATTCTGATGTAAACATTCCGTCTTTTGTTGTCACGGTAATTGTTGCAGTTCCTTTGGCATTTGCAGTTACATTACCATCTTTGTCAACTGAAGCAACTGTTTTGTCAGAAGTCTTGTATTTTACTGCTGTGTTTGTTGCATTCTGCGGTGCTACTACTACATTTTCAGAAATATTTGCTGTTTTACCTTTCTGTAAGGTAATCTCTGTCTTTTTCAGTGAAACTCCTGTTACTTTGACTGCACGTTCTTCTGCCTTAATCTTATATGCAGGATCAAAACCAGGTTTTAAGTTTTCTTCATCCACAGAAACCTGTTTTACATGACCCTTGTCTGTTAAGATCACACCATTGTATGCCGGAACATTTACCGTTACACTGCCGCCTGCTGCACTGCAGCTGTTTCCTGTGATCACATCTGCAAGTTCTGCTGCATTAATTCCAAGTTCTGCAACATTTACTGTCACAGACTTGTCTGCTGCACTGTTGTTCATCAAAACAAGCATGATATCCGAATCATCACTTCTGACATAGCCTAAAATTTCTTTATCTGTGCCATATACCGGCTCTACGGAGCCTGTTCTCAATGCACTGTAACTGCTTCTTATTGCAGCAAGTTTTGCATACCATTTTACCAGATTCTCATTTCCTTCGCCCCAGATCATCGCACGGCGGTCATCTGGATCATCTGCACCTACCATACCAAGCTCATCACCATAGTAGATCGTCGGTGCACCTGCATAGGTAAACTGCATTAACGCAACTAAATACTGTTTCTGTTTTGCTGCATCTGAAGTATTCTCATAAGTCGGGAATGCCTCTGCAATTTCTTTCTGTTTTCTATCGTCATCAATACCATCTAAGTAAGATAACAAACGTGTTGTATCATGAGAGTCAACAAGGTTCATCATTGCATAAAATGCTTCTTTCGGATAACGCTCTCTCAAACGCTCTAAAGTATTTAATGCATCTGCGGAATTCCCGCCCTTTGCATAAGCGATCGCTGCTCCACGGAACATATAGTTCATAACGGAATCATACATGTCACCCATCAGATATTTTACCGCATCCGTCCAGATTTCTCCGATGATCACGTTATCACTGTCAAGTGCCTTCACGGATTTACGGAAGTGCTGCCAGGTCTCATCCGATACTTCATTGGCAACATCGAGTCTCCATCCGTCCATTCCTTTTGACAGCCAGTACTGTGTTACACTGTTATCTGCGGTCTTACTTGTCTCATTTTTTCCGATTACTTCTTCTGCCCAGGTACCGGTCTGATATTCGGAACCGTTCGTTGCCTTGATGATCGGCATGGAGTCATAACCCCACCATCCATCATAACCATATACTGGTTTTCCGGCACGAAGTCCTACGGAATCACATACTTCATCGTCATTGTCATCTTTTAAAGTTGTATCGGAAAATACATCAAACCATTCTGTATAGTCATAGTTTGTAATTCCATACTCTGCCGTAAAATATTCTTTTGCCTGTTTTTCTGCTTCCTCTTTGGAAATCTTTTTCTCGCTCATGGCATCGTATACATATGCCCAGTAAGGATAAGCTCCGATCGTATCGGTTCCATCTTCCAGATACTCATAGTAACGGTCAAAATAAACAGAATCATCCGATACATGATTGAATACACCATCCAATACAACATGCATATTATTCGCTTCTGCTACGCTGACCAGTTCCTCAAAATCTCCAAGTGTTCCAAGGATCGGATCAATATTTTTATAGTCGCTTGTATCATATCTGTGGCTGGAAATGGATTCAAATACCGGATTTAAGTAGATCACGGTAACACCAAGTGCTTTTAAGTAATCGATCCGTTTGGTGATTCCTTTTAAGTCTCCACCATAAATCTCATTGCTCCAGTTTCCATCTCCCTTGTATGCATAAGTTGGATATGTATCCGGATGTAATGTGACCTGCTCCGGATTCTCCGGCAAAATATACCAGTCATTCATATATTCATACTGCACCGAACCTCTTGCATCCGAAGTGATGGTATCGTTTGTCACATTGCCATTATAGAAACGATCCGGGAAGATCTGGTAGATCACTGCATTTTTCATCCAGTCCGGTGTCTTATAACCTGACTGATATACGATCTGATCATACGGTAACAGGCTTAATAAATCTGTTGCCATACCGGTTCCGTAATATCCGTCATCATCGCCATACATTACCACTGCCGTCTCATTATATACTGCAAAGAAATACTGGTATTCTCCAAGTCTGTCATAGCTTGTAGTAACAGACCATCTCTGTTTTCCATCTTCCGCACCCGCTGTTTTTTTCATGGAAAGTGTTTTCTTTTCCACACCTTTTACAACCAGTTTGACTGCAGTAACATCATCTCCGGTATCGATGGAGTAGGTAACTTCCTCTCCGGTTGCCACCGCACCGTATACTGATTTGTAAGCTGTATCCTTAGAATCAAATACAAGTTTGTTTGTTGCAACTTCTTTGTCAGAAGCATTCGAATAATAAATGCCTGATTCCGGATCATAATAGAATGTAACATCCTTTGTGGTATCTACCGTATATGGATCCATTTCAACAGTCTCATCCTCTGATACGATCTTCGTATCGGAATAAGTACCAGCTTCCATGTTTTCCACAGTTGCGCTGTAAATTCCGGTCAATCTGCTGTCAGAAAATCTTGTATCTGCCAGAATTCCTGTTCCCTGCAATAACAGGCTTGCCCCAAATTTATAATCAATACTGCATTTTGAATAATGGCTGAAGTCCGAATAATAAATCGTAACATCCTGAGGTTCTGTCACGGTAACTGCAATGTTAGATCCGCTTATAACACCGCCTGCTCCATAGTTTTCGCTCCAGTCACCCAGCGCAATCTTGTACTCGTAATTTGCCGCCGGAACATTTTTAAATGTATAGGAATATAACCCCTCTCCCATGTATGTCATTATATTTGATGCTGCATCCCAGCTTTTTCCAGGAAATGTACCCGGTATACAGACCATTCTGCCGGTAAATTTATCCCTGGTATAAGAAAGATAAGTATCTTTTCCAACTGTAACACCAGCGGATGTTTCAATGTCTTTTTTTACACCATCTACTTCGATGTAATATACGATGTCCAATGCATCATCTCCAAGGAAAATCGCATCCGTGGTATATGCATTTGCAACACTTTTATCTGCTGTCATGGTAACCGTCTTTAATGCAGAAGTTCCTTTTTCCTCCACCTCTGATTTTTTACCATAAACAACCTTTACTTTATCTTTTACGTTTTCTGCAACAGCCGTGAATGTGGTAGTTCCATCTGCATTGTCGACTGCCTGGTCCGATACCTCTTTTGTGGAAGCAAGTGTAATTGTTCCATCTTTATCCATGTACCAGTTCCAGGTGCCGTCTTTCTGGATATAATATACATCGGTTGGCGTTTCTGCTACAAATTTATCCAACAGTTTGTCGTAAGTATTGTCACCTGTTTTTGTATCATCCGCATTATCTGCATCTACAAACTGAAAGCCTCCGAATGTTCCTTTGACAGTGAGTTTGTAAAATCCATTCTCTTCTGCTGTGAAAAGATCTCCTTTAACACCCCATCCTGTAATCGTTTCCTGACCTTTTGTATCAGTGATGGTCAATTTGTCATTCCAATGCTGCATTGCAGGTTTTGACCATTTCGTTTCCGGTTTGATATGCATGGTAAGATAAACAAGTTCCGGCTCTTTTAACGCTTCTGTGCCTGCTGCATCTAAATACCAGCCCCAGTTGCCATCTTTACAGATATAATAAAGATCTGTCGGTGTTTCATCTGTGTATGCTTTCATGGTGCTGACAAATCCCTGTCCTGCTGTGTTCTTTGACGGATCTGCATAATCTAAAAACTGGAATCCTGTAAAATTACCGTTTAATGTTACACTGTAAAATTTTCCGTCTTTATCCGCTGTCAGAAGCTGTCCTACTGCGTCTTCCCAACCTGTAATCTCCTGGTTTTTTTCCGTTGCACCAGATACGATTGTGTTATCATCTCCCCAGAACTGAAGTGCAGGCGTTTTGTACTTTGCAGAACTGTTATCCATGTGCAGTGTCAGGTTCATTGCTCCTTCCACAGCTTTCACTTCCTGCTCTGTTTCCGTTTCTTCTGTTTCCTCGGATAATTCAGTCTCATCTTCCGTTGTTTCTGTTACAGGTGCCTCTGTTTCTGCATCTTGGGTCTTTGCTTCTGTTACTGCTGCTTCCGCATCCTCTGTTTCTGCATCTTCGTTCTCTGCTTCTGCATCTTGGGTCTCTGTTTCCGGCTCTTTCGTTTCCTGACTCTGACTTGTACCAGTTTCTTCTTGTACCGCGGTATCTGCTTTCGTCTCTGTTTCCCCGGTTTTTTCTGTCACAGCATTTTTTGTTTCTTCCATACGATCTGCATCGCTGGATTCTTCATGTACCGTTTCTTCTGTCCCCGTTTCAAGCTCCGCCGCCGCTGCAGATATGGCTCCCGGCGTCTCTGGTAACGTTACCAGCATACCTAAAATTAAAAGCCAGCTAAGTGATTTCTTAGCGGCCTTCTGTAAAATCTTTTTGTTTCTCATTTTTCAAAGTCCCCCATTTTCGATTTTCGATCATACCCCAGTTTGCCGGATAAGATCATTAACCGGTCTTATACATGTCCCTCTCCCCCTCTTTCAAATTTTCGTATTTTTTCGTACTTCTATATCTTATATTTATTCGTTGATTTATACAAGTTGTTTTCGTATTTTAATTCTATTTTCGTCTGTTTGACCAATTTTGCAAATTGATTTTTATGAATTATTCGGGTATTGACTTTGGGCGAAAATATGCGAAAATATTTTTCTGTTACTTTTGGGCAATAAAAAAACAGTGTCTCCTGTTCTGACCGATTCCACCCTTTCATTGTCAGATTTTGGTCTGACTGACTTTCGTGGCAGATACGGACATATATCATCGACACTGTCTTTCTCAATATTTTTTTATCAGATCTGCCCTGTTTCTTTCAAGTATGCGAGCAGTCCCTCACAACCGGAAACAACATCCCGGTAGGTCTCGTCAAACCTGCCGGAATACCATGGATCTGAAATGGATTTTCCTTTTCTTTTGGGATCTGTAGCAAAGTCCAAAAGAAGTTTTATCTTGCCATCGACATCCGGTCCCGTGATGCGTATGGTGTTTTTGATGTTGTTTGCATCTGCACAGAGCAGATAGTCATAATACCCGTAATCTTCTTTTGTTACCTGCCGTGCACGTTTTTTTGAAAAATTTGTGTATGCTGTTTTCCCGATCCCATGCTTCCTCAGCTCTGCCTGCGCCGGCGGGTAGATCGGATTGCCGGTGCCGTTCCAGATTTCTTCGCTGCTGGTGGCAGCGGAAGCGATCTCGAAGTGGGAAGTGAGGTTTTGTTTTTCCACCAGATCCTTTAGGAGGTACTCGGACATGGGGGAGCGGCAGATGTTGCCGTGGCAAATAAATAAGATCTTGATTTTTCTCATATTTCCAGTATTTTCGGGCTTTTCAAGCCTTTTTACCTTTCTTCATTTTTCACTTATTCTGGCATATTTTGGCATATCTTTGCATATTTTTGTCATCAATTTTGGTAAAAACTTTGGTAAATTTCAAGTCTGTACCAAAGGCAAATCTGCCATTGGGAATCGACAGGTAAGAAATTGGGGATTAAGATAAATACTGGCATTCAGCCATTTTTCTCTCATTTTCATCAGGTCATTATGAATTAATTGCTTTTTGAAAATCTTCCTGTGCATCCTGAAATTTAACATGAGTATAGGTATTCATCGTAACACTGATATCCGAGTGTCCCATAATATACTGAAGCATCTTCGGATTCATTCCCGACTTAGCCATATTAGAACAAAACGTATGACGACACACATGTGGATGTGTCAAGTATAGGACAAAAAAAATTTTATTTTTTTTCTGCAGAAGACTATCTGACGCTTCCATCAGGTAGTCCCAGCACCTTTATTATCTTCTGAT
>OLVX01002164.1_pt1 | contig 14837 bp, 8 predicted proteins | sample 1673271 | NCBI WGS metagenome assembly OLVX01 (sample SAMEA3178939, study PRJEB25190) | human gut metagenome | biome: human gut; feature: human-associated habitat; material: faeces | place: Austria | collected 2013
ACCCGCTCATCGTTGATATAATGATAAATAGTTCCGGCAGCATTACTTCCTCCTCCTACACAGGCTATCAGGTAGTCGGGGTAATCGCGTCCCTCTTTTTCTTGAAGTTGCTTTTTGATTTCTTCACTGATAACGGATTGCAGACGTGCCACCATATCCGGGTAAGGATGAGGTCCTACAGTAGAACCGATGATATAATAAGTGTCGGCGGGATGACAGCACCAGTCGCGGATAGCTTCGTTGGTAGCGTCTTTCAGTGTCATGTTCCCGGAGGTGACAGGGATTACGGTAGCTCCCAGCATTTTCATTTTCTCAACGTTGATGTGCTGGCGTTCCACATCCGTTTTTCCCATGTATACGATACATTCCATATTCATTAGTGCACATACGGTAGCGGTAGCCACTCCATGTTGGCCGGCGCCGGTTTCGGCGATGATGCGCTTTTTTCCCATGCGGCGTGCCAATAGAATCTGTCCGATAGTGTTGTTGATTTTATGGGCACCTGTATGGTTCAAGTCTTCCCGTTTCAGATATAATTTGCAACCATATTTTTTCGAAAGGCGCCTTGCCGGATAGAGTGGGGAAGGACGTCCTACGTAATCACGTAACAACTGTTCGAATTCTTTCTTGAATTCCTCACTCTCAAGTACTTCGAGGTACTTATTCTTCAGTTCCTCTACACATTTGTGGAGAATTTCCGGTACATAAGCACCGCCGAACTCTCCGTAATAGCCATCCTGGTCAACTAAAAAACTTTTCATAATCCTATCTGTATTTTTATGTTATTATTGAATCTGTTTTGAAACGGGTAAATAAAAAGAGCCCTGTCGCAGGTTGCGACAGGGCTCTTTCAAATTTGTTATATCTTTAATGAGGTATATACATACGAGCGCTGCTCCCTTACGACTGTCAGAGTTGTAACGGACGCCACCACCAATATGTATTTACTAATATAGTTCTCATTGTCATTTGTTATTTAACGGGAGCAAATATAGACACTTTGTTTGAAACAACAAACAAAAAATGACTTTTTTTCATTTTCCCCTTCATTTTTCTGATATAGAACAATTTTCCCCCTGATCTGTTCTTATAAATACTGAATATTTAAACAGAAAACAATTATGAAACAGAGAAAAGTATTAGTAGGTATCGCTATTGCCATTTTCGTTATATTATTACTTTATTGGTTGTTGGTAGCAGAAGATATGAAACCTTGGTTGTCGGCTATGGTTCCTTCTCTTACGCAGCAATTCATAGCCTGATTCCGACAAGGTTTCAGATAATTCGTGTATATTTGCATGAAACATGAAAAGTGAATAATAACCGAAATAATAACAATAGATAAGATATGGAAAATTTTATCTTTCAAAATCCCGTCAAACTGATAATGGGGCGCGGGATGATTGCCCGATTGGCGAAAGAAATTCCGTCCGACAAACGTATCATGATTACTTTTGGCGGTGGAAGTGTAAAGAAAAACGGGGTATACGATCAGGTGAAGGAAGCACTGAAGAATCATTATACCGTTGAATTTTGGGGGATTGAACCCAATCCTGCTATCGAAACTCTCCGCAAAGCGATTGCTTTGGGAAAAGAAGAGAAGGTAGATTATTTATTAGCTGTTGGTGGTGGTTCCGTGATTGACGGTACAAAATTAATCTCTGCCGGGTTATTGTATGACGGTGATGCTTGGGACTTGGTGCTTGCCGGACGTCCCGCTACCCACACTGTACCTCTTTCCACTGTGTTGACGCTTCCCGCTACCGGTTCGGAAATGAACAATGGAGCAGTGATCTCACGTCGTGAAACCAAAGAAAAATATCCTTTTTATTCCAACTATCCGTTATTCTCTATTCTTGATCCGGAAGTAACATTTACTTTACCTCCTCATCAAGTGGCTTGTGGATTGGCGGACACATTTGTACATGTCATGGAACAGTATATGACTACTCCCAGACAAAGCCGTGTCATGGACCGTTGGGCAGAAGGACTCCTGCAAACTCTTATAGAAATAGCTCCGAGAATCCGTGAGAACCAGCATGATTATCAACTTATGGCTGACTTTATGCTTTCGGCTACAATGGCATTGAATGGATTTATAGCTATGGGAGTATCGCAGGACTGGGCAACTCACATGATAGGACATGAAATCACTGCATTGCACGGGTTGACACACGGACATACGCTGGCGATTGTGCTTCCCGCTACATTGCAAGTGCTTCGGGAAGCCAAAGGAGATAAACTTGTGCAATATGGTGAGCGCGTATGGGGAATAACTTCGGGTACAAAAGAGGAACGGATAGATGAGGCAATCCGCTGTACGGAACAATTCTTCCGTTCATTGGGGTTGACTACACGCCTGCACGAAGAAAACATCGGCCAGGAGACGATTTTTGAAATTGAACGCCGCTTCAATGAGCGAGGAGTAAAATATGGAGAAAATGGAAATGTGACAGGTGCTGTGGCTCGTAAGATATTGGAAACTGCACTATAATTTCTTTTCCTATAAGAAATAATAACTGCCTTGTGACTTTTATCAGAAAAGTATACAGGGCAGTTTTTTATTGTTCAATCGTATCGTGTATTGGCACCCCAAAGCAATACGGGAATATCTTGTTTGATATTAAAATGACGTCATTTAAACCAAAAATAATTTTAATTTGTTTTCTATAAGGGGGAAGAAATATCTATATTTGTTCACTCAAGTTTTTGATATCATCGAAATAAAACATTCATTTTATTTTATTACTTATGTTGATAACCATTATTATTCTCGTTCTTTCGGCTATCTTTTTTGTAAATGGTAAAATCCGTTCGGATATTGTAGCGTTATGTGCGCTGGTTGCTTTACTTGTCTTTCAGATATTAACTCCTGATGAAGCCCTTTCGGGTTTCTCCAATTCGGTAGTTATTATGATGATCGGACTGTTTGTGGTAGGAGGTGCTATTTTTCAAACAGGGTTGGCAAAGATGATAAGTTCGCGTATTCTTAAACTTGCGGGAACGAGTGAAATTCGTCTGTTTCTATTGGTGATGTTGGTGACTTCAGCTATCGGTGCATTTGTCAGCAATACCGGAACAGTAGCGTTAATGCTTCCTATTGTGGTTAGTCTGGCGATGAGTGCCGGGATGAATCCGAGCCGCTTGCTGATGCCGTTGGCATTTGCAAGTAGTATGGGAGGCATGATGACATTGATTGGTACTCCGCCGAACCTTGTGATACAGAACACATTAACTTCGGCAGGACTCGAACCGCTTTCTTTCTTCTCTTTTCTGCCTGTTGGCATTGTTTGTGTGATTGTCGGTACATTGGTATTGATGCCGCTTAGTAAATGGTTTCTGTCTAAAAAAGGACAGAAGAATGACAGTAACCGTTCAGGAAAATCGTTAAAGCAGTTGGTCAATGAATACGGGCTTTCCAGTAACCTGTTTCGTTTGCAGGTGATAGGGGATTCCCGACTCTTGGGAAAAACGATTATTGATTTGGATATACGACGCAAATATGGATTGAATATAATGGAAGTCCGTCGTGGGGATGCATCGCAACATCGTTTCCTGAAAACTATCACGCAGAAATTTGCGGCACCGGATACGGTTTTGCAAGTAGAAGATATTCTGTATGTGACAGGAGATTTTGAGAAAGTACAACTGTTTGCTGAAGATTATTTGCTCGATATATTAGGTGACCATGCTACCGAGGAAACGAAAAATACAACTAGTTCTCTTGATTTTTATGATATAGGTATTGCTGAAATAGTATTGATGCCTGCGTCTAATTTGGTAAACCAGACAATTAAAGAAGCCGGATTCCGTGATAAATATAATGTGAACGTTTTAGGTATCCGTCGTAAAAAGGAATATCTGTTACAGGATTTGGGAAATGAGCATATTCATAGTGGCGACGTGCTTTTGGTACAAGGCACTTGGGGAAATATCGCCCGTCTTAGTAAGGAAGACTCTGATTGGGTGGTATTAGGTCAGCCTTTAGCCGAAGCTGCTAAAGTAACTTTAGACTATAAAGCTCCGGTGGCTGCTGCTATCATGGTGTTAATGGTGGTAATGATGGTATTTGATTTTATCCCGGTTGCTCCGGTTACGGCTGTTATGATTGCGGGTATATTAATGGTACTGACAGGGTGTTTCCGTAATGTAGAGGCCGCATACAAAACGATAAATTGGGAAAGTATTGTACTCATTGCAGCAATGTTGCCTATGTCGTTGGCATTGGAGAAAACAGGAGCGTCGGAGTATATATCCAATACATTGGTGAGCGGATTGGGTTCCTATGGACCATTGGCTCTGATGGCGGGTATCTATTTTACTACTTCATTGATGACTATGTTTATCAGTAATACGGCTACTGCGGTACTGCTGGCACCTATTGCTTTGCAAAGTGCTATACAAATCGGGGTTAGCCCGATTCCTTTCCTGTTTGCTGTGACAGTGGGGACAAGTATGTGTTTTGCTTCTCCATTCTCTACGCCGCCTAATGCATTGGTAATGCCTGCCGGACAATATACTTTTATGGATTATGTGAAAGTAGGATTACCGTTACAGATTATCATGGGAATTGTGATGATATTTGTTTTGCCTTTGATCTTCCCTTTTTGATTGAAAAAGAAAAAAACAGGAAGGCTGTATTGAAAAATGCAGCCTTTTTTTATTTAATATCTGCAAATACAGTTATCTTTGCACCGTCCATGACCGATGATTGAGAGGGTTGTGGATGTTTTTGCGCATAAATAAAACGAACTAAAGCATTAAGGGATTATGAAACAAAACATTGCAAAAGTATTAACCTTTTCTTTATTGGCAACTTCTGCCGTTTTTATCAGTTGTGTGGATAATGAGAAAAATCTGTTTGATGCAGAACAACTGAGACAGATTTATGAAGAAACTTTTCCGGTAAAGAATATCGATCCTGACGGAGACTGGACTATGTCCCGTAGTGTAACTGCACACGTGACGGTTAATGGAGATTTAGGAGAGGATTATCCGATACGGATATTTGATGCGAATCCTTTAAGTCCGGAAAGTAATGCCAAACTTTTAGCAGAAGGTATTGCAAATAGAAGTACATCTTTTAATGTTGTAATGGATTGTGCAACCGATCGCTATTGAAAATGAAGAGGTGAAGGCCTGTTTCGGAAATAAAGAAGGTAGTACTACTTGTTCTATCACGAGAACTATAACAGATATACCTGCTATGGCAGCTCCTTATACAGATGAGTATATTAGTAATAAAAAGGCCTATGCTACTATTATTAAGTCCGGCTGGGATCTTGGCTCTGGATTTGACCAGTATTCTGCCTATAATCTTCCTGTTTTCAAGGAAAAGGAACGTTGGTTTAAGATTCAGGAAGGGGGCTTTAGGGCAAGATTTACTACAGGAGGAACTTGGGGTGGAGCTAATGCCGTAAAAGTGATTGTTCCTGAAGGAAGTACATGGGTGATTGAAAACGAAAATCAATTCAGTGATATAACGGAGGTAATAGTTGAAAATGGAGGAAAAATAGAAATAACTAGAAATGCCAGTTTGATATTGACTCGGGCTTCTTATATAACTGTAATGCCGGGTGGTAGTATTATAGGTGAGGGAGATATTTCAATAACAAATAGTTCTGCCGGGTTTAGTAATTATAATGCTGGTATGATTGATTGTTCCCGTTTAAATATTGATGGCGGTGGAAGTGGGGTTGATTTCATGAATTATGGAACGCTTAAATTGAATTCTTACAATGCATCTACAAGCGGTACAACACTGATAAATCACGGTGTTATTGAGGCTGGTAGTATTAATGGTAATAACAATACCAATGTTAAGAACGGCTGTTATATGAATGTGGCAGGAATGTTTCAGTTCGGTACACTTGTAATGGGGCATACTTCTGAAGCTATTTGTGGGGAGTTGGGTTATAACGGAAATAACAATGATATTGTGATGGAGGCACAATCAATACTGACCTGTACAGGTAAAGCTAGTCTATATAGGCATGTAGTCGGTCCCACAACGGGAACGGCTTTGTTGAGAATTCATACGATTGCTAATATTTCAGGGCTCATTGAATCAAATTCGAAAGTCACGAATAACATTATTTGTGAGATAACAGATCAGACCTCTTCTAATGAAAAAGAGCAATCACTGTGGACTCCTTTCGACTGGTTAGTATATAAAGGCTTACAGAATTCCGCCACTTATTGCAATCCGGGAAAAGCAGATTTTTTGCTTCCTGCTGATGAAGATGGGTGTATAAAAGAAGGATATGGTTCTGATGATACCCTCGATGACGTGGAGATTCGGAAAGCCGTTTATTCCTATGCTTTCGAAGATAATTATCCCAAAGCAGGCGATTATGATTTCAATGATATTGTATTGAACGTGACTTTACCCGTTGCCGGTAATGAAGTGAAAGAATTGAAATACGTGGTTGACCTTCAGGCTGTGGGTGCCATGAAGCAATTAGGTGCCGGATTAAGAATACTGGGAATAAATAAAAGTAATGTGGAAACGGTTGACTTTGGAGCCGGCGCCGCTCAACGTGACGGTTCTTTGTCTGCTTCCCGTATATTTGAAGATGCATCTTATGAGACGACTGGCAGTGAACTTGTCATTCCTTTGTTTGGAGATGCACATTCTGTATATGGATATACCGGAACACAACGTCCTATGCTGAATACTGGAAATGCAAGTACATCTCTAACAGATATATATACTCTTGAAGTGATAATCAAACTTAAAAATGCCGTATCCATTCCCAGTGTAACAAACTGTTTAGACTTCTTTATAGCATATCAGGGTACTGGTGAAAAGAGAACGGAGATTCATTTGAATCAATTTAATTCGGCAACGGCGAATGGTCAGTTGGCAGATAATAACGTGCTTGAGGTTATCAAGGTAGTCAATAATACATGGGCTCTTTGCGTTCCTGATAAATTCGCATATCCGACAGAAAGAACTGTGATAACAGAGGCGTATGCTAAGTTTGCGGACTGGGCACATGACCAGAGTACTAATACCGATTGGTATAATATGCCTTCAAGTAGTGATAAAGTGATAGAATACTAACCTTTTCTTTTAAATATAAGTCAACCGCCGGAGAAGTTTTTGTTTTCCGGTGGTTTTTGCTACGAATTAATGCTTTGATTGTAAGGTAGTAGTATTTGTTTTGCATGATTTTATTCGTCTGACAGTTGTTAAACATTCGTTTGACAACTGTCAGACGAATAAATTGTTGCAAACTGAGGTATAAATTCTTTAACTTGGAGAAGTAGAATTATGCGAAACAGGTGGTACATTCATATTCTGTGTGTACAGACTATCAATGATACCATCGGACAATCCGATAGTAGGTACAATAATACCGGTAGCTTTTACATAAGTCGCCACCTCAAGAAATATCTCTGCTGCCGGAACAATTACATCTGCCCGATCCGGTTTTAGCTTGTATTGTTTGATGCGCTGTTCGGCGGGAAGTACCTGTAATGCTAAATAAATCTCACGTAGTGACTCAACTGGTAGGAGAGAAGCCTTTTTATCCTTTTTGTCCGCGAGACGGAAGAGTTTGTTGATATTTCCCCCCGAACCGATAATGCTGACAGGCGCATATTCTGTGGCAATACCAATCAGGTCAGTACGTAACGCTTCTTTTTCCTCCTCTTTCACCATGCCGCTAAGCATACGGACTGTACCTATATTATATGAACGGGAGTTTTTCAGTTCTCCGTTACTGATAAGATTGATTTCCGTACTACCGCCGCCAACATCTACATATAGATAATTCTGTCCGGAAGCAAACAGTTGCTCGATATGATTGTCATATACGATATGCGCTTCTTCTTGTCCGTCGATAATATCTACACGAATACCCGTTTTTTTGGCTATTTGCCGGACGATAGCTTTACCGTTCCGGGCATCACGCATAGCGGACGTGGCACAGGCGCGATAATCCACTACATCATATATTTTCATTAACTGCTTGTAAGCTTTCATCAGCCGGATCAGTTTCTTTTCTTTTTCTGCTGAAATAATACCTGCTGTGAAAGCGTCTTCTCCTAGCCGTAACGGGATACGGATGAGTTGCACCTTACTCATAAGTTCGGGCGCATTTTCTTCGTTTACGCATTTTATCAGTAGTCGTACGGCATTGGAACCGATGTCGATTGCTGCATAATTAACTTTCTTCATATTTATCATCATGTGTTCTTGTATTCGTTATATAATTTTTCTTGTGAACGGAAAAGCGATGCCATTTCTTCACTAAGCGGGGGAGTAAACGGAAAATTCCATATCCGGTTGGTTCCCATTCCGTCTACTATGCGTCCTTTGGCTGTATCCTGAAACCCGTAACAAACAATCCGTTTTAAATCCGCCTGTATCTCTTTGTCATAAACAGGAGCCAGTACTTCGATGCGGTTGTCCAGATTGCGTGGCATCCAATCTGCTGAACCGATATAATACCTTTCTTCTCCGGCATTAGCGAAAATGAAAATACGTGAGTGTTCAAGATAACGGTCGATAATTCCATTGATATGTATATTTTCACTGACACCCGGAACGCCCGGTACTAAAGAACAGTTGCCGCGTACAACTAGTTCTATCTTGACTCCTGCTGCTGAGGCTTCGTATAGCTTTTCGATAAGTGCGCGGTCTGTTATGTGATTTACTTTGGCAAGGATATAGGCGTCTTTTCCTTGTTCCTTGTTCTTTATCTCCTTATTGATAAGGGCAATCAACCTTTTACGCATATCATTGGGAGAAACGAGCAACTCTTTGAAATTGACGGGAGTGTATGGCTTCTCGATAAAGTCAAATACTGCATTTACTTCCCGGACAATGGGACGGTGAGCTGTCATAATGGTATAGTCGGTATACATACGTGCATTTCCTTCGTGGAAGTTGCCTGTACTGATACAGACAATATCTCCATGTCTTGTCCCGATGTGCACCAGTTTGGAGTGAATCTTCAGCCCTTCCACCCCGAAGATTACACGGATTCCTGCATCCTGCATCCTTTTACTCCAGTTGATATTTGAGGCTTCGTCAAAACGTGCCAGTAGTTCGATGACTACCGTCACTTTTTTACCGTTCTTTGCTGCGCAAATCAATGCTTTAACCACTTTGGAGTCTTTAGCTAGTCGGTAAAGCGTCATCTTGATGCTTTTCACTTCTTTGCTGATAGCAGCTTCGCGCAGTACGCGGATGAACGTATCAAAACTATGATAAGGATAATGTAGTGAACGGTCTTTCTGGCGAATCAGGGTCAGCAGGCTTTCTGTACCATTTAGTTCGGGTTTGAAAATCGGTTCCCAAACCGGATATTTCAGATGACTGTGTCCGCAGACAGGAAATTTCATCAGGTCTTTGAAATTATGATAACGTCCGCCGGCTACGCGGGTGTCGTTCTTGTCTATATTCAGCCGGTCGGTCAGTCTTTTTAGCAAGTCCCTGGGGATTTGCTCGTCATATACAAAACGGAGAGGTTCGCCTTTCTTGCGGCTTTTCACTCCTTTGGAGATTTTCTGAAGTACGCCGGTCCGCAAATCACTGTCTATTTCCATTTCAGCGTCTTTGGTAAATTTGAAGGTATATGCTTCATAATCCGTATATTTCATTCCGACAAAAATCATTGGCAGGCAGTAACGGATAACATCATCAAGAAACATTAGATAGGTCTTTCCTTCCGATTCGGGTAGTTGGATGAAGCGTCCGAATTCCCCAACGGGCAGTTGGATAACCGCGTAATCCTTCTCTTTTATTTTTCCTGCTTCATCTTTGCGGAGCAAGCGGATAGCCAGGTAAATATCTTCATCTGTCTGGTCGTCCAGCTGTCGGGGACCGTTAAGGAAAAGAGGGTTGGTGGAACCGTTCAGCTTATTACGATAGAAAGAAGTGATGAACGCTTTCTGCTCATCGTTCATTTCCGTTTCTTTGATAACGTAGATATTCTCTTTTTTCAGTTCTTCCATGATAGAAGCGAACGTTTCTTCAAACTGTTCATAGTAACGGTTGTGCAGTTTACCTATCTGTTTCAGTGTGTGCGCAGCGATTTCCTGTTCTTTCTGTATATTCTTGTCGTCATACTCTATAATCCGGTTTAAGGTAGCGACACGGACGCGGAAGAACTCGTCAAGATTGTTCGAATAGATGCCAAGAAAAGTCAGCCGTTCCAGTAAAGGAACTTCCGGGCGGGCAGCTTCGAGTAAGATACGTTGGTTGAAATACATCCAACTGATGTCACGCTCAACATAAGGGCACTTCTTTCTTGTTTCGCTTGGTTTCATGATGAAGAATCTATTTTTAATTTTCTGCAAAAGTATCTAAGTGAGATGTAATAGCTATAACGATTTTGTTACGAACTTATTACAATGTTTATTTGTTATTTTTATATATCAGTAGAAACACTTATATTCGCAAAAGTATTGAAACAGACTTGGTTAAAAAATATAGAATTTATGAAAACAATGAATTATTCCCTTATTCGTATTCTCTTTGCATTAGTGATTGGTCTGGTGTTGGTGCTATGGCCTAATACAGCTGCCAGTTATATCGTTATTACGGTTGGAGTTGCCTTTTTGATTCCCGGTGTTATCAGCCTTTTCGGCTATTTCGGACGTAAGAAATCCGAAGACGGAGTTTCGCCCCGTTTTCCGATAGAAGGAGTCGGCAGTCTGCTTTTCGGACTTTGGCTGATTGTAATGCCCGAATTTTTTGCAGATGTCCTGATGTTCTTGTTAGGTTTTATCCTGATAATGGGAGGGGTGCAGCAGATAGCTTCCTTGTCAATGGCTCGTCGTTGGACACCTGTTCCGGGAGCATTTTATCTGGTTCCCGCTTTGATTTTAATTGCGGGCATCGTTGCTTTATTCAATCCGACAGGAGCACGTAATACAGCGTTTATAATTATTGGTATCAGTAGCTTGGTATATTCGCTTTCTGAATTGATAAACTGGTTTAAGTTTGTACGTTGCCGTCCGAAGAACCCGATATCACATCACGATGAGGATATTGAGGATGCGAAGATTATTGAATAAAATAAGAAAAAGAAGAGGGCTACCTCACGGTACCCCTCCACTGCAAACTTAAAACAACCAACAAAAGAAATAGATCATTTCTACTTTATGTCCGATGAAAACTTCTTCATCGGACATTCTCTTTTTCTATCTTACAAATAATAGTTCTCTGTATTTCGGAAGTGTCCACATCTGGTTGTCAACGATAAGTTCCAACTTGTCGATGTGATAACGAATTTCTTCCAGTGCCGGAACAATCGTGTCGTGATAAGCAATGGCTTTTTCACGTTCGCTTTCAATCTTGTTCGCCACTTTACGCGCTTCTACCATTGCGTCTACATGCTCTTTGATGAAGGCTGTACGGTCAGCAATTTCTTCGATAAGTTCCAGATTCTTTGCTGATAGTTTCGCCGCTTTTTCTGCCGGAAACAGGGATTGCATTTTATAGACGTTATTAATCAAATCCGTCTGATACTGGGTTGCAACCGGTATAATGTGGTTCATAGCCAAGTCACCCAATACACGGGCTTCAATCTGGATCTTCTTCGTGTAGGTTTCCCATTTCACTTCATTGCGTGCTTCCAACTCTTTCTTTGTCATTACACCGGTAGCTTCGAACATGGCAATTGTTTCCGGTTTCAGGTAGTTGTCGAAGATAACGGGAACACTCGTTTCACAATCCAGACCACGGCGTGCAGCCTCTTCTTTCCATTCGTCACTGTAGCCGTTGCCGTCGAAGTGAATGGCTTTACATTCTTTGATATATCCGCGAATGATTTCAAGGATAGCGGAAACTTTCGGTTCTCCTTTTTCAATTAGAGCGTCCACGTCTTTCTTGAACTTCGCTAACTGGTCTGCTACTGCGGAGTTCAGCGCAATCATTGCAGAGGCGCAGTTTGCTTCGGAACCTACGGCACGGAATTCGAAACGGTTTCCGGTGAAGGCAAAAGGAGAGGTGCGGTTACGGTCTGTATTGTCAATCAACAATTCCGGTATCTGCGGAATATCCAGTTTCATTCCCTGTTTGCCGCTAAGGCTGATTAAATTGTCTTTTGTGCTGTTTTCAATATGGTCTAATACTTGCGATAACTGCTTTCCGAGGAAAGAAGATATGATTGCGGGAGGTGCTTCGTTGGCGCCTAAGCGGTGGGCGTTGGTTGCACTGGAGATAGAAGCCTTCAGTAACCCGTTATGATGATAAACTGCCATTAACGTATTTACTACAAATGTCACGAAACGCAGATTGTCTTCCGGTGTCTTCCCCGGTCCCATTAATAAGATTCCCGTATCAGTACCCAATGACCAGTTGTTGTGCTTACCGGAACCGTTGACACCTTTAAATGGTTTTTCATGAAGTAATACACGGAAACCGTGTCGACGGCTTACCTTGCGCATCAATGACATAATCAATAAGTTATGGTCATTTGCCAGGTTACATTCTTCGAATATCGGAGCTAACTCGAACTGATTAGGAGCAACCTCGTTGTGACGGGTCTTGACCGGAATGCCCAGCTTCAGGCATTCGTATTCGAGATCGGCCATGAAAGCGATGACCCGCGTGGGGATCGCGCCGAAATAGTGATCTTCCAACTGCTGGTTCTTGGCCGATTCATGCCCCATGAGCGTACGGCCCGTCAGCATCAGGTCGGGACGCACGGCCCAAAGACTTTCGTCCACCAGGAAATATTCCTGCTCCCAACCCAAATACTGAATCACCCGGTTCACCTCCTTGTCGAAATAGCGGCACACCTCGGTCGCAGCCTTGTTCACGGCCGAAATCGACCGCAGCAGAGGCACTTTATAATCGAGCGCCTCGCCCGTATAGGCAATGAAGACGGTCGGAATACAGAGCGTACCGCCCACGATGAAGGCCGGCGAGGTAGGGTCCCACGCCGAATAACCGCGTGCCTCGAACGTATTGCGGATACCGCCGTTCGGAAACGACGAAGCGTCGGGCTCCTGCTGGACAAGTACCTTGCCGGAAAATTCGTCGAGCACACCCCCGCAGCCGTCCGGCTCGGCAAAGGCGTCGTGCTTCTCGGCCGTACCGCCCGTGAGAGGCTGAAACCAATGCGTATAGTGGTCGGCACCGTGGTCGAGCGCCCACTGGCGCATTCCGGCAGCCACGCCGTCGGCGACTTCGAGCGTCAGCGGCGTCCCCCGCTGCATCGTATCGAGCAGTTGGGCATAAACCGTCTTGTTGAGATACCGGCGCATGGCCTCGCGGCCGAATACCTTCGTACCGAAATACTCGGAAGGACTTCCCTCGGGAGCCTTCACTTCGACGGCTTTGTGATTGATGGCCGCCTCCACCATTTTGAATCGGAGCAATGACATGGAATCAATTCGAATTATGAACTCGGAATACCGTAAAACCCGTACATTTCCGCCCGGATGACGGACGGCATCCTTTCTGCGTACAAAGATAAATATTCGACACGACAAAAACGTACAAAAAACCGCATCTCCCAGAAAAAAATCGAATATTTTTCGAAAAAACTAATAAAAAAACAACTTTTCCCGAAAAAACAGCCTGAAAATTCGTCATACCGGTCGATTTCAGACATTATTTTCCGGAAAATAGCATTTTTTCAAAAAATCGTCCCATTCATGATCCGGGCATTTCCAAAACCTCCGCCGAAAAGAGCCTTCGTTGATACAAACCGGCTATTTTCCGCATTTCTTGCTTACAATCCGGCAATTATTTTATATCTTTACGGGCAGTTTAAAAGCAATTGAACATATTTCAATACTAATCTCTAATTTATTATGGCAACTACCAAACGTGAAAAGTTGTTTACCGAATTTCCGCCGGTTTCGACCGAGCAGTGGGAGGAGGTAATCAAGGCCGACCTCAAAGGTGCGGACTACGAGCGTAAATTGGTGTGGAAAACGCCGGAAGGTTTCAACGTCCGTCCCTACTACCGGGCTGAAAACCTCGCCGGACTGAAGTTCCTCGGCTCCGAAGCCGGGGTTTTCCCCTACGTGCGGGGTACCCGCGCCCACAACCGCTGGAAGATCCACCAGACGGTCATCGTCAATTGCCCCAAGGAGGCGAACGCCATCGCGCTCAAGATCCTCAATGCGGGCGTCGATTCGATCGAATTCCAGATCGTTCCGGAGACCTTCTCTGCAGAAGATCTGAATACGCTGCTCAAGGATATTCACATCCCTGCAGTCGAAATTACCTTCAGCGGCAGTAAAACCGCCCATGTGGCAGAGTTGGTGATCGCAAAGATCGAAAAGGAACAACTGCCTGCGGAAGAGGTGCACATCAATTTCTGCATCGACCCGCTGGTCAAGAAACTGACTTCGAAAGGCAGCTTCTGTTCGGAGAACGGTGCCAAATGTTTCGAAAAGATCGCCGACCTGGTTCGGAAAACCAAAACCTACAAAGGTATCCGCGTAATCACGGTATCGGGCGAAATCTTCAGCAACGCCGGCTCGACGATCGTAGAGGCGCTCGCCTTCTCGCTTGCTGCCGGTCACGACTATCTGGTACGCCTGATGGATATGGGCTTCACGATCGAAGAGGCCGCTAAAAAGATCCGTTTCTCGCAGGCCATCACCTCGAACTACTTCATGGAAATCGCCAAATTGCGTGCAGGCCGTATGTTGTGGGCCAACATCGTGAAAGCCTATAACCCCGCGAAGAACTGTCCCTGCAAGATGTTCACGCACGCCGTGACCTCGACGTGGAACCAGACGGCATACGACCCCTACGTCAATATGCTGCGCGGCACGACCGAAGCGATGTCGGCATCGATCGCCGGCGTACACTCGCTCGAGGTGACTCCCTTCAACAAGGCATACGAAGATCCCAACGA